>ERZ772827.705-NODE-705-length-17962-cov-6.837773_pt1 | contig 17962 bp, 10 predicted proteins | sample MGYA00580850_ERZ772827 | MGnify/ENA primary metagenome ERZ772827 (study PRJEB29015, sample SAMEA2737950) | human oral metagenome | biome: human oral; feature: human-associated habitat; material: dental | place: China | collected 2145 ...
GGCGGCACCGCTGGTGCCTCCGCCCCGGCCACGCCCGGCCCCGCCACCCCCACTGGCCCCGCCGGCGCCCCTGGTACCACCGACCCCGAGGAGAGCTGACATGCCCCGCCGCCCCGACATCTCCTCGGTCCTGGTCATTGGCTCCGGGCCCATTGTCATCGGCCAGGCCTGCGAGTTCGACTACTCCGGCACCCAGGCCTGCCGCGTCCTGCGGGCCGAGGGCATCCGGGTGGTCCTGGTCAACTCCAACCCGGCCACCATTATGACCGACCCCGACGTGGCCGACGCCACCTACGTGGAGCCCATCACCCCCCAGACCGTCACCGCCATTATCGCCAAGGAGCGCCCCGACGCCCTGCTGCCCACCCTGGGCGGGCAGACCGCCCTCAACACGGCCGTGGCCCTGGCCGAGTCCGGGGTCCTGGAGCGCTACGGCGTGGAGCTCATTGGCGCCTCGGCGGCGGCCATTAACGCCGGGGAGGACCGGGAGGAGTTCAAGGCCGTCGTCGAGCGCTGCGGGGCCCAGGTGGCCCGGTCCGTCATCGCCCGCACCATGGAGCAGTGCCGCCAGGGGGTGGGGGAGCTGGGCGGCTACCCGGTGGTGGTGCGCCCCTCCTTCACCATGGGGGGCCTGGGCAGCGGCATCGCCTATAACGAGGCCGACCTGGAGCGCATCGCCGGCCAGGGCCTGGCCGACTCTCGCACCACCGAGGTGCTCCTGGAGGAGTCCATCCTGGGCTGGAAGGAGTACGAGCTGGAGCTCATGCGCGACACCGCCGACAACGTGGTGGTGGTGTGCTCCATAGAGAACGTGGACCCCGTGGGCGTGCACACCGGGGACTCCGTCACCGTGGCCCCCGCCCTGACCCTGACCGACCGGGAGCTCCAGCGCCTGCGCGACATCGGCATCGCCGTCATACGCGAGGTCGGGGTGGACACCGGCGGCTGCAACATCCAGTTCGCCGTGGACCCGGCCAGCGGCCGCGTCGTGGTCATCGAGATGAACCCCCGGGTCTCGCGCTCCTCGGCCCTGGCCTCCAAGGCCACCGGCTTCCCCATCGCCAAGATCGCCGCCCGCCTGGCCGTGGGCTACACCCTGGACGAGATCCCCAACGACATCACCGGCTCCACCCCGGCCTCCTTCGAGCCCACCCTGGACTACGTGGTGGTCAAGGTCCCCCGCTTCGCCTTCGAGAAGTTCCGCGGGGCCGACCCCACCCTGACCACCACCATGAAGTCCGTGGGCGAGGCCATGGCCATCGGCCGCTCCTTCACCGAGGCCCTCCAGAAGGCCATGCGCTCCATTGACAAGAAGGGCTCCGTCCTCTCCTGGTCCGGCCCCGCCCCCACCCCCCAGGAGACCGCCGACCTGGTCAGGCGCGCGGCCACGCCCACCGAGCACCGCCTCCTGGAGGTCCAGCGGGCCCTGCGCGGGGGGGCCGGTGTGGCCGAGCTGGCCCGGGCCACCGGCATCGACCCCTGGTTCCTGGACCAGATGCTCCTGCTCCAGGAGGTCGCCGAGGAGGTCGCCGCCGCCCCCGCCCTGACCCCCCAGGTGCTGGCCCGGGCCAAGCGCCACGGCTTCTCCGACGCCCAGGTCGCCGACCTGCGGGGCATAGGGGAGGACACGGTCCGTGAGATCCGCCACGCCTTTGGCCTGCGCCCGGTCTACAAGACCGTGGACACCTGCGCGGCGGAGTTCGCCGCCCGCACCCCCTACCACTACTCCAGCTACGACACCGAGACCGAGGTCGCCCCGCGCGAGCGGGAGGCCGTCATTATCCTGGGGTCCGGCCCCAACCGCATCGGCCAGGGCATCGAGTTCGACTACTCCTGCGTCCACGCCACCATGGCCCTGGCGCACCGCTACGAGACCGTCATGGTCAACTGCAACCCCGAGACCGTCTCCACCGACTACGACGTCTCCGACCGGCTCTACTTCGAGCCGCTGACCTTCGAGGACGTCATGGAGGTCTACGAGGCCGAGCTGGCCGCGGGACCCGTGGCCGGCATGGTGGTCCAGCTCGGCGGGCAGACCCCCCTGTCCCTGGCCGCACGCCTCCAGGCCGCGGGCGTACCCGTCCTGGGCACCAGCCCGCAGGCCATTGACGCCGCGGAGGACCGCCAGCTCTTCGGCGTGGTCCTGGAGCGCGCCGGCCTGCCCGCCCCCGCCCACGGCACCGCCCGCAGCGACGAGCAGACCCTGGCGGTGGCCCGCTCCATCGGCTTCCCGGTCCTGGTACGCCCCAGCTACGTGCTGGGCGGGCGCGGCATGGAGATCGTCTACGACGTGACGGGCCTGACGGACTACCTGCGCCGCGCCGCCGCCGAGCCCGGGGGCGCCTACGGCACCGGCCCGCTGCTCATTGACCGCTTCCTGGACGACGCCGTCGAGATCGACGTCGACGCCCTCTACGACGGCACCGAGCTGTTCCTGGGCGGGGTCATGGAGCACATTGAGGAGGCCGGCATCCACTCCGGGGACTCCGCCTGCGTCCTGCCCCCCATGAGCCTGTCGGACACCGAGATCGCCCGGATCCGCCGCTCCACGCAGGCCATTGCCGCCGGGGTGGGGGTGCGCGGGCTGATCAACATCCAGTTCGCCCTCATGAGCGACACCCTCTACGTCATCGAGGCCAACCCCCGGGCCAGCCGCACGGTGCCCTTCGTCTCCAAGGCCACCGGGGTCCAGCTGGCCAAGGCCGCCGCCCTGCTCATGGCCGGCTCCTCAATCGCCTCACTGAGGGCAGACGGCCTCCTGCCCGCCGACGACGCCGCCGCCTCCGACCCCCTCGACCCCATCGCGGTCAAGGAGGCGGTGCTGCCCTTCAAGCGCTTCCGCACCCCCGACGGCCGGGTGGTCGACACCCTCCTGGGCCCGGAGATGCGCTCCACCGGCGAGGTCATGGGCTACGACGTGGACTTCCCCCGGGCCTTCGCCAAGTCCCAGTCAGGGGCCTACGGCGGCCTGCCCAGTGAGGGCACGGTCTTCGTCTCCGTGGCCGACCGGGACAAGCGGGCGGTCATCCTGCCGGTGGCCCGCCTGGCCGAGCTGGGGTTCACCGTCCTGGCCACCACCGGCACCGCCCAGGTGCTGCGACGCAACGGCATCCCCGCCACCGTGGTGCGCAAGCTCAGCGAGGGCGTGGGCCCCCACGGGGAGCAGACGATCGTGGGGCTCATCGAGTCCGGGGCCGTGGACATGGTGGTCAACACCCCCAAGGGGCAGGGGCCGCGCTCGGACGGCTACTCCATCCGCGCCGCCACCACCGGTGCCGACAAGCCGATTATCACCACCGTCCAGGAGCTCCAGGCCGCCGTCCAGGCCATTGAGGTACGCCTGCGGCCCAGCGAGTACTGGAACACCGTCCGCAGCCTCCAGGAGCACGACGCCGCCCGCGCGGCCCGACGCGCAGGACACCAGCAGGAGGAATGGCTATGACACACCACACCACGGGGCCCGTGCCGGGGCGGCCCCCACGCCCCTTCGGGGCCCGCCTGGAGGCCGCCATGGACGCCCACGGGCCCCTGTGCGTGGGCATCGACCCCCACCCCTCCCTCCTGGCCGACTGGGGCCTGCCGGACACGCCCGCTGGCCTGCGGGACTTCGCCCTGCGCACCATCGAGGCGGTGGGCGGGCACGTGGCCGCGATCAAGCCCCAGTCCGCCTTCTTCGAGCGCCACGGGGCCGCCGGCATAGCGGTCCTGGAGGAGGTCCTGGCCGCCGCGCGCCAGACCGGCACCCTGTGCGTCCTGGACGTCAAGCGCGGGGACATCGGCTCCACCATGACCGGCTACGCCCAGGCCTACCTGGCCGACGACGCCCCCCTGGCGGCCGACGCCGTCACCCTCTCACCCTACCTGGGCCTGGGCTCCCTGGCCCCCGCCCTGGAGGCGGCGGAGCGCACCGGCCGGGGCGCCTTCGTCCTGGCCCTGACCTCCAACCCCGAGGGTGCCGGCGTCCAGCACGCCCGCGACGCCTCCGGGCAGGCGGTGGCCGCGGCCGTGGCCACCGGGGTGGCCCGGGCCAACGCCGCCGCGGTAGCCGCCGGGACGCTGGGTAGCGTGGGACTGGTGGTCGGCGCCACCGTGGGCGACGCCGTCACGCGCCTGGGGATTGACCTGGCCGCCGTGGGCGGGCCGCTGCTGGCCCCGGGCGTGGGCGCCCAGGGGGCCGGCGCCGCCGAGCTGGAGGCCGTCTTCGGGGCGGCCCGCCGCCACGTCCTGGCCTCGACATCCCGCGCCGTGCTGAGCGCCGGCCCCCACCCGGGGGCCGTACGCGCCGAGGCCACCCGGCAGGCCGCCCGGGTGGGTGCCGTCCTGCGGCCCTGAGCCGGGCCGCGCGGCCCGGCGCCCCCGACACGCTGGCCCGGCGCCCTTAGCCCCGGCGTCCTCGGCGCCCCGGGTGGAGCGCCTCACCACCTGTCCCGAAAACACGCCCTCGAGATGCGGTGCCCCTCACATGGCCGTAACCTAACATCGTATCGGGCCACCGTACCCAATGAGAAGGAGCAGGTCATGGCATTACCCACATTGACACCTGAACAACGGACCGACGCCTTAGCCAAGGCGGCCGCGGCGCGCGCACGCAGGGCGGAGGTGAAAGCGGCGCTCAAGGGGGGCTCAATGAGGCTCTCCGCCTTTCTGGAGCAGGCCGACCAGGAGGAGGTCCTGGGCAAGATGAAGGCCCTCGCCCTCCTCCAGTCCCTGCCACGTGTGGGCGCCACCACGGCCCGTACCATTATGGAGGAGGTCGGGATCTCCGAGTCCCGGCGTGTGCGCGGCTTAGGCGCCCACCAGCGTGCCGAGCTCGTCCGCCGCTTCGGCTAGGAGCCGCAGCCGATCCTGCCGTGCCGGGGGCGTCCCAGCCCCCGGCACGGCCGCGCTCGCGGGCCCGGTAGCTGGGCCATGATGGTCCCATGAGCGACGTCCCCTCCCCGTCCCGTCTCACCGTCATCGCCGGCCCCACCGCGGTGGGCAAGGGCACCCTCGTGGCCGAGCTGCGGCGTCGGCACCCGGATCTGTTCGTCTCGGTCTCGGCCACCACCCGCGCCCCCCGCCCCGGTGAGGTTGACGGCGTCGACTACCACTTCGTCTCCGAGGAGGAGTTCGACCGCCTGGTCGCGGACGGGCAGATGCTGGAGTGGGCCGTGGTCCACGGCGCCCACCGCTACGGCACGCCGCGCCGCCCGGTCCAGGAGCGCCTGGACGCCGGCCGGCCCGCCCTGCTGGAGATCGACCTGGACGGGGCGCGGCAGGTACGCCGCCGCATGCCCGGTGCCCGGCTGGTCTTCATCGCCCCTCCCAGCTGGGAGGAGCTGGTCTCCCGCCTGGTCGGGCGGGGCACCGAGTCCCCGCAGGAGCAGGGGCGCCGCCTGGCTACCGCGCGCACCGAGCTGGCCGCTGAGGGGGAGTTCGACCAGGTGGTGGTCAATGACACCGTGTCGCGTGCCACCGACGAGCTGGAGCGTATCCTGGGCCTGGCGGACTAGACTGTCCCGACGCAGCGTCTGCCGACACGCTCGGCCCACACCCGGAAGGAACGCACATGCTCGGTACCTCTCCCCAGCCCGAGGGTATTACCAACCCACCCATTGACGACCTCCTGGAGAAGGTCGACTCCAAGTACGGGCTCGTGGTGGAGGCCGCCAAGCGCGCACGGCAGATCAACTCCTACACCCAGCAGCTCAACGACAACCAGTTCGACTTCTACGGCCCCCTCGTGGACGCCGACATCGAGGACAAGCCCCTGAGCGTCGCCCTGCGGGAGATCGCCGCGGACAAGCTCCAGGTCATTACCGGGGACGCCGCCCGGGCCCGTCGCGCCGAGCTGGAGGCCGCGCGCCGGGCCGCCGAGGAGGACGACGCGTTCCCCGAGATCACGATCTCCATGGACTCCGGCGGCTCCCTGGACGGGGGCGTGGACGGGGAGACCGTCAACCCCGATGACGTCCGGTTCTGAGCCGCGCTCCCGGGGTTCGGAGGCGGGTGCCGGCCAGGGACGGGGGCGGCGCGTGGTCCTGGGCGTGTCCGGCTCGATCGCGGCCTACAAGGCCCCGGCCCTGGTGCGCCTGCTGCGCCGGGCCGGCCACGAGGTCAGGGTCGTCCCCACCGCGGCGGCCCTGAGGTTCATCGGGGCCCCCGCCCTGGCGGCCGTGAGCGCCCACCCGGTGTCCACCGGCCTCTTCGACGACCCCCAGGCCGTGGAGCACGTGGCGGTCGGCCAGTGGGCCGAGCTGGTCCTGGTCGCCCCGGCCAGCGCCGACCTCCTGGCCCGCCTGGCGGCGGGGCGGGCCGACGACCTGCTCACCGCCACCGTCCTGACCACGACCGCCCCGGTGGTCCTGGCCCCGGCCATGCACACCCAGATGTGGCTCAACCCGGCCACCGTGGACAACGTCGCCACCCTGCGCCGTCGCGGCCTGCGGGTCATTGACCCCGCCAGCGGGCCCCTGACCGGCGCCGACTCCGGTGTGGGGCGCCTGCCCGAGCCCGAGGACGTCGTGGCCCAGGTCCTCGACCTCCTCGGGGGACCGGCTGGGAGCGACGCCGGTGCCGAGGGGGCAGGGGACCTCCGGGGGCGCCACGTCGTCGTCTCCGCGGGAGGCACGCGCGAGCCCCTGGACCCGGTGCGCTTCCTGGGTAACCGCTCCAGCGGGCGCCAGGGGGTGGCCCTGGCCGCCGCCGCCGCCCGCGCGGGGGCCCGGGTCACCCTGGTGGCCGCCTACGTGGGCCAGGAGGTCCTGGCCGACCTGCCCGCGCAGGTCGGCGTCCGGCAGGTGGGTACCGCCGTGGAGATGGAGGCGGCGGTCCGCCAGGCCGCCGCGCAGGCCGACGCCGTGGTCATGGCCGCCGCCGTGGCCGACTACCGGCCCGCCCGGGCCCAGACGACCAAGATCAAGAGACACGCCCTGCCCCGCGGCGACGTCCCGGAGGGCGGCGGGGAGCGCCCGGCCGAGGAGCCCCCGCCGGTGATCACCCTGGTGGAGAACCCCGACGTCCTGGCCGGGCTCGTGCAGGACCCGCCCCGGGCGGGGCTGGTCGTCATGGGCTTCGCCGCCGAGACCGGTGACGAGGACGGCGACGTCCTGGCCCACGGGGCGGCCAAGGCCCGGCGCAAGGGGGCCCACCTGCTGGCGGTCAACGCGGTGGGGGACAACCTCGGCTTCGGGGACGTCCCCAACGCCGTCGTGGTCCTGGACGCCCGGGGCCACGAGGTCGCCCGCGCCCGGGGCAGCAAGCAGCAGGTGGCGCAGGCGCTCGTCGGCCTCCTGGCCCGCTACCTGCCCGGGCGCTCCTAAAGGGGCCCGCGCGCGCCACCGGTCTCCCGGCGCCACCGGTCTCCCGGCCCCTCGCGCCCGGGGTCTTACCGGCGGCGGTGCCCCCGGCTAGACTGCGTGCGTGAACTCCAGCCTGCGCCTTTTTACCTCTGAGTCCGTCACCGAGGGGCACCCCGACAAGGTCTGTGACCGTGTCTCGGACGCCATCCTCGATGCCATCCTCACGCAGGACCCCCAGGCCCACGTCGCCGTGGAGACCCTGGTGACCACCGGGCTGGTGCACGTGGCCGGGGAGGTGACCACCGAGGCCTACGTGGAGATCCCCGACATTGTCCGCAGCGAGATCGTGCGCATCGGGTACGACTCCTCGGACGTGTGCTTCGACGGTCGCAGCTGCGGGGTGTCGGTGTCCATCGGCCAGCAGTCCCCGGACATTGCCGCGGGCGTGGACAAGGCCCTCCAGGTGCGCGAGGGCGGCACCGCCGACCCGCTGGACCGTCAGGGGGCCGGGGACCAGGGGCTCATGTTCGGCTACGCCTGCACCGACACCCCCGAGCTCATGCCCCTGCCCATCCACCTGGCCCACCGCCTGGCCGAGCGCCTGGCCCAGGTCCGCAGGCGCGGCGTCGTGCCCGGCCTGCGTCCTGACGGCAAGACCCAGGTGACCGTCGGCTACGACGGGGACCGGCCCGTGAGCCTGGCCACGGTGGTGGTCTCCACCCAGCACGACCCCGACCGCTCCCAGGACTGGCTGCGCGCGGCCCTCACCCGGGAGGTCATCCGCCCCGTCCTGGAGGCCCAGGCCCGTGCGGGCACGGAGCTGGCCTGGGACGAGGGGGACGTCCTGGTCAACCCCTCGGGCCAGTTCGTCATCGGGGGGCCGGCCGGGGACGCGGGCCTGACCGGACGCAAGATCATTGTGGACACCTACGGGGGCATGGCCCGCCACGGCGGGGGGGCGTTCTCCGGCAAGGACCCCTCCAAGGTGGACCGCTCGGGGGCCTACGCCATGCGCTGGGTGGCCAAGAACGTCGTCGCCGCCGGCCTGGCCCGGCGCTGCGAGGTCCAGGTGGCCTACGCCATTGGCTCCTCCCGCCCGGTGGGCCTGTACGTGGAGACCTTCGGGACGCACACGGTGCCGGTGGAGCGCATCCAGGCGGCCATCGAGGAGGTCTTCGACCTGCGTCCGGCGGCCATCGTCCGTGACCTGGACCTGCTGCGCCCCGTCTACCGGTCCACCAGCACCTACGGGCACTTTGGCCGCCCCGGCTTCACCTGGGAGGCCACGGACCGGGCCCGGGCCCTGGCCGGCGCCGTCTGAGACCCCGTGGTGGTGCCCCGGTGAGCAGCGAGGTCGCGCAGCAGGGCGTGCTCCTGGCGGCCCCCGCGCCCGCCCGCCGCCCCGTGGCCCTGGCCGGGGTGTCCCGCCCGGTGGCCCGCGTCCTGCTGGACTCCCCGGTGCCCCACCTGGACCGCACCTTCGACTACCTGGTCCCCGCCGGCCTGGACGCCGCCGCCCAGGTCGGTACCCGCGTGGTGGTGCGCCTGGGGGGCCAGGAGATCCACGGCTGGGTGTGGGAGCGGGGGGACACCACCACCCACGCGGGCAGGCTCGCCCCCCTGCGGCGGGTGGTCTCCGACCTGCCGGTCCTGACCCGGGCCACCCGGACCCTGGTGGAGGCGGTGGCCGAGCGTGCCGCCGGGACCCGGGCCGACGTCGTGCGCCTGGCCGTCCCCGCCCGCCACGCCGACGCCGAGGCCACCGAGCGCGCCGCCGACCCTCCCGCGCTACCTGACTGGGGCCTGCCCGCCCCCAGCCCCACGGGCTGGCGGGCCTACGACGGCGGCCCCGGATTCCTGGCCGCCCTGGCCGCCGGGGGCGCCCCGCGCGCCGTGGCCTGCGTGCTGCCCGGCGGGCCCCAGGTGGATCCCTGGGAGGAGCTGCTGGCCCAGGCGGCCCGTACGACGCTGGCCTCGGGCCGGGGCGTCCTGGTCCTGGTGCCCACCACCGCCCAGGCCGAGGCCCTCGCGGCGCGCCTGGGCCAGGAGCTCCCCCGCGAGGGGGTGGCGGTCCTCAGCGCCGAGCACGGGGCGCGCCGACGCTACCGCACCTTCGTGCGGATCCTGCTGGGGCGTGCGCGCGTCGTGGTGGGGACGCGCGCGGCCGCCTTCGCACCGGTGGCGGACCTGGGCCTGGCCGTGGTCTGGGACGACGGCGACGACCGCCTGGACGAGCCCAGGGCCCCCTACACCCACGCGCGTACCGTCGTGGCCCTGCGCGCGGGCGCTGAGCGCTGCGGCCTGCTCCTGGCCGGCTACTCCCGCAGCGTGGAGGCCCAGTCCTACGTGGAGGCGGGCTGGGCGCGCGAGGTCGCGGCCCCCCGGGCCCTGGTACGCCGCGCCGTGGCCCGGGTCCAGGTGCCCGGGCCCGAGCTGGAGGCCGAGGGGGCTTCCGGGGCCGCCCGCGTCCCCTCCCTGGCCCACCGCGCCCTGCGTGAGGCCCTGCGCGGCGGGCCGGTCCTGGTCCAGGTGCCCCGCGGCGGCTACGTCCCGGTGGTGGCCTGTGCCGCCTGCCGGGTCGCCGCCCGCTGCGCCCTGTGCTCCGGGCCCCTGGGGATGGACCGGGACGGGACCACCACCTGCCGGTGGTGCGCCCGGCGCACCCGGGACTGGTCCTGCCCCGCCTGCGGGGCCACCGGCCTGCGTATGGTGGGCGTGGGCAGCGCCCGTACGGGTGAGGAGCTGGGCCGGGCCTTCCCCGGGGTGCCCGTGCTGGTCTCCGGCGCCCGGGAGGACCACGGGGTGGTGGCGACCGTGGACGACGAGCCGCGCCTGGTGGTGGCCACGCCGGGGGCGGAGCCGGCGGCCCCCGGCGGCTACGGCGCGGTCCTGCTGCTGGACGCCGCCACCCTGTCCGCGCGCCCCGAGCTGGGTGCGACCAGCGAGGCCCTGCGCCTGTGGAGCAACGCCGTCGCCCTGGCCCGTCCCGGGGCGAGGGTCATCCTGCTGGGCGGGCCCGAGCCCGGCGCGGCCCAGGCGCTCCTGCGGTGGGACCAGGCCGGTTACGCCCGTCGTGAGCTGGCCGAGCGCGCCGAGCTGCACCTGCCCCCGGCGTGGAGGGCCGCCCGCCTCGACGGGCCCCGGCGCTCCGTGGAGCGGCTCCTGGCCGCGGGGGCGGCCCAGGGCTTTGAGGTCCTGGGGCCGGTGCCCGCTCCCGGGGCCGGGGGCGAGCCGTCCCGGGGCGAGCAGCTGCGCGCCCTGCTGCGCGCCCCCCGCTCCCGGGGCCGGGACCTGGCCGGGATGCTGCGCCTGCGCCTGCGTGAGGCCTCCGTCCACCGCGAGGAACCGGTACGCTGCGAGCTCGACCCGACCCTGCTGTGGTAGACCGAGAACTGACTGATTCTGAGCGGAAACGGAGCTAACAGGTCTCTATTCGACAATCTTCCGCTGGGAGAGATACGATCGTGACACGATCCCTGTCGAGCATGAAGGCGAAGGAGCCCCCATGAAACGACCATCTCTCCACGTCCGAGGTCGAGGCCCGCGAGCCCTGGCGCTCCTGGGAGCCCTCGTCCTGGGCCTGCCCCTGGGCGCGGGCGCCGCCGCGGAGCCGGCCACCGCCCTGACCGGTACCGTCGACCTGTCCGTCCCCGGCCTGACGGCCACCCTGGCGACGGACTTCCCCCAGGTCACCGGCTACGAGGTCGGCGAGAGCCACCTGGGCGGGCGCGTCTCGACGGTCACCAGCATCCTGGTCGACGACACCGCCCACCAGGTCATCGACGTCAAGGCCTACCGCACGACGCCGACCGCGGTGCGCTACGACGTCACCCTGGACGGAGGAGTCGACCTCACCGCGGAGATCTCGGTGGACACCGTCACCTCGCAGGCCGACGGCACTACCGGGGCCATCCGGCCGACCCTGACCTTCCGGATCACCAGCCTCACCGGGGGCCACACGGTGGAGATCCCCGGGCAGTCCCTGGTGTCGGTCTCCTCCGACGACGCCGGCGCCGCCTTTGCCGCCGCCACCACGGGCGTGGCCCGGGGCGCCACCGCCGACAACCCCCGGGCCGGGGTCCAGGACGCCTACGGCACCGTGACCACCGACACCCCCACGGACGCCTCCGCCGTCGGGTCGGCCTACCTCCTGGTCAACACCGCCGAGGTCGCCGTCGGCATGGAGACCAACGCGACCCCCGACCAGCCCAGCGGGGCCACCAGCATGAACAACAGCCGGTGGACCCGCCAGGTGGTGGGGACCGGCGGTGACGGCACCGGCCGGGCCCTGACCGTCCAGGCCGGGCAGTGGACCTACCGCTCCGCGGCCGCCACCGACGCCGTCGGCGACGAGCCCAGGCCCTACGCCACCTTCGTGTTCACCTCCGACGCCAACCGCTCGGGCAGCGTGGACTGGCAGGACGGCGCCGTCGCCTACGCGGACATCGCCGAGAGCGTGAACGGTGCCGCGGACAACCACAAGTGGGTCGTCACCCACATCCCCTTCAACTTCGCCTCCCAGGCCACCCACCCCTTCCTGCGTACCGCTGACGACGTCAGGCGCGTCTGCCTGGCCACCGACGGCCTGGGCCAGCGCGTCATGCTCAAGGGATACGCCTCCGAGGGCCACGACTCGGCCCACCCGGACTACGGCAACAATATTAACGAGCGCGCCGGCGGGGAGAGGGACATGAAGACCCTCTTCGATACCACCCGGGACTGCAACGCCATCTACGGAGTCCACGTCAATACCACCGAGGCCTACCCCGACGCCGAGCAGTTCGGCTCCCTGGCCTTCACCGGCTCCAAGGGCTGGGACTGGCTGGGCCCCTCCTACTACATTAACCAGCGCGACGACCTGGGCAGCGGCAAGGTGACCCAGCGCTTCCAGGAGCTGCGTGACCAGTTCCCCCTGGCCCAGTACCCCAGCTTCCGCTGGATCTACATCGACGTCTACTACAGCTCCGGGTGGCTGGCCGACCGCCTGGGCCGCGACCTCAACCAGCAGGGCTGGGAGGTCGGCAGCGAGTGGGCGGACAAGTTCGAGCGCTTCTCCACCTGGTCCCACTGGTCCAACGACGAGCGCTACGGCGGCTCCAAGCTCAAGGGCCTGAACTCCGAGATCATCCGCTTTATCGACAACGCCAACAAGGACAACTGGAACCCCAACGTGGCCCTGGGCTACCCCCAGATCGTGGAGTTCGAGGGGTGGACGGGACACCAGGACCAGAAGGCCTTCTACGCCAACGTCTGGGGCAACAACCTGCCGGTGAAGTTCCTCCAGGCCAGCCGCATTATGAGCCAGTCCTCCACCCCGGGGGAGAGGGGCACCACCTACACCTACACCCTGGCCAACGGCGCGGTCGCCTCGGGTACGACGTCGTACACCAACCTGACCAACGGTGACGCCGCCGCCTCCACCATTGCCGCGGACATGGCCGCGACACGCTCGATCACCTACGACGGCGCCCAGGTCCTGTCCGGCTCCTCCTACCTGCTGCCCTGGGCGGACAACGGCAGCTCCCAGGGCAGCCCCCGCCTGTACTACTACAACCCCGCGGGCGGGGAGTCCACCTGGACCCTGACCAACAGCTACAAGGACCAGACCTCCCTGGCCCTGTACCGCCTGACCGACTCCGGCAGGGTCAAGGTCGCCGACCTGCCCGTCACCAACGGCACCGTGACCATCCCCGCCTCGGCCTACGACGGTATCGAGGCCGGGCAGTACGCCTCCACGGCCTTCGTCCTCTACCCCGCCTCCACCCCCGCCACCACGCCCCAGCCCAGCTGGGGGGCCGGGACGGTCCTGTCCGACCCCGGCTTCAACGCCGGCCTGGACGCCTACACCACCACCGGCGCGGTGAGCGCCACCAAGGACGCCCAGGGCGACCCCGTGGCCGCCATTGACGCCGGCGCGGGCTCCCTGGGCCAGCAGGTGACCCTGGACAAGGGCACCTACGAGGCCAGTGCCTGGACGGAGGTCGGGCACGGTACCGCCAGCCGGGACGTGTCCGTCTCCGTCAGCGGCCAGGGCGTGGCGGGCACCGGCAACCAGCCCGGTGCCGACACCTCCTCCGCCACCCCCACCAGCCCGGTGACCACCGTGTTCGAGGACTTCGAGCACGTCACCGAGGGCTGGGGGCCCTTCGTCAAGGGCAACGCCGGGGGCTCGACCGACCCGCGCACCGTCCTGGCCCCGCTCAACGCCCCCTACACCCAGAGGGGCTGGACGGCGCCCAACGGCAGGGTCAAGGTCACTGACGACGTGGTCGCCGGGCACTGGAGCCTCAAGGCCCACTCGGAGAACCAGGGCCTGGTCTACCGCACCGTCCCCCAGACCGTGCCGCTCCAGGCCGGGCACCGCTACCGCGTCTCCTTCGACTACGAGAGCACGGACGCGGGCGCCTACAGCTGGGTGACCGGGTACACCACCCTGGGTGCGACCGAGCCGGTGGACACCTACCTGGACACCACCGACATCCCGCAGCAGACCACCCCCACCCACTTCACCGAGGAGCTCACGGCGGGCGCCTGCGGGGAGTACTTCGTGGGCCTGTACAAGAACCAGGGGGGCGGCGAGCAGGTCGACTTCTCACTGGACAACTTCCGGGTCGAGGACCTGGGGGTCGCACAGACCCAGCCCTCCTGCATGACCCCGCAGCTGAGCGTGGAGGGCGCCCTGGTCACCGGCCAGGCCGGGACCGTCCGCTCCACCGTCAGCAACGCCGAGAGCGGCACCGTCACCAACGTGACGGCCACCCTCACCGCCCCCGAGGGCTGGAGCGTGGAGCCCCTGGGCTCCACTAGCGCCGCCAGCCTCGCCCCCGGTGAGACCCTGTCGCCCGCCTGGCGCGTGACCGCCCCGCACTCGGCTGCGGGTACCGCCGCGCGCCTGACCGAGACCGTGACCTACGAGCTGGACGGCGCCCAGCGCCAGGCCACCGCCAGCACCGAGGTGACCCCCCTGGGCGGGCTGAAGGCCGACGCCGTCAACTACCTCTCGGACCTGCCCATTAACCCGGACTACAACGGCAACGGCTGGGGCCCGGTGGAGCGCGACCAGGAGAACGGTGAGCAGGGGCAGGGCGACGGGACCCCCCTGACCATCGGCGGGGTGAGGTACAGCAAGGGCTTGGGGACCCACGCCCTCTCCGACGTCGGCTTCGACCTGGGCGGCCAGTGCCACAGCTTCAGCGCTGTCGTCGGGGTGGACTCCACCCAGTCGCGCGGCAGCGTGACCTTCACCGTGTGGGGGACCGCTGACGGGGAGAACTGGAGCCGGGTGGTTCCCCAGACCGCGGTCCTGCGCGGGGGCCAGGCCGGTCAGCAGGTCAGCGGCGACGTCACCGGGATGCGGACCATCCGCCTGGTCGTCGGCGACGGCGGGGACGGCAACGGCAACGACCACGCCGACTGGGCCGATGCCAGGGTGGCCTGCGGCACCGCCACCCTGGACGGGGGCGGCTCGGGGGGATCAGGGGGCACTACCCCGCCCGGTGACGGGCTGAGCCCCTACACGGGCCCCCTGACGGTCAGCGCGCCGGAGGCCTACGCCAGCAACCCGGTCAGCAATATGATCGACGGGAACCCGGCCACCTTCTACGACAAGGACTGGGTCAACCCGACCCCGCACCCCTCCGAGGTCCTCATGTCCCTCTACCAGGGGGACGACCCCACGGCCGTGGAGCCCACCAGCGTCTCCGGGCTGTCGGTCACCGGCCGGGCCTCCCAGTCCAACGGGCGCGTCCGGGACTACCAGGTCTACGTGGGCCAGGACGCCGCGAACGTCAACCAGCTGGTGGCCTCCGGCACCCTGAGGGACACCGGGGACGAGCAGCGGATCGTCTTCCCGACCCCGGCCAGCGCCAAGCTCGTCAGGCTCGTGGTCACCTCCACCTACAAGACCAAGCCCACCGAGCCCGACGGCCTGCTGACGATCGCCGAGATCGCCCCGCTGACCGGTACGGCCACCCCCGCGCCCACCCCGCCGGACCCCTCGACGCCCTCGGAGCCGCCCGCGCAGCCCGACCCCAACGACGTGGTCACCGACACCGCCGCGCCGGGCCTGGTGGGCCAGGACTACCTGGGGGTGAGGACGGCCAGCGACGCCGGTGCGGTCACCGGGACCGTGACCACCCGGATCTCCACGACCTCGGCGGCCAACTGGGTGGCGGCCGACCAGAAGCACGGCACCTACTTCCAGCGGGTGCCGGTGCGCTTCACGGTGGGCCAGGACCGCACCGCGGTGACCCTGAGCGTCACCGCCGGTGACGGCTCCGCCCCGGTCCTGGTGGACAACCTGCGCCTGGTCAGGGTGGAGCGGGCCGCCGACAACGACCTGCTCGGCGTGGACTGCACGGCCAGCCCGGTGCCCCAGGCCTGCACCTCGGCCACCGCCAACGCGCGGCTGGGCCTGTCCACCCCCGCCCGGCCCGGCGGTGACACCCCGGAGCCCGGACCCAGCCCGACGCCAGCGCCCACCACTGAGCCGACCCCGGAGCCCGGGCCGACGCCCGGTCCCACGCCCGACCCGAACCCGGAGAAGCCCACCAAGCCCATCTTCGTGGCCACCGTGGAGGCGGCCGCCAAGGGCACCGTGTTCCTGGGCGACTGGGACGGCGACGGGGTGAGGTCCTGGGCCGTCCGCGTGGGCACCCGCGTGGTGTTCTACAACGACAACACGGCCCTGGCCGCGCCGGTGGCCTCGGTGTCCATCGGGCGTGCCAGCGACGAGATCTACGTCGGTGACTGGGACGGCGACGGGAAGGACACGGTGGCGCTGCGCCGTGGCTCCACCGTCTACTACCAGACCAGCGTGGAGTCCTCGGCGACGACCACCGGCACGGTCCCGCGCGGTGCGACCCTCAACGTGGTCAGGCAGGACGGTAAGGACGTGCTCGTCCCCCAGACCTGAGGCCCCTCACGGTCCTGTCCCGCAAGGCCTGGCGGCGTCGTCATCTGGCGGCCCGAGCGCCCCTGTCCCGCAGGCGGCCGCGGAGCCACACGGGCTGAGGCCCTTGTCCACCCGGTCCCGTCACGCGCCCTCGTGGTGCGTGGCGGGACCGGGTGCGTGCTAAGCGGCCACACCTGCTCGTGGACGGTCCGGGCCAGGGGCTCGGGCCCCGGGTCGGGCTGGCCGGTGGTGACCGCTAAGACAATCCGCCTGCGGGGCCGACGCAGGCCCGCGTGGCCACCTCCACCTCCTCGTCGAGACAATCCGGCCTGCGGGGCCGACAGTGGCAGGCCGGTGCGCTGAGGCCAGCGCGCTGGGGGCCAGCCTGGCCAGGCCCGCGCGACCTCAGTGGCAGGGAGCTGGTCGGTGCGCCGGGAACCGGTGCGTTGCCGGGGGTTGTCGGGCACAATAGGCCCATGAGCCCTACCACGGATACACGGGTGAGTGCCGTCGTCCTGGACTACGGCAACGTCCTGGTGGCCTGGGAGGCCATGGCGGCCGTGGCCGGGCGGGTGAGCCAGGCCGACTGGGACGAGTTCTGCCAGGGCGCGGACTTTGACGCCCTCAACGCCCGTAGCGACCTGGGTGAGCCGTTTGAGGACATTCTCGCGGACCTGGCGGCCACCTGCCCCCGGCGTCCCGACTGGGTGGAGATCCTGTCCACCTACCGGGCGAACTTCCCTGACTCCCTGACCGGTCCCGTGCCCGGGACCCTGGGCGTCGTGGACGACCTCCTGGCCGCCGGGGTCCCCCTGTACCTGCTGAGCAACTTCGACGCCCCCACCTTCCCGGCCGCCCGCGCCATGGTGCCCCAGCTGGAGCGCTTTCGCGGCCTGATGGTCTCCGGGCAGGAGCGCCAGGTCAAGCCCTCACCGGTGATCTTCCGCCGGCTCCTGGAGCGCTACGGCCTCATAGCCGCCTTCACCCTCTTTGTGGACGACTCACCGGCCAATATCAGGGGCGCCCGGGCGGTGGGGCTCCGGACCCACCACTTCACCGGCGCCGGCCGCCTACGGGCCGACCTCATTGAGCGCGGCCTCCTCCCGCGCCCCTGACCCACCTCTCGCGAGAACGGTACTTGTTTGTCGTGAGAACGGTACTTATTCGCCGCGAGAACGGTACTTGTTTGTCGTGAGAACGGGCGGGTCGCGGAACGGTCACGTGGTGCGACCTCTGGACTGCACGAGTTCTTGTCGGTGGCTCCTTCGGAGCTCACAGAATCACGCGGATATCTCAAGGTCAGGTGGGAAGCTGATACAAGAACCTGTGCGATCTGCAAGAACTCGTGCAAAACTGTCGGTCCACGGACCTGCTTTTGACGCAGTCTGAGGCTCAGGGCCGGGGTCGTCCTCGGCCGCATCGGGGCCTGACGCAGCGCGATCTCTGCCGGGGCCGTCCTCGGCCGCGCCGAGGTCATGCCCCTGACCTGCGCGGACATTAAGTGCTACAAAGGGTGGGGCGGGGTGGGGCCGACCTTAAGTCAGGCTGCATCGGAACAGGATCCCGAGATCGTCAGGCGACCCGCGAGCAATCGGAATAACATGCGGAAGATCGCATGGATTCCCATGCCTGTCGAAGACGTCACAGGCCCCGGCGAGCCCTCAGGGCAACCCCGTCCTCACGGCAGGCGACCCTGCGACAGGGGGCGTCTACAGCCGGGCCACCAGGGCGGCCCCCGTTCTCACGAGCAATAAGTACCGTTCTCGCGGCGAATAAGTACCGTTCTCGC
>ERZ772827.706-NODE-706-length-17950-cov-3.386421_pt1 | contig 17950 bp, 10 predicted proteins | sample MGYA00580850_ERZ772827 | MGnify/ENA primary metagenome ERZ772827 (study PRJEB29015, sample SAMEA2737950) | human oral metagenome | biome: human oral; feature: human-associated habitat; material: dental | place: China | collected 2145 ...
ACTGCGGGCAGTGCCTCTTTCTCCTCAGACTGTGAAGGCAGGCCGTAGCGTTCACGCACGCCCTCAACACCGCGCGGCTTCCAGAAGCGCAGGAAGAGCACCGCAGCACCCATCGAAACGATACATGCCACCACGTCGGTGAGGTTGTAGGCGGCAGTTGCGGCGGTAATCCACTGCGCAATAGCGAAGGAAATACCGATAACGAAAGCCGGGAGCCACGCATCCTTAACACCCTTCATACCGTCAAGGATGAAGAGCAGAATGACGGGGACGAACATCGCCAGGAACGGTGCCTGGTGACCAACAATAGCTGCGATCACGTACGAGTCTTTGCCGCCAACGTCACCAGCGGTCACAATCGGAACAGCAACAGCGCCGAACGCCACGGGCGCGGTATTAGCCAGCAGCACGGTAATAGCGGCCTTGAGCGGCTTCACACCGAGGGCAAGAATCATGGTTGCGGTAATTGCCACGGGGGCACCGAAGCCAGCCAGAGCCTCAAGCAGGCCACCGAAGCAGAACGCAATGAGGATTGCCTGGATGCGCAAATCACCGCCGCCGAGACGGTCAAAGGTGCGGCGCAGATCTTCAAAACGCCCTGAGAGCACGGTGATCTGGTAGAACCAAATAGCCCCCAGAATCACCCAGCAGATCACCAAACCATAGATAGCTCCACGCAGGGCGCTAAGACCGGCCAGATCGAACGGCATCGTGAAGCCGAAGGAGGCAACAAGAATGGATGCTGCTAGCGCGACAAGGGCCGACCAATGGGCGCGAGCTTTGACGACCAGAAGCATAATGAAGAACGTAAGCAGCGGTATGGTTGCCACAAGCGCGCTCAGTGCGAGGCTTCCTCCCACGGCATCGGTGACGGCAGTGAACTTATCCACTGGTAACTCCTTTGGTACAGGAATAGATGTGTGGTCAGACCATTACCCGGTAAGGTTACCCGCTGCTGTTCTATAGACCGCAGGGGTATGTGGTCAGACCAATAAAGTGCTAGTTTGAAGAGTACATGATGCTGCTCACGTGGGGCAAGTAGGGTTGGGTGGTTGCAGGGTGTAAATGCTGGTAAAACCGCGCTATGAGAAGCATATGGAAAATATTTCACGATTCGGCACTCCGCTTAATGTGATTGCAAGGGGGCTTAATGTGATTGCAAGGGGCTGGGGAAATACCCTCGTTAGTCTGGGGAGTGCCTGTTTCAAGACGCTGGCAGTCAGGAAGAAGCGGTAGGGGTTTAGGCCCCGCTGGTGCGTTTGGGGGAGAAAATCTTAAGTCCCACCCTCAGAGGTAGGGGTGGCATGACCTTAAAAAGGGTGTGGCAACCCTAAAAATAAGGTAAACCTTAAAAATAATTTGGTGAAAAAAATGTGCGGTATTTAAATTAAAGAAATGCCCGACCGATAGTGTTAAATGTACTGTAAGAAGAAAAGTTTAACACCTAAATTTTTCCGCCCCGCCTGCCTTTGTGACCCGGCATATCAAGGAACGCTAACACCTAGCAGCTATGCTGCCGCGCTGGTGCGAAACCGCCGCTGCAACAGCAGGCGTCTTCCCACTTAAAGAGGCGGCGAGAAAAATTTAATTAACCAGGAAAGGAGCGGACAATAAACATGCGCATCGCACTTTTCTCAACATGCATTGTAGACGGCATGTATCCGCGCGTGGCACGTGCGACCGTTGAAATCCTTGAACGTCTGGGGCACGAGGTGGTATACCCTCCCGGGCAGACCTGCTGCTCCCAGATGCACGTGAACTCCGGCTACTTCGACGACGCCTACCCCATTGTCAAGAACCATGTTGATGCATTCTCCGCCTGGGACTGGGACGTAGCTGTGGCGCCGTCTGGCTCCTGTGTGGCTTCCCTGGGGCACCAGCAGCCCATGATCGCTCGCCGCAAAGGTGATGAGGCGCTTGCTGTCAAAGCCGAGCAAATTGCAGCCCGCACCTTTGAATTGTCCCAGCTGCTGATTGACGTTCTGGGCATTACCAACGCCGCCGAGCAGCTTGGTTCTTACTTCCCCGAGCACGTGACCTACCACAGCTCATGCCACGGTATGCGCCTGCTGCACCTGGGAACCCGTCAGCAGGATCTGGTGCGCACCGTTGAAGGTATTAAGTACACCGAAATTGAGGGCCTTGACCAGTGCTGCGGCTTCGGCGGAACTTTCTCCTTCAAAAACGCTGATGTTTCTGGTGCGATGGTCTCCGATAAAGCGGCCAACGTAGAGAAGACCGGCGCATCCGTATGCACCGGCGGCGACTGCTCCTGCCTGATGAATATTGGCGGCGCTCTCTCCCGTAAAGGCTCACCCGTAAAAACCATTCACTTTGCCGAAATCCTCGCCTCCACTAAAGCGAATCCGCTGAAGATTGACGGCAACGTAGAACTCGCCTTCGCATAGAAAGTAGGTTGATGATGACTTCCACCGCAATCCCCCTGGGTATGCCGAAGGTCGTGCACTACGGCGAAGGCAATATCTTTGAGAACGAACCGTTCCCCGAATACGCCAAACGTGAGCTGAAGAATGACCAGCTGCGCAATAACCTGCGGTTCGTAACCCACGCTATTCGCAATAAGCGTGCCCGCGTCACCAGCGAACTGCCCGACTGGCAGGACCTGCGCACCACCGGCGAAATGGTGAAGAACTATGTGCTGTACAACCTGCCGCAGATGCTGGAGCAGTTCGAGCGTAACTTTACCGCGCGCGGCGGCCATGTGCACTGGGCGCGCGATGCTCACGAGGCAAACCAGATCGCTCTCGACCTGATTCGCGAACAGGGCGTGGACGAGATCATCAAGATCAAGTCCATGGCAACTGCCGAAACCGGTCTGAACGAATTCTTGGAAGAGAACGGCATTAACGCCATTGAGACCGACCTTGCGGAAGAAATCGTGCAGCTGGGCGAAGACCGCCCCTCGCACATCCTGGTTCCGGCAATTCACCGTAACCGCCGCGAAATCCGCGATATCTTCCTCAAGAAGATTGAAGGCATTAACCCGGATATTACCGATGAACCCGCCGAGCTTGCGGAGGCATCGCGTAACCGTCTGCGTGAGAAATTCCTCTCGACTAAGGTCGCCGTTTCGGGCGTGAACTTCGGTATCGCTGACACCGGCACCATGACCATCGTAGAATCCGAAGGCAATGGCCGTATGTGCCTGACCCTACCCGATACCCTCATCTCGTTCATGGGTATTGAGAAGCTGCTGCCCACCTTCCAGGACTACGAGGCATTCCTGCAGCTTCTGCCGCGTTCCTCCACCGGTGAGCGCATGAACCCCTACACCTCCATGTGGACGGGCGTAACCCCCGGTGACGGCCCGCAGAACCTGCACGTAATCCTCATCGATAACGGCCGTACCGCCGTGCTGGCCGATGAACTGGGACGCCAGGCGCTGCGCTGCATCCGCTGCTCCGCCTGCATGAACGTGTGCCCCGTGTACGAGCGCGCCGGTGGTCACGCCTACGGCTCCACCTACCCCGGCCCGATCGGTGCGATTCTTTCGCCCCAGCTTTCCGGTATTGAGGCGGCGCACAATAACTCGCTGCCGTACGCATCTTCGCTGTGCGGTGCCTGCTACGAAGTGTGCCCCGTGAAGATCAACTTCCCCGAGGTGCTGGTGCACCTGCGCGGTAAGGATGTTGAGGCAAAGCACGCGAAGAAACACGCACCCACCCAGATGGATGCCATGATGTACGGCGCTAAGAAGCTGTTCTCCTCGGGTAAGATGATGGCAGTCGCCGAGCGCGGCTTGCCCATGTCACGCCTGATTACCGGCAAGAAGCACAAGATCTCTAAACTGCCCGGTATTGTGGGCGGTTGGACTGAATACCGCGACATCCCCGAACCGCCCAAGGAATCGTTCCGCAACTGGTGGCGTAAAGAAAAGTCAGGCGCACCCGCCCGCGACAGCGCCCAGCGCGTGGATATTGCAGCCCTCATTGAAGCGAATAAGGGCAAGGCCGCTGAGGCTGCCGCTAACGCCAAGGCCGCGATGGACGCTCAGGCAGCGCATGACCCCAAGGAGAATGCATAAATGTCATCAGCTAAAGAAGACATCCTCGCCCGCATCCGTACTTCCCTCGCGGATGCGCCCGTGGCGCCGGAACCCCAGCGTAACTACCGCCGGGTGAGCCACCTGAACCAGGAGCAGACCATTGAGATGCTCGTGGACCGCCTCATTGATTACAAGGCGAACGTGTTCGAAGCGACCGAAGCGAATATTGCGGATGTGATCGCTGAGCGGCTGGGGGAGACCTCGCACTATGTGGTTCCCGTGGGCCTGAACCGGCAGTGGCTGCCGGAAGACACCCCCACCCGCACCTGTTTCACCGACTCCGGCAGCACCCTGGAGCCGGGTGCCCTGACGGTGCACCAGCTGGATGCTGTGGATGCGGTGGTCACCTCCTCAACCGTTTCCTGCGCTGAGACCGGAACGATCTTCTTGAACTCCAACCAGGATGAGGGGCGGCGCGCAATCTCGCTGGTACCAGACCACCATATTTGTGTGGTTCCCCGCTCTACCGTGGTTGAGCTGGTGCCTGAGGCGATCGATCGCATCACTTATGAGCGCCCGGTGACCATGATTTCCGGCCCTTCGGCAACCAGCGATATTGAGCTGATCCGCGTGGAGGGCGTGCACGGCCCGCGTACCCTGGACGTGATTATTCTCGACCAGTAAGCCCACAAGGGACACTCATAAAGTGCTTATCATCCCCCTGCACCCGAACGGTGCAGGGGGATGATAAGTACGCATATTTATACTATGCGAATGGGTATCGGCAGACCGTGTTTGCGCTGTGCAGAGATAACTAAAGTGAGTGGGAGAGACCTCGAAGCAACAGTATAAAAATAAGCTGTTATGAGTACAGAAGTGTCTCGAAAACCGCTACATTGACAGAAGAGTACCAACAAGAATATCCTGTTATGTTCCACAAAAACGTGGAACGTGCACCCCCGTACACCCGTAATCCGGTATGGGCGCAGGGGAAGCGCCAGCCACCTCCAGCAAGGACTGGGGTCCAGTAGAAAGACAGCACCAATGGCACAGTTGCAGCAGGTCATCCTCCGCCGTACCGGCATTTACCCTCTTGATAGCGTCCTCGCGTCCGACCCTGTTCCGCAACATGAGCTGCATCAGCGTGTGCGTGTGCTCGCCGAGCTGGGGATGGTCCTCTCCACCGAAAGCCAGAAAACCCTCATGCGCATGAGTGAGCATGAGTTGGCCGATCTTATCGCAGATTGGAAGCACCTGCACGGCGGTGACCGGGGTGGGTGCGCCTTCCGTAAAGACTTCGATATTATCGAGCCCACCCTCACTGATACACAGAGGTACACGGAGCAGATGCTTCACTACGTTACCCGGTTTATGGGCCGCAGAGAAATGGCGAAACACTTGTGCCTGTACACCGTCGCCTGCCCCTGCTGCGACGCGATCTGGTGGTTTGCCAATAACCAACCCTACGGTGATATTCCCGATGCGCAGGTCATTACCGATTTCCGCCCGTACGACTGGCAGCTGGCGTGCGAGCGTGGGGAACTGTCCAACAGTGAACGGGATCAGCGTGAGGTGGTGCTGCTGCGCGGTGAAGGGCGCATCGTGCCGCTAATGTGCTCGCTCTTCACCGAAATTGCAACCCAGAACCAGGTGTACAGCGAATTCGACCGGGCCGATCTGCTTACCCTCGCTACCCACCTGGTGTTTTACGATGCACTGCCCACCCTAGAGGGACCGTTCGCATTCCGTGAGAACCTGGCGTTTTTGGCGGCCGCAATATCCACCGATTACGCCCACCAGGCGCGCACCCTCAACGAGGTGCTGCGCATTGCGGTGGCTCTTAGCAACATTAACCTGCTGGGGACTGAAGGAGATCTGAGCCTGAGCGACCCCAGCCGGTTTAAGCTGCGCCGCCATCAGCGCACATTCATAGCCCGGCTCATTAATACCCTTTGCGAGCGCGACTATGAGGCCGCCTGCTACGACACCGCCACGCACGCGGAGCGTTTTAAACGGCTGGCACGCACTATCCACCCTGGGGAATACCCCTCCCTCGTGTACCTGAATGTGTGGGCTGACGCCCTCTACAACGGTGAAATGCGCAGTTATGAGTCTGAGGTGGATGCCGCCTACCGCAGCTGTGACGTGGATAAGGTAACGCGGGTGCTGTCCCGCCGCCCCGGGGTGTTTGCGCGTCAGCTCAACCGGGCCTTGCGGTACTTCAGCGGCGATCAGCAGCAGGTTGCTGACGCGTTCTGCCAGGTGGCGCCGCGTGTGGCTGCGCCTCTTCTGGTGCAGATGCACAATATGTACACGAATATAGCTGCTGGTTCGGGGCAGCACCTTCTCGTGATTGATAAGGCAGGGGTGGGGTCGGTGGTCCCCGCTGGCTCGTACACCCAAAGGCAGCTTGAGTTGGGCCTGCACGCCGTGAAGAGTGGTTTGTCGGGGCGGCTGAGTGGGGTTCGTGTGCATGTTCCCCACGATGTGGCTTCCTTAGCCATGCCTCTGGGTAACCGTAGCGCCAGCGAGTCTCTGCTGGGGTTGAGCCGCTATAACCGTGTGCGGCTTGATCCTCAGGCTATGCAGGCGAAAAGCCCCGCTAAGAACAGTGTGATTCGGTTGTTCACCTACTGGAACTCACCCGCCGATGTTGACCTTTCGGTGCTGCTGTACGACGCGAAAGGTGCGCTGCTAGACCGCGTGTGGTACGGCAGTCAGCGGGCTAAAAAGTACTGCTACCATTCGGGGGACGTGACGAACGGAACCGGCGGCGCGTGGGAGTTTATTGACCTGAAAATTGCGCAGGCCCGTGAGGACCGGGTGCGGTACGCGGTGCCCACCGTGCAGCTTTACGCAGGGCACAGCGGGGAGAACACTCTTGCGGATGTGAACGACCTGTTCGCCGGGTTCATGCTTTTACCGCGTGTTGGCGTGGGTAAGAATGTGCATGAGGTGAGTCAGGTGCGCACCAAGTTCACGCTCACGTCGCGGGCGCGCGGTTCGCTGCCGCTGATTTTGGATCTGAAGGAGCGCACCATGACGATTACGGACGTGGGTATTCGTTCCGGGGTGAATGTTATAGAGTCTGGCTCCGTCGTGAAGGCCATGTTCGAGCTGTTCGCCCACTATGCACCGTTTACGGTGGCTGACTACCTGAACCTGACCGTTGCCACCGTGGCGGGGGAAGATGAGGAAGCCGATATTGTGCTTCAGCCGACGGTCGCCTCGCTCAGCCAGCTCTACCGGTATAAAGGGCTGTAGCACAATAGCCCATGGGTCATACCGGGGCTTCCTTGTATGGGGCGAAAGCTGCACATAGTGAGCGGGTTCCGGGGGTATTGAGTACACACAAGATCTGCTGATGACCGCGTGAAAGCGCCCCGTGTGCCGGTACTGTGACCGGCGCACGGGGCGCTTTATTTTCACCCGGTTGGGTGCCTGCCATGGAACAAGCAGCAGGTAATATTAGGCGCGTGCGTCGAAGTGCTGCAGGCCGGAGTCTTCGCGGCTACCGCCCTGGCCATCGCCAACGTCGCGGTAATCGCTGATCCATTCGACCTTCTGCACCCACTTGACCATCTTGTAGCCGTGCATGGAATCTGCACGCAGGCGCAGGGGGCCGCCGTACACATCCGGCAGGGGCTTATCGTTCATGCCCCACGCCAGGATGGTTTCGTCCTCCATTGCCATGGAAATGTCCAAGCACTCGTAGTAGGGCTCGGTCGGGCGGCCATCGTAGGTGTGGCCCACGTGCCCGTAGGAGGTGACCATCACGTACCGGGCGTTCTCATCTTTCTCCACGAGGGCAAGTACGTCGCGTAGGCGCACGCCTTCCCACTTGGCGATGCCCGTCCACCCCTGCATACAGGTGTGCATCGTAATGTTCACTTCTTTGCCGAGAGCCTTCAAGTCGTCGATGCTCAGCGACTTCGGCTCCTTCACCAGCCCGCCTAGCTCTAGGCGGTAGTCCACGAATTCGTTCTCGCGCAGGCGGTTCCATTCGGTGCTTTCACGCTCTGTTGGCGGGCGGGTGTTCACCCAGTGGAACGGCGAAATATCGGCATCCGTGAAGGTCTTCTTCTTCACCTGCCGGGAGGTGATGCGGTCAAGGAATACGTTACGGACCGGCTGGGTCAGGCCCCAAATGAAGGTCTGGGTGAACCGCAGGTCACGCAGCGACCAGTACGAGGCGCCTAGCCACAGGGCCACGGCTGCGACCACGCCGACGATCAGCATGGTGACTGCCTGGGCGAATTGGGCGGCGTCAATCTCGTTGTAGCTCTTATTCAGCATCATGTGCGCAATGTTGTATTGCGGGTGCACGATGAACACCAGTGCTACGTGCATGACTGTAAAGACGCAGTAGAACGCCATGCCCAAGAAGTGGATGGAGCGGGCGGTCTGGCGGTTGCGGAACAGCCTGACGTAGCCGGGGAAGCGGCCGCAGAACGCGGGGCTCATAATGGGCCCGGTGGCGATCATCAGCGGCGCCACAATGAACACCACGGTGAAGTACATGAGCTTCTGAAGGGCATCGTACGGCTGGAAGTGCTCAATGGAGGGCACTTGGAAGCCCGCGTAGATTGTGAGCGAGTGCCATGCCTCGGGAAAAATCTCCCAGGAGGTAGGTACGATACGCCGCCACTGCCCGGTTGCGAACAGCAGGGTCACATAGATCAGGCCGTTCACCACCCAAATAACCGTGGCTAGGGCGTGCCATGCGCGTCCCAAACCGATCTGAGCCTTACCGGGTAGCGAAATAAGAGGGGAGAGGCTTCGTTGATCGTCGCGGGCGGTGTATTCGCCGGGGACGGTTGAAACCTTGTCTTTTGTAAAACGGAGCCATTCGGAGCCCGGGGTGCAGTGATTATTCCAGTAAAAGCGCGGGTGGGAGGCGATAACTTCCCAGCCTGAGCGGATGAGGAACCCCATCATCAGAAAGTTAATGAAGTGCGTGATGCGCAGCCAGGCGGGAAAGTCCAGCTCAACACCACTCGAACTCACCATTAAAAGAGTGGTATGCATTTTTCTTCCTTCGATAAATGTACGTGTGTGCAGTGGTGTACAGGTGCGAGCGAGGGAACGGGACGGGGCTTGGTGCGCCCCGGAAATCTGTTTGTGTACCGCCTCCTTTCAGCCGGTGTTCTGCCTTGAACTTTATATGGCCTGGGGAGGGTTCCTGCGCGGGGTGCGCGATGTTTAGGCGCACCCCCGAACTGGTTATGGTGCAGGTCACAAAACCCGTATCGAATGATAGTACGATGCGGCTTTTATTCCCCATGTGCCCTTACATCCATATACTAACTGACAGGTTGTCAGTTACGGAAGATAAGCGTCGTAACACGCCGTAAAATTTGCTTTTAAGACGCGAATTTTTAGAATTTTTATAGGGTTATAGAGACATTAAGGCGGATTTATTAAGGATATCCTTATTGTGTGAGATAAGGTATTTTTATATTTACTTCATAAACTATTGCAAGTGTAAGTTTTTAATATTCCTGTGGTTTCTTGTGGACTTGAAACTTTATTCAGAAAATATAAAGATATGCTTTATTCTATAGCATTAAAAATGTATATATTATTATTTTCTTGCCCATAACCCACAGCCAGACAAGACACCCGCACGCCCTAAGCCACAGGATATGCGCCGCCCACAGCCCCGGGCAGGAGGAGCCTGCGTCAAGCCACACAAAACACCACAGGTTCGGCAGCAGTGACCGCCCCCGGCGTATCCAGGCGAGCTGAACCCTATAATGAACGAGACACCGCCCCACCCAGCCTCTAGGAACAATAAATGAGCAGCGAAAAAGACCTCCGAGCTTCTTTCAAAACCTTCATACAGGACCTGCCCCAGCTTGCCGCAGAAAAAGGCCTTGAACAGGTATACGACCTCTACAAATCCAACGGTTACGACAGCTTAACCATAGGGGACAGCCCCCAAAGCCAAGTGGACCTTCTGGCAGGGGCCATGATCCACTGGCACAATAACGGGTTCTTCCGGCTGGCCGAGCTCTACGACGGGGTGCAGCTGGAACACAACGACGACTACTTCCTGGCGCTCATGAACCTTAACACCCCGCTGCGGCAGGCACTGCTACGCCACGACCAGCAACTACGCGACGAACTGCTGTGGCAGCTGCTCACCGTAGAAGGCACCCCCGAGAACTCGCTCACGAATATAGATAAGTTCATGCCAGGAACCACCTGGCAGGAAGATTTGCTCACCGCCACCCACGAAGGGCTGATCCCCAAAGAACGCCTGCTAGACGCCTGCCTTGACGCGTTAGCGCGGGACTTCGCCGCCTACCGTGCCGGATGGTTCTCCCGCATGTACACTGCCCTGACCCCCACCGCCGCAGAATCCGCCCAGCGGCAGGGTGCGCTCGTGAACCTGCTCGGCTCATCAGTGGGAGCGACCATCACCCTGGCGGTTAAACAGCTCTCAGCGGTGCACCGGGCAGGGCTTCTTGACGCTGACCGATTCATCCACGGATGCGCCCCGGCGCTTTTAACAACCAAAGCGAACGCATTAGCGGTACTAAAAATCCTGGAATCCGCATGCGCCACAGGCGGGGACGGGCCGGTCACCGAACTGGCTCTTACCGCGCTGGGACACACCCACCCGCAGGTGCAGGTGGCTGCCGCACAACTACTGGTACGGTGCAACGCAGCCGAAACACTGCACCAGCACGCGCAGAGCCTCAGCCCGGTGGCCCGGCAGGAGCTAGAAGAGGCCGGGCTGCTGGCAAACACAGAAGAAGAAACCGCGCAGCATACGGCGGGCCCCGAAGAACCCTCCTATCCGGTGCCTGCCTCACCCGCGCAGCCAGTAACCCCATTCAGCCAGCAAGACGCCTACGCGCGCACCCTACACGCCATGCAAGAGGCCGTGCAGGGGCTGGAGAACGAGCTGCTGTTCCACTGGCTCATGAGTGAAAACCGCGACACCTCAGTGCTGAAACCCCTCACCCGGCAGGCGGAAGAGAGGATACACGAGCACCGTGCAGGGCATCAGATCGCATACCTCATCCTCAGCGCCCTAGAGCCGGAAACCTCAGCTGTACAAGAATATGAGCAGCACCTAGCGCATGAAAAAACACCCGTGAACGAGCGCATCCGGGAAATCGGTGAGCGCCTCCACCAGAAACGCCCATACGCCCTGCTGGCCACCCCCACAGACACCCACGGGTGGGTAGACCCCAAAATATTTATGCAGCGGCTAACCCACAATATTTCTACCGGCGCAGACATCCTGGAACAGGATTTTACGCAGGCAATGCTGCGCCTGAACCAGGGCGATCAGGCGACGCACCAGACGCTCATAAACGCCCTGGAAGAAATCAAGCGCACCGCCGATGCTGCGGGCCGATACGCACCATACTTTGCCCGTGCCCGTACCAAACTCAAAGACGCGGGGAAGCCTCCTCACATTCTTGAGAACATCCAGGTGAGCTGGAGCTACCGTGAAAGCGAGACGAAACGCCCCAGCGGCAAACCCGAATTCGTGTGGTGGAGCCCCACCGTGCACCTGCCCAAAGTACGCGAAGAACACACACCGGAAGAAAAATATCTGCTCACCCTGCACTACGCGGTCATGAGCTGCGAACAGCTGGCCCTCACCTGCCCCTCCTCCACGGCACCCGTGGCAGTCGGCCTGCTAGAACAGTGGGTCTTCTTCAACGAAGAAGAAGGCCACCACTATATGCACAATATGGCGCGCCTTCTGAGGAGCCACCCGGGCACATGGGACTCCTTGAGTGCGCAGGCGCTCGCGGTACTGGCCAACTCAAAACACCAGGTAGACCGTGCCGGAGCCGCAGAGCTGCTGGCGGACACCCTCGGCGGTCGGCTCTCCTACCAAGACGCCATTGCGGGGTTCGCGCAGGCTGCCCCGGCGCTAATGTTCACCCGGTGGGCGCATACCTTCGAGGACATGGCGGCGCTAACCCCGCGCATCACCCTGCGGTTTTTAGACGGGCTGCTGCCGCACTGTGAGCGCACCCAGCACGGGATGGGGAAGCTGCTGGGAGTATACGCACAGGAATACTTACGCGTTCACGGCGCGAAGCATAGCGCGAATAAATCCCCGCAGCTAAGCCCCGAGATGATCGCATGGTTAAACGGTTTTAAGGGTTCCTCGCAGGCGGCGAAACACGCGCGCACAATCCTTAAAGCTGCTGACTCATAACCCCCGCCTTGCGGAATGAGGCGCAGCCGCGTGCCGTAGATTAGCCCGTCGGCGGTTGTTGTGCGGCACCGGGGGACCCGTCCTTTGGCGCGGTGCTTTTAGCCTCCTGCGCTGGCGGCACCACCGGCAGCATACCTGTTGTCAGGCGCACCTGCGCCGTTTTCCGGGCCTTTAGCGCTGCGATCTGCTCCTTCTGCGACGGCTGTTGATCAGCTGATGCGCCCTGCCGCCGGAACGCCCTCTTAATGGCCGCCGCCCACAGCGGGAACAACAGCACCGTAAACGCCCCACCGGCCACCAGCAGGGAAGCGGTCGCATCCTCAAGCAGCCCACTACCGGTAGCAATAGTTGTTACCGCCACAATAATGGGCAGGCCCGCCGCCGAATACAGGGCCAGCTCAATCTTCTCACTGGTAGAACGCAGCTCCGAACCGGTATCCGTGAAACGCTCAGCCACAAACACCGGCAGCCCGCGGGCCAGCAAAATACCCACCACAACCAGCAGCAGCACCAGCGGGAAACGCGCCACCACCGACGGGTCAATCGTCATGCCGCTCACCACAAAAAAGAGCGGAATCAGAAACGAAAACCCCACCGTCTCAAGGCGGCGCGTCATCAAATGTAACGCCCCCACCGGCGTAAGCGAACGCAAAATAATGCCCGCCGCAAAGGCCCCGAGCACCGCATCCAGCCCAAAAAGCGCCGCGAACATGATGAGGGTGGCCAGCAGAAACATGGCCAGACGCAGGATCGTCTGGCTGGTCGTATTCGCCTCAGCCGCCATAATCTGCCGCAGCCCCGGCACCTTCTCAAACAGGCGGTGCGGAACAATGGCAGTCACCACCGCAACCGCCATAAACCCCAGCAGAATCAGAATCGCCAGCCCCGGCGAATGCGAAGATAACAGCAGCGACATCGCAAAAATCGGGAAAAGCTCGCCAACGGCACCGTGCACCAGCACCGCATTACCCACCCGGGTACCCGCCGCACCATGCGACTTAAGCATAGGCAGCAGCGTACCTAAAGCCGTGGAACTCAGCGCAATACCCACCGCAATATAGGTGTTAAAACCCTTAGTGAAACCGGTAATAAGCGCCGCCCCCAGCACCCCCAGCCCAAAACACACGCACCAGGTGGTGATAGCGCTGCGGCCCTGCCGGCCGCGCAACGATTTCACATCAATCTCAAACCCGGCAATGAGGAACAGCATCCCCAACCCCAGCTCTTTCAGCAGCGGAATACCGCCGTCACTGCCAGAAGCCAGACCCAGCACATTCGGGCCGATCAGCATCCCAAAAATAAGCAGAAACACAACATCCGGGATGCGTTTGCCAATCAGCCGGGATATAACCGGGGACACCAGCGCCACAAGAGAAACCCAGAAAATAGAAACATACTGGGCGGTACCCTCAACACTGGTGCTTTCGGCGGCGGCACCAGAAGCCACCAGCACCTGCGAAGCACCCGTGACGCCGTGCGCAGCAACACCGGCGGCGAGCACACCAACCGAGCCAAGCAACCCAGTAACGCCGAACAGCACAGACATGAAACCTCACAAGAAATAGGGCAGGGGGCAATCAGCCAGCCTTAAGTGTGGCACAGCCCCGGCGAGCATGCATATTTACGGGTGCCCCACAGCAGCCTTGCGCATCCGCTTAGATGCGGATATGCCTCAGGATGCTGAGCTAATATATCCTGACTAGTATCTTTAACCTTTAACCCGACGCGCAGCACACACAGCGCACCGGACTGGGCTGAGGCTCAGCATCTACGTTCTAGTTCGACTACGCAGGCACACAGGAGGCAATATGCCCGCAGAAACCACCGCCAAACGCGAGGCTGGTGTAGATTTAGCTCGCGCATTCGCCCTGCTGCTGCTGGTGATGCCCGTGAGCGTAGCACTGAACCTGGTGCCGGAGAACCGGCTGCACTGGCTGGGCAGCGTGCCGCCCGCCGCGAATACGCTACTCGCCGCGCTCCTTGGCATTAGCGCATACCTATACGCCAGGAGGGTGACGTTTCCCCAATTTTTTGCCAGCACCGTGGTGCGCGCCATCGCATTCTTCGTGCTCGGGTGGCTGCTCGCCCAAGGACGCGCCTACCAGCCGGTAGCAGCCCACACCGAATTCCCGATCCTATACGACCTGCTCATCCCGTTCGCCGTGCTGACCCTGCTCACCACACTGTTCGTATACTCGCCGCTGTGGGTGCAGGCTGCGCTGACGGCGCTCGCCAGCCCCGCCATTCCCTTCACCTACGAGCAGCTGGTAAACCGGGGCTGGGCCGCCGACGACTGGCTGAGCCGCACCATCCCCGCCCTGTTTAACGAGTACACCGGCACCGTGCTGCACAGCGGATTGAAGATGCTCTGGCAGGTGGGGCTGGGCATACTGCTGTGGCGCGCCTACGAGAAGCTGGGCCCTAAAATTGGGGTGCCCGTCGGCCTGCTGGGGCTGGGTGCGGCAGTGCTGTTCTGGGTGAACCCGAAGGCACAGTCGGGGGTGCTGGCGTGGCCTACAACGTTGAGCATTGTGGGGGTGGCCGGGGTGCTGTACGTGTGCGCTGAGGCGGCGCGGGTGCTTGCCGGGCGCGGCGCGATACTTGAGCCGTTCGCACGGGTGGGGCGCATGAGTCTGAGCGCATCCATTGTGATACTTCTGGCGGCAGTGCACGGGGGCACCTACCTGGTGCAGCTGGTTGCCGGTGCTGAATACCGTGCCCCGCTGGAAGGTACATGGCTGACATACCTGTACTGGGTGGGGTTCTTAGCCCTGGCCTGGGGTGTGGGTGCGCTTTTCACCTGGCTGTGGCAGAAGCTGCTGAGCAACAGCACGATCTCACGCGGACCGATTGAATGTGTACTTGCCCTCATGAGCGGGCGGGGGTAAGGCCTGGACTCGGTGGCTACAGCCCCGACGACCTCAGCCTCGTTCGCACAGACTGACCACACGCGCCCTCGACCCATAAGAGACCGAACGCCTCGATTCATCTGGATGGACGCCCATACAGCGAGGCCACTACGAGCACACCGTTACCTTCCGCCCAGGGCGATGACGAGCGTTGCTGCTGCCAGCAGGAGGCTGGTCGGTGCCATCGTCCAGCGTTCGGCGGGGCTGCGCGAGATCGCGTTGAGCGCCACGCTCGCGGCGAAGAACGTGAACGCCACCCAGGTCAAGACGATCACCGCTGCACTGTCTCCGTCCGGGAGAACGCCCGCACGGCTGAGCAGCAGGGCCGCCAGCCCCGCGTACACCAGCACCGACACCGCACTGCCGACGCGGAGCCCGCGCGGTAGAACGCGGTGCTGGCCGCCCCACACGAAACGACCATAGGGAAGGCCTGACGCGGCGAGGATCTGCAGGACGGCAAGCGCCGTCAGCAGTGCGAGCGCGACGACAAGAGCGATGGCGGTCATGCGGTTTCCTCTCGTCGAGCCTCTGCATTGCGAGCACATGCGCGCGGATTCCGCGGTCCAGGGTTTACCGCCGTCTTGCTCCTGTACTGCTTGACTAGGTGCCGGGCATCGACAGTCAGAGGCGGAGTCGCGGTATCCATCATTCGCTCCTCAGATCGTGGGCCGCGCTCGGCCGGGTACGTGCTTGCAGGGCTCTTCCTGGTCACGGTCGCTCCTGGGAGTCCTCGGTCGGCTCGGCGAGTCCGAGCAGGCTGGCGCGCGTCTGGCGCAGCCACTCCCGCTCGGCCTCAGCGTGGACCAGGCCATTGCGCAGGGTCGCCGTGTGCAACAGCCCCATCAGGTCATCGGAGTTGGCCGAGAGCGAGGACAACGTGGTCAACGTCTCGTTCATCTGACGCTCCCGCTCATCAAGCATCCTCTCCACCCCTTCCCGGCCGATCAGGGCGGCAAAGAATAGCCGGGCGAGGAACGGCTCCTTGGGAAGGTCCTCCTCCACCGGAGACGACAGCCAGTCCGTCAGCTCCGCGCGCCCGGCGTCGGTCAGGGAGTGCACCTTGCGGTCGGGCTTGCCGTCCTGTCGCACCACCTCTGTCGCGATCGCCCCCGCCCCGCTCAGCCGGTCCAGAGTCCGATAGATCTGCGAACGGTCGGCGTGCCAGAAGTGCGCCACCGAACCCGCGAACGCACGTGCCAGGTCGTAACCACTCGCGGAACGGATCGACAGCAGCCCGAGGATCGCGTGCTTCAACTCCATGCCACTTAGTCTACCACACACATAGGCGACTATGCACCTATGTGTTCAGGATCTGCGGGCGCGCTGGCGCTGCGACCACCCGTCCGGGGACGGCCAGCCGACGCGCCTGCCTGCTCAGTAACGTTATCACCAAGCGACTTTGCCATTTTTTGACCTTGGGTTATGCTTCCCCTCAAGAACGCGGCTGCGCCCCCCGTGCGGTCCCGCACTCGGGAGGCCTGCCGCCCCGTCCCCAACAGAATGCAGAGGATCCGATGACCAACGAAACGATCAAGACGTTCCTGGAAGCCGTTTCCGACGCCCTGTACAGCTACATCCTCATCGCTGTGCTCATCGGCGTCGGCCTCTACTTCTTCATCCGCACCAAGGCCATGCCCCTGCGGATGTTCGGAGAATCCCTCCGGGTCGTCGCCGAGCCCCCGGAGAAGGAGGGCGAGGTCTCATCCTTCCGCGCCCTCATGGTGTCCACCGCCTCGCGCGTCGGCGTCGGCAACATCGCCGGCGTCGCCACGGCCGTCGGCCTGGGAGGCGCCGGCTCGGTGTTCTGGATGTGGGTCATCGCCACACTCGGCGGCGCCTCCGCGTTCATCGAGTCGACCCTGGCGCAGATCTACAAGAAGAAGGGGCCGCACCACTCCTACGGCGGCCCCGCCTACTACATCCAGACCGCCCTCAAGAAGAACTGGCTCGCCTCGTCCTTCGCCGTCATGCTGATCCTCACCTACATGGGCGGCTTCAACCTGCTCGCCTCCTTCAACGTCGCGGATTCCTTCTCCGCGTACTCGTGGGCGGACGAGTGGACGCCGTGGATCGTCGGCGCGGTCCTGGCCGTCCTCATGGCCGCCTCCATCTTCGGCGGTACCCGCCGCCTCACTGACGTCACCGGGGTCCTGGTGCCGATCATGGCGATCATCTACCTGGGCGTCGGCCTCGTCGTCATCGCGCTCAACTACCAGAACATCCCCACCATGTTCCGCGCGATCGTCTCCGGGGCCTTCGACTTCCGCTTCGAGACGATGGCCGGCGGCTTCGCGGGCTCGGCCATGATGTACGGCATCAAGCGCGGTCTGTACTCCAACGAGGCGGGCGTCGGGTCCGCCCCCAACGCCGCGGCCTCCGCCTCCGTGTCGCACCCCGTGAAACAGGGCCTGGTCCAGATGCTCTCCGTCTTCATCGACACCATGGTCATCTGCACCCTCACGGCTTTCGTCGTGCTCTCCTCGGGCGTCGAGGGGTCCGATACCCTCAAAGGGGCGCCCCTGGTCACGTCCTCCGTTGCGACCGTCCTGGGCGGGTTCGCGCAGCCCTTCGTCTCCGCGGCGCTCTTCCTCTTCGCCTTCACGACCCTGATCGGCAACTTCTACTACGCGGAGGTGAACTTCCGATTCCTGCTGCGCAACGTCGACTTCAAGCACTGGATGCTCACAGTGTTCCGCGCCATCGCATCCGTGCTGGTGTTCGCGGGTGCTCTGCTGGAGTTCGAAGTCGCGTGGAGCCTGGGCGACATCCTCATGGGCCTCCTCGCCCTGATCAACCTGCCCGTGATCGTCATCCTGGGCAAGAAGGCCGTGGACTGCTTGAAGG
>ERZ772827.707-NODE-707-length-17945-cov-5.280324_pt1 | contig 17945 bp, 16 predicted proteins | sample MGYA00580850_ERZ772827 | MGnify/ENA primary metagenome ERZ772827 (study PRJEB29015, sample SAMEA2737950) | human oral metagenome | biome: human oral; feature: human-associated habitat; material: dental | place: China | collected 2145 ...
CGCCTCGAGAACGACGAGTGTGGCCACCCGTGTCCGGAACATCGCCTCCTGGGTGGCCAGCGGTGTCGTCAGAAGGATGTCCGCCAGGGGCACGAGCGGACCGGTGCGTCGGTTGGTCAAGAGGATCGAGGTGGCGCCGCGCTGGTCTGCCAGGCGTAGCAGAGCCTCGACTGGAACCGGGTGACGGTCGAAAGTCGCAGCGAGGACGACGGCGTCGGCCTCCAGTCCGGACAGGGCGTGCGCCCAGCGGTCGGGGCCGTCCAAGACGGTGACGCCGCCTCTGAGGTAGGAGAGCAGGAGACCGAAGTACTGCATGAGGGGCCGTCCCGTGGCGACGGCGCCCAGGTAGAGGGGGCGGCTGGCGTCGCTGACCAGCGCGCAGGTGCGGGCGAAGGCCGCCGTGTCGATTGCGGAGGAGCATCCGGAGAGCACCTCCTGCGCCGCGCTGACGCGCCGCTCAAGGACGGACTGGGGCGACGGCGCAGCGTCGTCGTGCATCCGTCGGAGGCGTTTAACCGGTAAAGACAGCTCCTCGCGCACGCCGGTGCGCAGGCTGCGACTCATGGCGCGGAAGTCGGAGTATCCGAGCTTGCGCGCGAACCGGCCCACCGTCGCCGAGGAGACCCCTACGGCGCGGCAGATTTCCTCGAGGTTGAGCAGGGCGGCGCCGGGCAGGTTGTCCTCATAGAAACGGGCGACGTCGAGCTCGCGTGCGGTGAGGCGGGCGGACGCGAGCCTGTTCAGGAACGGACTGTCCTCAGATGGCTCCACAGCGTCAAAACTTATCGGAGTCGCCGGGGCGGAGCCCGTCACCCACGTTCGCAGGAGATCCCCACGCTATCGGATGCGTTGTGCGGGTCTTGCGAGGTCCGGAGGGCAGCCTGTGGGACGGTGATCCGGCGCCTGACGCAGGTGCCGGTGGGGGCGGATGCGCACGTAGTTGCGGTGCGCCTGCGGCGCGTGGCCTGCGCTTCCTGGCGGTGCCTGTGGCGACAGGACGCCTCGTTTCTGGCCCGTCCCCGAATGCGGCTGACCCGCTCGACAGTCGCATAGGGGCTGCGAACTCGTGATCTTGAGCACGTGTGGTGCCGCACCGCAAGAGCTGGCAGGTACGTCACGGTGATCATCGTCCTAGCTCCCGTACGTCTCGAGGCGGGGCCAGTGCGCCTGTTGGGCGCGGCCTGGGTCGGTCCGAGAAGATCCTCGGGACCCGGCTTGCCCAGACGCGGCCAGGACGTTCTGGCCTACTTTGACCGCCCCTACCGTCAACGGCGCCGCCGAGGTGATCAACGGATGCCTCGAGCACCTATGCGGCATCACGCCTGAGCTTGTACAACCTCGCGCGTTACACCATCCGCGGCCTCATCCGCCCCAGACACCTCAAAACAACCACCTAAACCTGACGACAGTCCCCACCTACCACGCCCTCAGGCGCGAAGAGCCAGGAATCTGCACCCGTAAGCGCAGGATGTCCCTGGCCAGGAGGGGTGGTGTCGACTCCAGGAATAGGCCAGTCCCCGGAGGCGTTGGTCGCAGTGGAACCGATCAGTATCCGCAGCCTCGAAAGGGAAGCACATGGCCACCATCGACATCACGGGTGAGCAGTTCAACGAGACCGTCCGCGGCGAGGGCATCACGCTCGTCGACTTCTGGGCCTCCTGGTGCGGTCCGTGCCAGCGTTTCGCCCCGATCTACGAGAAGGCCTCCGAGGCCAACCCGGACCTGACCTTCGCCAAGGTGGACACCGAGGCCGAGCAGGGCCTGGCCAGCGCCCTGGGTATCTCCTCCATCCCGACCCTCATGGTCTTCCGCGACGACGTGCTCGTCTACCGCGAGGCCGGTGCCCTGCCGGCGAAGGCCCTCGACGCCCTCATCGTCCAGGCGCGCGAGCTGGACATGGACGCCGTCAAGGCGCAGATCGCCGAGCAGCAGGGGCAGGCCTGAGGGCACGCCCCTCACCGTGACCCATAAGTCAGTACCTCTAATAGGTGCCTCTGGCACAATAGGAGCCATGATGAACTCTGTCTCTGCGCCCTCCGTCCTTCCGGGCTTCACCGCCACCCCCGAGCTCACCGACGCCCTCCAGCGCGCCCTCGTTGACGTCACCGCGCTGTCGCTCGTCACCAAGCAGATCCACTGGAACGTCGTCGGCGCCAACTTCCGCGACATCCACCAGGGCCTCGACGAGGTCGTCGACATCGCGCGCGAGGCCTCCGACACGCTCGCCGAGCGCATGCGCGCCATCAACGTCGTGCCCGACGGCCGGCCCGAGACGGTGGCCGACTCCACCCTGCCGACGGCCCCCGCGGACCTGACCATCGTCGCCGACGCCGTCACCTACGAGGTCGCCGCCATCAACGCCGTCGTCACCACCCTGCGTGACATCCACAAGGTGGTCGACGAGACCGACTCGATGTCCTGCGGCCTTATTGAGGACGTCACCCTCAAGTTGGAGCAGCAGGCCTGGTTCCTGTCCGCCCAGAACTACACCGCCTGAGCCCGGTCCACCCGCTCAGACATCATCAGAGCGTCCCGCACCACCCGACGCCGCACCCGGCTCGGTGGGTGCGGGACGCTCCGCGTCCGCGGGATAGTCCTGGCCCGTGCGCCGGTAGTAGTCGTCCACCAGCATCTGGCGCCACCGCGGTTCCGGCGTCCACTTGCCCTCCTCGTCGAGCGACCATGGCCACGGCTCGGGCAGGGCGACCTTCTTCCCCCGCTCGACGGCGAAGCCCTCCGCCATGCGCGCGACGTCGCCCACGACCCCGACCCACATGTCGTAGGTCCTGCCCACCGGCAGCATGCAGCGGGTGAGGACGGTCGGGCTCCAGTCCTCCGGGACCGTGGGGCCGACGATCCTGGCCGCCTCCCGGGGGTCCATGACCATGAAGGGGCGGGGTACGTCGAGCGCCGTCAGCCTCGGGTGCTCACCGTCGATGAAGCGCAGGAGGCTCGAGTCGGGTGTGCGTAGCAGCCTGAAGTCCGGGGTGCGCGCGAGCGCCGCTCCGAGGAACAGGCTGACGTGCGGCACGTCGGGCGAGACGATGGTGACGATGCGCGGCATGAGAGCTCCTCACATGCGGTTGGGTTCAGCTGGGTCAGTGACGTTGGTGGAGAAGTCGGCGATCTGGCACATCCGTGGACGGCGTCCGCGCCGGATCCACCAGCCGCGGCCGGGTGCCAGGTGCGTGGGCCGCATTCCGAAGACCTGCCCCTCGGAGCGGTCACCGTCCATGAGCAGGCAGGTGGCGCCGGTGTCCCGCAAGGCCTGGAAGGCCTGGTCGAACATGGCTGAGCCGATGCCGGCGACAGGGCGGGCGAGGACGACGTTGACACGCAGGTCCCGGGCCGAGGGCAGGTACGCCAGCACCGGCGACAGGACACCCTGACCGCCCGCCGCGAGGATCTCGTAGTCGTCGACGACGAGGACGATCCGCGGCCCCGTGACCGGCTCGCCCGCGGCCAGCGCCTCCGAACGCGTGGCGAGCTCGGAGGCGATCGCGTTGGACAGGCCGATGGCCGTGGCGGAGGAGGTGGCGTGTCCCCCCAGGTAGTCCTCGGGGCACGCCGACAGTGTCCCTCGGCGCACGTCATACAGCCCGATGACGAGCTCCTCGGGTGTGTAACGCTCCACGAGGGTCTCGATGACGCCACGCAGGACGGTCGTCTTGCCGCAGCCGGTGTCGCCCAGCACCACCAGGTGCGGGTCGAGTGACCCCAGGTCCAGGCTCGCCGGCTGGAGCGTGTCCTGCATGAGGCCCAGGGGCAGGAGATCGGGGGACTCCTCCGCGTCCGGCAGGCTCACGGGGTCGATGACCTCAGGCAGCAGCCGCACCCGAGACGGCGCGGCACCGGGCCACGAGCCCGCGGTCTGCCTCGCCAGCTCCTCCAGGCCGGCCCCCACCGTCGTGTACTCGCCTGCGAGCACCGGCAGCGCGACCTGCGCGAAGAGCTTGTCCTGGCGCAGGACGCGTCCGGGCATATCTGCACGCAGGGTCTGTGAGAGCTTGCGTGCCACGGCTGAGTCCTGGGGGTCGTTGAGCCGCAGCTCCAGCCGCGTGCCGACCAGCGGCTGCTGAGCCATGCGCAGGTCGTTGGCGCGCGACAGCGTGGTCACGACATGGACCCCGAGCCCGCCGCCGCGCCGCAGGACCTCGTCGACGAGGTCCTCCAGCTCGGGGAAGTCGGCCCGCAGGAGCCCGAGCCCGTCGAGCAGCAGCACGACGTCGGCGCTGGTGAGCTCGGGCAGCCGTCCGGCTGCGTGCTCGCGTCTCAGGATGTCGAGGGAGTCGAGGTGGTGGCGTGCCATGACCGCCTCACGCTCGTCGAGCATCGACACCATCTCCTCCAGCACCCGGCGCATGCGCTCACGGTCTCCGCGTGTGGCGATCCCGCCGACGTTGGGCAGGGCTGCCAGGCGGCCGAGACCGCCTCCGGTGGCGTCGATGCCGTAGAAGGCCAGCCGGTGGGGGGACAGGCATATCGCGGCGGAGGCCGCGAGCGTCCACAGGAAGGTCGTGCGTCCCGACTGGGGGGCGCCGAGGACGGAGATGTGACCACCGCCGACGCTGAGATCGAGCTCCCACTCGTCCTGACGCTGGTGGGCCGGGTCGTCGACGAGGCCGATCGGCACGCACAGCCTCCCGTCGTCGTCGGGCGCGCCGGTGAGGGACGTCGGACCGCCGCTGAGGCGCTGGCGCAGCACGGCCTCCAGGCTCAGGCGCCGTGGCAGCGGCTCCAGCCACACCGGAACGAGTGCCGGCGCGACCTGGGCGAGCTGGTCGACGACGGCGTCGACGACGGTGCGCCGCACCGAGTGGCCCTCGGGGATCTCCTCCTCCCCGGACGGTGCGGTGGGGGTGTCGGCCAGCCCGTTGTGGACCGGGAGGATGAGCGGCTCCTTGGTCTCGACCTCCTGCGGGGCGTCCTCCAGCTCCAACTCGTCCGCGGGGCCGGAGACGTAGCCGGAGCGGAAACGGGTGAAGACCGTGGTGTCGACCTTGAGGTAGCCGTACCCCGGTGAGGCGGGCAGGTGGAAGGCGTCGTTCGAGCCGATGACGGCTGAGGACTCCGACTCGGTGAAGGTGCGCAGGCAGATCCGGTAGGACAGGTACGTGTCGAGGCCGCGGAGCTTGCCGCCCTCGATGCGTTGGCTGGACAGCAGCAGGTGCACGCCGATGGACCGGCCGATCCTCCCGATCGTCAGCAGCAGGTCGACGAAGTCCGGGTTGGCGGTGAGCAGCTCGCCGAACTCGTCGATGATGAGGAACAGGTGCGGCATGGGCGGCATCTGCGGGTTCCGCTCGCGCAGGCGCCGGTAGTGGGTGATATCCGGCGAGCTGCCGGCGTCTCGCAGCTGACGTTGGCGGCGGAGCACCTCGCCGGCGATGGAGGCGCGGGCCCTCTCGATGAGGTTGGCGTCGTCGGCAAGGTTGTCCATGAGGCCGACGACGTGCGGCAGGGTCGCGAAAGGGGCGAAGGCCGCGCCACCCTTGTAGTCGACGAGGATCATCGCCAGGTCCTCGGTCGGGTGGGTGGTGGCCAGCGCCGTGACGAGCGTGCGCAGGAACTCCGACTTCCCCGAGCCCGTCGCCCCCACGCACAGGCCGTGCGGCCCCTGACCCAGCTGGGCGGACTCCTTGAGGTCCAGCAGCAGGGGCCGGCCCGTGTCGTCGGAGCCGATGGGCACGCGCAGGAAGTCGCGGGGGGAGCGGCGGCGCCAGGCCGTCGCCACGTCGATGGCCAGGGGGTCCTCGACCCCGAGCAGGTCCTGGAGCGAGGTGGACTCGGTGGAGACCTCCTCCCGCTCAGCGACCCGCCCCAGGCTCAGGGGGGTGAGCGCACGCACGATGCCCTCGGCGAGCGCGCAGCCCATAGGGTCCGGGACGCACGTGACGCTCGTGACCGGCAGGGTGCCGGGGCGTGGGCTCCCGCGCAGGTCCTCAACGAGGATCGTGCTGTCAGGACGGACCGTGAGCCGGACGGCGGGGTCGCTGGGCTCGTGGAGCCGGTCGGTGACGAGATGGATCTCGGTCATGCCGATGTCTCCGGCACGCACACCCGAGTCCGGCAGGGTGATCTCCTGTGCCGCCCCACCGTCCTCGACGACGGCCAGGAGGCGTGGGCCGTCGATACGGGCTCGGGCGCCGGGGCGCCGGAGCGTACGGGCGACCACCTGAGAGGCGGCCACGAGCTCGGGCTTGAGGATGTCGCTGAGCTGCTCGACGTCGGGGGCGGTGCGCCGCATAGCCACCGGTCCGTCGAAGACCCCGTGGATCCTCAGGTGCGGCAGCCGCGACAGGCAGTCCCAGGCGGGGGCTGCCGCAGGGCCGTAGGCCAGGGCGACGTGAAGGTCCTCCGGCGCGTGCAGCACGGCGGCCTGCACGAGCAGGGTCCGGGCCAGGGCCCGGGTGGCCTCACGTGGGCCGACGACGGAGACGAGCCCGGCGCCGTCGAGGTCGAGGACGACCGGGGCCGAGCGCAGCACCCGGTGGGCGTTGACGACGGTGTGCACCTGCTCGTTGAGCATCGGGTCGCTCTCTGTGGGGGACGCCGACGGGGAGCCTGTGGCGAGGGTGACGGGGACGTCTCCCACGCCGCAGCGCAGGCTGAGGAAGTCGAGGTCACCGCGTCGACGTTCCCAGCGGCGTTCTGGCGCGGTGGCCAGACGTGCGAGAGCCTGCGGTCCCGGGTGGGTGGCGGTCAGGTCCCGGCGCAGCCGGTCAGCGAGCGCGGTGGCGCCCTCGTCCGCGGCGATGAGTTTGTCGAGATACTGCTCGCGCTTGGCGGTGCGGGACCGGGCGACGCTGAACCGGCGTGAGAGCAGGGCCGAGAGCATGGCGACGGTGGTGACGACCATCATGACCGCTCCCAGGAGCGCAAAGATCGGGTTGGAGCGCAGGACCGTCATCATGAGCATTGACGATCCCGCGCCGATGAGCGGGATGAGCATCTGGAAGGGGAAGCCCTGTCCGACCCCGGTGTCCGCCAGGTGCGGTGGGTCGGGAACGAGCACCGGCTCCGGCAGCTGCGCCGGGGGCACGATCCGGCCTGGCCGGTGGATGACGTCGATCATGAGTCCTCCCGCGGGCCTGCGGCGTCGATGAGACAGGCGGCCAGGCGCGCCAGCGCCACGCCTGTGGGACGCTCGATGAGGCCGGGCGCGGTGGTCTGCGTCGCCGTCGTGCGTGCGAGGACCGAGTCGAAGGGGATGAGGACCTCCTGCTCACGCAGCCTGGGGATGAGGACGGGGCCGGGCGTGGTGGCGACAACGGCATGGAGGAGGCGGGGACGACGGGGCGCCTCGGCCAGAGGCGTGCTGAGGACGGCGATGCGCTCGCGTGTGGCCTCGACGTCCTCACGGGTGGCTCGGGAGACCAGGACGAGCGAGTGGACGTGGTGGGCAGCGGCGAGCACGTGGGCGTTGTGCATGGGTGCCGTCTCGGTCAGGACCGTGTCATGGAAGCGGAACAGCTGGGAGCGGATGGTCTCCCACTGCGGCGGGCACAGGTCCCGCCAGACGGGCAGACGCAGGCGCCCCAGCAGCCTGTCGGCGGTGATACCGACGATCGCGTGCGCCTGGGCCGCCGAGCCGGGGGCCTCGCCGCCGGACGGTGGGGACCATGACGGCACCCGCGGGTCCTGGGGGTGCTCGGAGGCGTCGAGCAGCAGCCCGGGCAGGCCGCGGGTGCGGGTGAGGAGCGCGGCGAGCTGGATCGCCGTCGTGCTGGAGCCCACCCGCGGCGCCGTCGGGATGACGAGACAGCGGCAGGCCAGCGGTAGGACGCGACGTAGCCGCAGGTCAAGGTCCTGCGCCTGGGCGCGGCTGGTGGCGCTGCCGGTGAGGATGAGTCCGGCCGTGTCGAGCAGGCGGCTCCAGGGCCGGGACGTGCGGGTGCTGCGGCTCATGAGAAGACCGTGAGCAGGCGGGTGAACAGGCCCTGCATCCCGCACAGCAGCGGAAGCGTGGCCACGACCGTGAGGGTCTCAAGACGGTTGCCGAGCTGACGCAGGCGCACGCGGTTGTGCGAGGCCGGCCGGTACAGGCTCGTGCCCGCGGCGAGCACCGTCGTGCCGGCGACGGCGATCATCCGGACCGGGCCGTCGGGCAGCGCGGCGAAGGCGGGGACGACCGCCGCCCACAGGGCCAGGACCTCCAGCCGCAGCGGGAAGGCCCGTGAGCGCAGCAGGACCCCGACGACGAGGACGGCGTCGAGCAGCAGAGGCCAGAGCCCGGTCCCCTGGGCGAGGACCCATGTCGACCAGGCGACGGCGCCCGCGCAGGCGAGCACCGCCCCCGCCATGGCGTCGTGCGAGCGTGGAAGGGCGAGGTCGACTCGTGGGCGCCGGGGCAGACGACCGGCGAGAGCCTCGTCGTCGAGGTGGGACGTGCCGGAGACGAGCAGTGCGGCCCACGGGACGATCCCAAGAACGATGAGTGCGCTGGTCCCGATGATCCCCGCCGTGAGCACGGGGGAGACGGGCAGGTCCACGAGGAGCAGCCGTACGGCGGTGAAGGTGACGGCGAGGGCGGCCCCGGTGACCCAGCCCTCGCGTCGGAGACCGAAGGTGATGACGGCGCAGGCGACGGCAACGAGAAGGATGGTGGCGCTGGGACCCCAGTGAACGCCGTCGGTGTGCCAGGTGTGCACGGGCCGGGTGAGCAGTCCGAGGCCCAGGCACTGCAAGAGGACCCCGGTGCCCGGCAGCGCCAGGTCATCGTTGCGCGGCAGGCCGCTCCTGCGGGTCACGACGGCGCCCACGGTAAGGACGACGAGCCCGAGGCCACCAAGGAGGGCCAGCGCCCTGCCGTCGCCTCCCGCGGCGGAGCCCAGGAGTGAGTGCCCGAGGTAGGCGCTGGCGACGAGGGTGAGGGCGCCGGTTCCCAGGAGCCGGTCGGTGGGTACCCACCGCCACGGGTGGTCGTCTGTGACGGCGGTGAGGGCCCCGGCGACGTCGGAGACCTCGGCCGGCGGGGGGACGTCGTCGTCGGGCAGGAGCCTGAGGATCTCGCCGTCGTGCACCCTCTGGGTCGCAAGATCCTGCTCGGGGTCGAGGATGCTGGCGTTGTCGCGGACAAGGCGCAGGGCGGGGAGGTTGGTGCCGTGGGTCGTGCCGAGCAGGTGGAGGAGCGAGGGCAGGTGGATGCCGATGGGCTCGTCCGAGGGCAGCACCATCTCGGCGCGTCGGTCGGGGGCGACGACGGTGACGCGTGTGTACGGGATCATGGCTGCTCCTGCGCAGGTGGGGTCGGTGAGTCGGAGGGGGTGCTCGCGGCGCCGCCCCTGGCGAGCGAGCTGAGGTGGGTGGTGACGAAGGAGTAGCCGACGCATCCTGCGCTGGCGAGGGCCGCGACGACGAGGGAGGCCAGCAGGCGCGGCAGCACCGATCGTGGCTGGCCGTGTGCGGAGCCGCGCTCCAGGGCGGAGGTCAGGCGCCGACGGCGGACGCGGGCGCTGTCGAGGATGGCGTCGTCGGTGTCTCGTGCCATCGTTCAGCCCTCCGGGGCGCTGGGGCTGAGGACGCGGGCGAGGTTGCCGTCGGTGCCGTCGAGGGTGATGAGCAGCGCCGTCAGGGCGCGCCAGGAGGACTCCGGGCTGGTGCCGAGGGGGATGAGTGCGCCGTGCCGACGGCCGCGGCCGGTGACGGTACCGCCGTGGCGCTGGACGAGGTCGGCGGCGTCGATCCCCAGCTGCTTGAGGCCGGGGGCTCCGATGAGGACGGTGAGGGGGGTGGTCAGCGGACGTGTCGAGGCCGGCAGGGTCCCGTCCGGGTAGCCAAAGGTTCGGTGCGCGAGGAGGAACTGGGGCTTGAGCTCGTTGCCGATGGCCGTGAAGGCGCTCATGCACTGATCGGTCCACTGCCCCAGGGGGAGCCAGCGAGGGTTGAGAACGAGCTCGAGGTACTCCTCGAGGCCGTTGGAGGTGCGCGCGACCGTGAGGGTGCCGGACATGACGGAGCCGTCGGGGCCGTGTGCGGCGAGCATGAAGTGGACCTCGGGCATGTGCTTACGAGCCAGCGTTGTGAGTGCGTTGCGGTCCCAGAGCGCCCCGGCCGGCTCGTAACGTCCCCAGCTGAACTCGGTGCCCTCCGGCATGAGGTGCTCGACGACGAGCTCGGCACAGCGCCCGAGGCTGGTGCTCCTGCGGGCGGGGTGGAACAGGGAGATGGACAGGGACAGCAGCGGTACGCGTGTCTCCAGCAGGTAGTGGGGGCCGGGCACGGTGCTGGCGTCGCGAACGAGTGGCCCGTGGGTGGCGAACTCGCGGACGCTGGGTGTCCAGCGTCCGCTGCGCAGGGTCCGGTAGCCGTCGTGCTGCTCCTCGACGAGGACGGCGCAGCCGGCGGCGTCGACGAGCCGGTCGAAGGCAGGAGTGAGGCGGGCGCGGTGGGCGACGACGAGGATGAGCCTGACAGGTGGCGTCTGTGAGCGCATCGTGTGGATGTAGGCGGACAGGCCCTCGTCCATCGAGACGGTCGGTTCCTGGAGGTAGGTGACGGCGGTGGTGTCGTCGACACCCGCGTCGAGGTAGGGCAGGGGGTAGGCCATGGTCGGCTCTCGCTTTCAGGGTTGTCGGGACGGTCAGGGAACGCGGGGGCGGCGCGTGGACGGTGCGAAGCTCGGCGGCAGCGCAGCCGCCGGGGGCGACGGTACGGAGGGAGGCGGGACCGGTGGTGCGACAGGAGGCATCGTCGGAGGCGCTGGGACAGGTCCGGCTCCGGTCGCTGCGCTGGTCCTGAGACCGCCGACCTTGGTGGGTGGGGCGGGCGGGACGGGAGGGACGGACGCATTGTGCGGGGACCAGGGGGAGGCTGGCGGGGGTGTTGCGGGTGAGGGTGTTGAGGCTGGAACGGGTGTTGCGGGCGACGGGGCGGTGGGCTCCGCTGCGGGCAGGGCGCCGGACAGGCTGCGTAGTGTCCCGCGGCTGGGATCCTGTGCGCGGCGCACGTCGTAGACCGTTGTGCCTCGGCAGTGGCCCGCGCGCAGGACGGCCACGATCGCACGAGGTGAGGCCGGAGGCAGGCCGGCGACGTCGTCAACGCACCTCAGGCCGAGCGCCCAGCCGCCGAGGCCCCGCCCGCGCAGGCAGTGAGCGGCAAGCAGCCCGACGAGGAGGACCAGTGACGTCAGGGTCTCTGCGAGCCGTACAGCAGGGACGCTGCGACACGCGACGGCAAGAGTCACCGGGACGGCGACGAGACATACGTCGATGAACCCGGAGGCGATGACGGCAGGAGCCGATGCTGTGCGGCAGGCAGGCCACGTAGAGGCGCGTGGCACGGTGGAACACTCCTCAAGACGGTGAGATGACAACAACGAGTGCGCGCTACCCCCGTCGCTGTAGGGGCGATCGATCCGCACTCGCTCCGCCATGCTCTCATGCCAGCTCTTCATCTGGTGATAGCAGGAACGTATTCAGGCCGGTATTCAGGCGGGGAGAACAACCCGTCGACGGGGAGAACGATCCGCCGACGGGGAGAACAGCCCGATGAGGAGGCGATGACGAAGAGGTAGCGTGTTGGCTGCGCCTAGGATTCTGCTGATCGCTCAGGTGGTCCGCAGGCGTGAATTCGCTCCGGTGCGTACCGCACCCTTGAGCCGAGGAGGCACGTATGAAGTTCGATATGGGGGCGACGACGCTCTCCACGCTGACGAAGAAGACCTCGACATCGAGTGACGACCTTGGTTCTCTCGTACGCCAGCTGGCGGTGGCCGCTGATCCGCTGGAGGGATTCTTCGACGGTGAGGGAAGAGCGAGCTTCGACGACTTCAAAACTCGGACGGATGAGATCGCGGTAGAGATCGACGCCGCGTTGTCATCGGTCCTCATGGGTATCGCGGGGATGGACAAGGCCTTCGTTCAAGGCGAGCAGGAGATGGTGGAGACCACCCGGGCGGCGCAGGCCTCCAGCGACTTCGACGGCGCGCGCTTCGGTTCCTCCCGCTGACCGAGAACCTACCGAGAACTGACAGGAGATAACGTCATGGCAAACAACATGGAGCGCCGCTCGTACAGCATCGACGCGTCACAGGGGGCGCAGGCGAACTTCGAGTCGGTGGCGTCCCGTCTAGAGTCCCTCATCTCGCAGCGCGATACCGACGTGCGTGACGCGATGGCGCAGTACCAGGCGGACGGCGTCTCGGAGGAGTACCGGGCAAAGGAGACCAGGTGGAACAAGGCGGCCAGCGAGGTGCGCTCGATCATCAGCACCTTGCGCACGTCTTTGCAGACGACTGACGAGTCTGCCGCGACCGCCCTGTCCAAGGCCAGTGCCGCGGTTGACGAGATGGGCTGACGATGTCCGCCTGGAACATCGACCCAGCGGCTGTCGCGAGCATCCTGACGGCCGAGCAGGCGGAAGTTGAGAATCACCTGAGCCCGGCGGTGGAGGGGATCGGAAAGGCGCAGGAGGCGGTTGTCGGCGCGACCCAGACCGAGGCGCCTCTCGTCGCCGCTGCTTTGAGTGAGTGGACGTCGCTCCATGAGGCTGACTTCATGAGTATCGCCAATACCGTCAACAATGTTCTGACGAACACCGTCCGCGCCGTGAATGCGTACCTTCAGGCCGACGAAGAGGCGGCTCTGGAGTTTCAGCGCCAGGCGAGATGACGTTGTGAGTGTTGTAGTCCTGCGTGTGATGGGAGATCCCTGTGACTATTGATCCGAGTAAGATCCCTGGTCTTAATATTGATGTTGAGTCGATCCGGTCGGGTGCGTCGGACCTGTCGGCGCAGGCGGGGGCTATGCGCTCGTCTGGGGCGGCCGTCAGGAGCACGTGGGCGGGGATGAGTGGCTGCTACCAGGCTCCGGAGCAGGAGACGCTGTACGTGGCGATGGACCCTGTGGAGATGCTCAGCGGTGCTCTGGCGGATGATCTCGAGAGTGCTGCGTCGGCTCTGAATGTGTTTGCGGACGCGGCCGAGGCGATCAAGGCCGATGCGGTGAAGCTCCGGGGAGAGGCGCAGGACTTCCTGAACACGACGGGTGCGGACCCGGAGTGGATGTATGACCACGAGAACGTGAAGACGCACACAGGTCTGATGGACGCGGCTGGTGCCTTGCAGGTGCGTCTGTGGGACGCGGAGCGTGAGTGTGCTAACACGATCCGGGAGCTGGACGGTCTCGGCGGCTACCATGCTGACCAGCGCAACCGGGGTGATGATCTGTTCTACGGCATGTCATCGATTCCCAGTGGCGCTTCGGGCTTGCCGTGGGGCGATGCGGTGCAAAGGCAGGACCACTGCCCGAAGAAGGCGTATGTGTCGTTGACGTTGGCTCAGAATGAGGTATTTACCGATACCATCAACGGGCTGACGACCCTGTTTGGCGTGTCGATCGGAGACGCGAATGGAATCCGGTTCTCGTGCTCCGGGGAGACGGCTGCGGCTGCCTGGCAGGGCCTGGCCAGCCTCGCAGGCTTCAAGTGGGACGAGTTCGGAGACTACAAGGGCTGGAGCCTGGGGCATGCTGGTGGCGCGTGGCTCGGCGCGGCAAAGGGCCTCGTCGCGTGGGACATGTGGAAAGAGGATCCTCTGCGCGCGTACGTGACCGGCCAGCTCAATGGAGTGGTCATAGCGGCAGGTATTGCCGCGGGTGGGGCTGGTGCGGCCGCCAAGGTCGGCACGGCCGGGTCCGCCGGCTCGGCGATGGCGCGCGGCTCGGCACTGGGACGGCTCGCGCGGGTCGCTGCGATCGCGGACAAGGTCCTGGACCCCGTAGGGACCGCGGTGGGCGCGGGCGTCTCGAAAGTGGGGACGTGGGCCGCTCGGACGACGGGCATCCACGTCAACCTGCGTGGCCTGGTGGAAAGTTGGCACCGGCCTGTGGATATCGACGCACCCCATGTGGACGTCCCCAGCACTCACCCGAGGTCGGGTATCGATGCGGGCTCTGCGGGTCGCATCGAGCTGCCGGAGACGACGGGGCATGCGCCGTCCGCACACGGGCCCCATGCTCCTGATGCTCGCGCGGGAGTGGACTCGGCGGCGCCTGATGCTCGTGCGTCGGTAGGTGATGGTGCGGGTGCGCCGTCTGCGTCTGAGTCCCACGCGCCGGGCTCTCGCCCTGGTGGCGAGGCTGATGTCGATGCGGGGACGCCCCACACTCACGGCGAGCAACCTCACGGTGGTGCTGACGCCTCTGACCCCTCTGGTTCCGGCGGTGGAGAGCGCGGTACGGGCGACCCGGTTGATGGCGCGGGACAGCCTGACGCTTCTCGAGACGCCTTCAACGAGGCGCATCGTCCGAACGTGTCGCACTCTGTGGACGTTGACGCTGATCATGCGCTGGCCCCGTCACCGCGCAAGCCCTTCGGCCGAAATGTGGCGCTGGAGCCTGAGACGGTGTACCACGTCGAGGGCCGGGGAGACTTCTACACGGACGGTACAGGCAGGATCGTGCACGTCGAGGCGAACTCTGCGGCAACAAACGGGGGCGTGATCAACCTGGACCTGAACCACCCGCTGCCGAACGCGACCTACACGGTGGACGGTAGGTTCCACTACACGACGGACGAGTACGCCCGTACCGTACGTTGTCAGGTGGACCGCCTTGAGCTGGCTGAAGACGGCGGGGTCCGCAAGCTGCACATCCAGAACATGGTTGGACACTATGGTGATGACCTGCCTGGCACGTACGAGGGAGGGCATCTTATCGCCACGCAGTACGGCGGCCCGCCTGAGAGCATCAATATCGTGCCGCAGCTTGAGGACGTCAACCGAGGGTCAGCAACAGCCAATGGCGGACAGGGTAGCTTCAAGACCTTCGAAACAGCGAACCGTTCTACGCCGTTCTCCAATATTGACATCGAAGTTGCCTACAATGATGGGTATACCGGTGTGCCGATCGATGAGGTTCCATATGAGATCAGCATCAGGGCGCTGATGGAGACTGGAGAGAACTTCGAAAGGGTGTTCGAGAACAGATGACAGTTGATGTTCGGTTGATTAACGGTCCTGCGCGAACTGAGGAGCCCGCTGAGGTGGTTCTTCGTGAAATTGAGGAAGGGCTGAAGGGGTGGGTGGTCGCTGACGGTTGTCAGCGCATCGACATCAGTTACTGCTCCCTCGCCACGGGTGGCGAACCCGTAACGACACGCACGGCGATCGGTGGCGGCGAATCGTCAGTGTTTTCACCGCGCGTTGTGTCTAGAAAGTTCACGAAACTGCGTCGTGCGATGGCGGATCCGTTGCGGGGCGCGTGGACGTGGGCTCATCTGTGGATGGATGCGGATGAGCTGGTTCTGCATGCGGAGTTTGACTGGATGCGTGAGCCCCTGTTCGACCGCGGGACACGGCCGCCGTCGGACCACGGCTGCGCGGAGGAGCTGGATCGGTACCCGCGGGCGGAGGAGTTCGTTCCGGCGTGGTTGGCGGAGGGGGCCAGGCGTCATCGTCTGACGGTGCCGGCCGTGGACGTGGACGTGCTGGGGCTGCTGACGGGGCTGTTTCCTGACACCCTGGACATCGACGGCAACGGGCTGTTCGAGTGGCCTGGCACGCGCGAGGGCGTGGAGGAGCGCATGCGCCAGGTGCTGGGGGCGTGGCTGCCGGGCACTGGTGGGCAGCGTGTGGAGATCGACTGCTACGTGCTGGACCGCTACGAGGTGCTGGAGACGCGGTTGTACATGAGGGACGGCACGCCGGTGGTGGTGACGCTCACCGAGCCGCAGGCCTGGTTCTGGGGCGAGCGGGTGCGCGAGGCCATGGTGGATGCGGTGCGTGGTGCGTGGACGCACGCCCACCTGTGGATGAAGGCCAAGGACCTGGTGCTGCACACCGGCTACGAGTGGGACGCCCGCCCACCCTTCCTGGACGAGGTCAGCCAGACGGTACGCGAAAGGTGGATCACCGACGAGCTCGCCCGCTTCCCCCGCACCCCCGAGCACACGCCGGAGTGGATGCGCGCCTGACGGGATGCATGTGCCATGCGAGGGATGTCGGCCGGGTAAGCGGGGTGTTGGCTTAGGCTCTCGGTGACGAGGTCGTGGCCTCGCACTTCGTCAGCCGTGAGGAGGAGTGATGGTGACTCGTGAGTCGTGGGGTGCCGAGGCCGACGATCTCCTTGGGGAGATCGAGAGCGGTTTCGCGCAGTGGCTACCGACGACGGGTGCCGCCCGAGTGGACTCGGTAACCCAGGCGATTGGACGACTGTCTCGAGGGCGCGTCGTGCTGTCGATGAGTGACGGGTCGACCAAGACTGCTTGGATGCCAGGATCCCTTTCGGGAATTGATCCGCTTCTGCGTCGTGCGATGGCTGATCCGGTGCGGGGGTCGTGGACGTGGGCGCATCTGTGGATGGATGCGGATGAGCTGGTTCTGCATGCGGAGTTCGACTGGATGCGTGAGCCGCTGTTCGAGGACGGGACGCAGCCGCCGTCGGACCACGGCTGTGCGATGGAGCTGGATCGGTTTCCGCGGGCGGAGGAGTTTGTTCCGGCGTGGTTGGCGGAGGGGGCTAGGCGTCATCGTCTGACGGTTCCGGGTGTGGACGTGGACGTGCTGGGGTTGCTGGACAGGGTGTTTCCTGGTGCTGGGGGTGTGGATGGTGACGGGGTGTTTGAGTGGCCTGGCACGCGTGAGGGCGTGGAGGAGCGCATGCGCCAGGTGCTGGGGGCGTGGCTGCCGGGCACTGGTGGGCAGCGTGTGGAGATCGACTGCTACGTGCTGGACCGCTACGAGGTGCTGGAGACGCGGTTGTACATGAGGGACGGCACGCCGGTGGTGGTGACGCTCACCGAGCCGCAGGCCTGGTTCTGGGGCGAGCGGGTGCGCGAGGCCATGGTGGATGCGGTGCGTGGTGCGTGGACGCACGCCCACCTGTGGATGAAGGCCAAGGACCTGGTGCTGCACACCGGCTACGAGTGGGACGCCCGCCCACCCTTTTTGGACCGCATGAGCGCCTCCGAGCAGGCCCACTGGATCCACAACGAGCTCACCCGCTTCCCCCGCACCCCCGAGCACACCCCCGTGTGGTTGACTGAGGTCGACAGCGCGTCGTGAGGCTTGTCGGCCTGTGGGCGGCGGGGTGTCCCGGACAAAGTCAATGACGTGACAATGACGTGAAGGAGGCCCGTGGTATGGGCATGATGGAGCAGGCGCAGGCGATGTCCGTGATCTCGGCGCACTATGCGGACTGGATGCAGCAGACGGGCGTGACGCGGATGGATGTCCAGGTGGACGCCCTGGGCACACGGGTGCGTTTCTTGACGCGCGCCTTCAAGGATGGCGTGTGGTACAACAACGAGGTCCCGGCGATGCTCGTGCGTGAGGCCGTCGACCTCAAGGCCGCGATGGCCACGCCCGGTGGTGGCAGCTGGACCCGGGCAGTGGTGTCCATGAGCGCCCCCGACTACCGGCTGAGCACGGACTTCGACTACGACGTCGAACCGGTCCTCGACCCGCCGTACACCCCCCAGGACTGCGCCGACGAGCTCAGGTACTTCCCGCGAGAGCCCGGCGCAACCCCCCAGTGGATGCACGCCTGAGCGAAACGGGCGGACGTCGTTGATGCGGAGAGCGATGGCGTCGCTCGTAGCGGTTCTCGCCTCTGGCCTGCTTAGTCGTGGCGTCACGTCTGATGCCACCAGCGTCCGGCGAGGATGCTGTGAGAAATGGTCCGAAGTGCTCGTGCGACGCGACGTTCGTAGCTACGTTCTCGTGGTGCGGTAGATCGTGCCGGAAGTAGTTGCCGATGCAGATCGTGTAGGTGTGTGGACAGTGGACGTAGCGAGTGTCGTCATGACTCCCGGGTCTGAGGCCATCCTGTGTCGTATCGAGAGTGGCATGGTGCAGTGGTTTACGACATCGGGTGAACAGAGTGTTGATTATGTTGTCTGTGCGATCGGATTGTTTTCCGAGTCTACGACAACGGTGAGCGACCGCGAGGGGTGAAGCGTCCTGGGTTTTGTTCCGAGTCTCAGCAAGGAGAATCGGAGTATGCCCA
>ERZ772827.708-NODE-708-length-17921-cov-5.780477_pt1 | contig 17921 bp, 19 predicted proteins | sample MGYA00580850_ERZ772827 | MGnify/ENA primary metagenome ERZ772827 (study PRJEB29015, sample SAMEA2737950) | human oral metagenome | biome: human oral; feature: human-associated habitat; material: dental | place: China | collected 2145 ...
CCGGCACACACAGCGGCCGGGCCCTCCGGCGCCCGGAACACCAGCGGGTGCGGCAAAGCCTGGCAGCGGTGGCAGCCGGGCGGAGCGGTGAAGCTGCCGCCGCGACCCAGCGTGCCTACAGCAGGTCCGCGAGGCCCTTCTTGACGGCGCGGTCACGCAGGTAGCGGAATACCTCGAGGAAGATACCGCCGAAGAAGATCAACGCGATGGCGGTCCACACGCCCGGGGGAGCGTGGCGCCCGTACATGAGGAAGTAGATGTAGGGGGCGAGGAACGTGATGGAGGCGGTGATTGCACCGACGACGCGGTGCCAGAGTTTTTGGCCGGCGACCATTTCGATGAGGCCCCATGTGTAGGGGATCGCGGTGATCATGTCGATGGCCCACAGGACGCGCCAGTCGCCGCGGAAGTGGGGGACGTACATGACGGGTACAGCCCGCGCCATCGAGTACACGAAGACGACGACGTAGGCGATGAACTTGGGGTTGCGGCACAGCTTGAGGAAGCCGGCGCGTTCGATGATGGATGCGCCGACGGCCCGCGAGGCGTGGGTGGCGTGCGAGGAGGTCGTTAGCGTATCGAGCCCGGCCATCGCGACGCGCATGAACTCGCGCTGCTCGTCGCTGCCGGACGCCCAGCGCTCTAGCAGCTCGAGGGGGGACATGGCGATGGGTGTGTTGCCGTCGCGCGGCTGTCCTGCTTCGTGGACGATGCCGTCGCCGAGGGCCTCGTGCAGACGGGGGAGCTGCTTGGTGGGGATCTCGGCGATCCACAGGCGCACCCGGCGTTGGATGGCGTCGTGGAGTTCGTGGGAAAGTGCGTGTCCGGCGGCGGAGTGCGGGGAGAAGCCTTCTGCGGCGATGTCGTTGAGGGCGCCGGGAACTTCGACGATGCGGGTTGTCAGGTCACCGGGACGGTCGACGCCCGAGATGGCGATGAGGGTGGCGGCGTCCCACTCGTAGTTGCGTGCGATCTCGATGTCGAGGATCGAACGCAGTGTGATGAGGGAAGCGGTGTCACTCACGTGGGGCCTCTCGTCGGAAGTGGGACACATCCATTGTGCCTGACAAAGTGGTCGGAATGCACGCTCGAGGCTGGTGTGGCCTCGCCGCGTAGAATCGGGGTATGACGAAACGACGGATTGATCCGGGCGAGGGAATGGTGGCGCTGCGCTCGTGGCGTGATGCCGTGGAGCGTGGCGAGGAGCCTGCGCGTGCGGTGGTGTTGACGGCGGTGCGCTTCACCCTCGAGGAGCTGGGAGTCCTGCATCCGGGCCGTGCAGTCGAGGTGCGTGTGCCTCCCGCTGGTGCGGTGCAGATCCTGGCGGGTACGACCCATCGGCGCGGTACGCCCCCTGCCGTGGTGGAGACCGACGCGCGCACGTGGCTGTCGCTTGCGTGCGGGCTTCTCACATGGGACGAGGCCGTGGCCAGCTCGCGCGTGAGTGCGTCGGGTGAGCGCACCGACCTGGGGCCCTTCCTACCGCTCGCGTGAGCGGCGGGGGAGGGGCACCGACCTGCGGTTCTCAGGCCTCCAGCTGGGGCGCGCCGAAGCGGGCCTCGAGCTTGGGGGTGAGCCACTTCTGGGAGCCCTTGTATGCGTAGCGCTGGGCGACGGCGGCGATGGCCGCGGAGGCCGAGGCGAAGAGCACCAGGGAGGCGATGGTGACGTCGTCGGAGTCTTCGGCGGGGATGGGACGTCCGGTGGCGACCTTCCAGCCGGCTTCGAAGAGCTTGGAGGCGGCGAAGGCCGCTCCGGCGATGACGACGGTCGTGGCGACCTTTTCGATGGTGGCTGAATCCATGGTTGCCTCCTGGCGTGGGGGTTGGTTGTCCCTGTGCGCGTGCGCACGATTCCATGATGCCCCACGCGGCGCTCTTGCGCGAGGCCCACGGGCGCGCTGTCCTATGCTTGAACGGTAGTGTTCCCGTCCGAAGGATTCCTCATGGCTCGCGCCCGCTCTGTTTTTGCGCTATCGGCCCTCGTTGTTGCGGCGTCGACGATTGCGGCTTGTACGCCGTCTGTGTCCTCCAGCGCGCCTCGGGATCCGTTCGCGTCGCCGATCGTCCCGGGTCAGAGCGCCCGAGCCTCGTCGAGTGCTACCACGGCTGGCACGATTGACGCTCCGACGCCGCGCAGCGGTTCGGGGACGGTGACGGTCGCTCTGGTGGGTGGCGCGCAGCTGCCGATGGTGACGGCACAGGAGTTCACGAAGGCGACGGGTTTCACGGTGGCCGCGGTGCCCGTCGATAGCGTTGCGGGCCTAGCGAAGACGAACGCGGATGTTGTTGTGGGGCTTGACGGCGCGGATGCGCTGCAGGCGAGCGCGGCCGGTTCGATTGCGGCCGTGGCGCCGCAGGACACGGTGACACTGTCGGGCACGGCGGTGGAGGGCGCGGCTGCTGCTGTCGCCTACGGTCGTGACGACGTCTGCGTCATTGCCGACAAGTCGTGGATGAGCGCGAACGGCCGCCCGCTGCCGACCTCGTTCGGTGACCTGACGTCCCCGCGTATCCGCGCGCTGCTCGCGGTCCCAGACCCGGCCTCGTCGTCGGTGGGGCGCGCGTTTGTGCAGGAAGCTGCCTCGCAGACGGGCGAGGGCCTGGGATCCTTCGCGCAGTCTCTGAACCCGCGTGTGGACGCCTCCCTGGGGGCAACGATTGGCGCATGGACCGCGGGCGCGCATGTGTCCGAGGAATACCTCTCTGAGATCGCGGGGGCCTCCGCGGCCACGTCGGGAGCGTACCCGCTGGTTGTGGCCCCGCGTTCGCTGGCCGCTGCCGCAGCGACGAACACGGGCGCGGATTCCTACGGTACGCCGATCTCGTCGACGTGCATCGCCCGCATCATGTACGTGGCCGCGACGGGCTCGTCGGCCTCCGATGGCGCCGAGTCGCTGATTGCCTGGCTGCAGGGGGAGACCGCTCAGCGCTCCCTGGCGACGACCGGTGCGGTGTACCCGATTGACGGTGTGCTTGCCGCCGACACGAAGGCCGGCTGGCTCATGGGTATTACGGGCGAGGCGGTCGTCGCTGATGAGACGATCGGCTCCCTGGATGCGCTCGATGCTTTCCTGGCCACGTGGTCCTCGGCGCTGGCTTTCCCGGCGCCGACCACGCCGAGTACTCCCGACCCCGCGACCGACCCTGGCACGCAGGACGCTGGACAGGATCCGGTGTCCGCGGATGACGCGGCGACCGATCCGGGCCTCAACGATTCGGACGACGAGGAGTAAACCCCGCCGGACGTGCCGTGACGAGTCAGCCTCGCAGCATTGCGGGGCTGACTTTGCATTCTTCGCCGATGCGCATGGGGGCGATGAGGCCCGCTTCGCGCAATTCGAGCAGGCGTGGAACTGTGCGCTCGACGACCTTCCACGGGTCGATCGTGTTGAGGTAGATGCGCGTGCCGCCCTCGAAACCCGCGAGTGTCGAGATGCGCCACTTGAGCAGGATTCGCCAGCGCATGGGCGTGGAGACGGTGGGCGGGCGGTGGTACCACTCCTCGTTGGCGGGCACGTCCACTCCCGTCGCGGCGTGCGCGGCGTGGAGGATGTCGGAGATGCCGCGCATGGCCTCGGGACTGACCTCCCAGGGGTTCTTCGGTTCGCCCAGGGGCCAGATTGCGATGCCGGGGAAGCGGTGCCCGAACCCGGCCAGGGCGACGGCGTGCTCGTTCTGTGCGATGAGGAGCTTGCGCGTGGCAGCGACCGTGAAGATCTGGTCGTAGATGTCGGGCTGGGCCCGCAGGCGCTCCAACTCGGCCTCGGTCTGGACGGACAGGTCGTCGATTGCGACGAGCTGCTTGTGGAGGTGGTCGAATGACGCTCCCGCAGGGCGCAGCCAGTTCTGGAACGTCGCCACGTAGCGCACGGCGGGGTCCAGGTCGTACAGGTCGCGCATTGAGCGGGCCGTGTAGGCCGTGTACTGCTCGTGCTCTTCGGGGGTGAGGGTGCCGGACCCGGCGAGCTGGTGCGCTTCGGTGGCGCCGTCGACGTAGTGGCGCTTGCCGATGATCAGGTCGTGGCCGCCGGAGAAGAAGCCGTTGGCGTACTGCAGGCGCGCGGTCTCGCTGGTGGCTGCAAACTCGCCCTCGCTCATGCCTGAGGCCAGCATGCGGGCGCGCACGACGTTCATGACGTGCTCGTAGCCGGCGTCCGAAGCGAGGTAGTGCGCCATGCGCCGACGGTCATCCTCGGAGGGGAGGTGTCCGTGGTTGAGGTGCCAGTAGTTGTAGGAGACGATCTCAAAGAGGTTGGGGATGCGTCGGAACTCCGCCACCGTGTCGCCGAGCTGATCGGCGCCGAGGGCGTCCAGCTGCTCCCACGACCCGTCCTCGCGGCGTACGAGGCGGGACTTCTCGGGTGGGGTTTCGAGGTAGCGCCCGCAGCAGAACGCGCAGTGGTGCCCGTCGGCCTCGTGGTCGATGGGGTTGTGGTCGGCGTGCGGCGCGGTCAGGGGCCGGTTGCCGCGGCCCGGAACGGTCCACACCTCTGTGCCCGTGAGGAGGTTCTGCTGTTTAACGGTACCGTCGGCCAGTCGAACGATGGCGCGGTCGGCGCGCGTGAGCTTGGAAGCCATACCTGTATCGTACCCGTCCTCAGAGTCGGTCCATCGTGGCCGGATGCGACCCCATGCGACCGGCTTCGCCCGCGTCGAGGGCATCGATGCGCGCGGTCTGTTCGGTATCCAGCGAGAAGGAGAACACGTCGAAGTTGGCGGCCATGCGCTCGCGGCTCAGGGTCTTGGGGAAGACAACGTGGCCGCGATCCAGCGCCCAACGCAGCGCGACCTGCGTCGGGCCCACTCCGAGTTGCGCGCCGATGTCGACGAGCGTCGGGTCGGTGACTGCGCGTCCGCGCGCCAAGGGGGACCATGCCTCGAACACCATGCCGAGCCCCTGGGCGTAGGCGCGCAGGTCGGCGTTGGGGAAGAAGGGGTGGGACTCGACCTGCAGGACGTGCGGGGTGACCGTCGCGACTGCCCGGACTGCTTCGATGTGCTCGCGTTCGTAGTTGGACAGGCCGATCGAGCGAGCGCTGCCCGAGTTGAATGCGTCCTCGAGGGCGGGCCAGGGCAGGGCGACGTCGCCCCCGTAGAGGGTGGGCAGCGGCCAATGTACGAGGAGGAGGTCGACGTAGTCGGTGCGCAGGTCCTCGAGGGAGCGCCGGATGGACGCGGCTGCCCGATCGGGCTCGTGGTTGGAGTTGTCGACCTTCGTCGTGATGAACAGGTCCTCGCGCGCGATGCCCGATGCCTCGAGCGCCGCCCCGACTTCGGCCTCGTTGCCGTACATCTGAGCGGTGTCGATATGGCGGTACCCGACCTCGAGGGCTCGGCTCACCGCGTCGTAGGTGTCCTCGGGCGCGACCTTGTAGGTGCCGAATCCGAGAACGGGGATGGGGGCGCCCGTCGGAAGCGTGAGGGTCGGAATCGGGGACGAGGCCGGGGAGGGGCCTGCGGAAAGCGGGGTGTTCATCGGTGAATCCTCCTAGTCGTCCCCAGTGTAGCCTCCCGCACGCGCCGCGGTTGCCGTCGTCCGCGGGCGCAGTCGGTGCGCATGTCGTAGCGTTGTCCTCGTTTTAAAGCCGTGCGCGGTGACGACCTGAGAGCGCAGGAGGAATCATGATCAACGCCTATGGGACGGAGGACGGCGTCGTCTTCGACATGAGTCAGCTGGAGTGCGACGCGCTGCGCTCATATGCCGATGGACTCGTAGATGATCCCGATCATCCTTTCGTTGAGCTGCTGAGCAGCCAGGGCCTCGTTGCCGGTGGCGCTCCCGTCCCGCACCTCGCAGCGCTACTCGAGGCGTTTGCACAGTCAACGAAGGTGCTCGCCGCATGGGTGGTCGCCCCGGCGGGACGTCGGCGCGTGACCTTCTTCGTTGGCCCGCACTTCGCCGTGGTGTCGCGGTGCGAGGACGGGGGATTGTATGCCGGTGAGGATGACGTGGTGTCGGTGTGGGTCGTCGGCTCAGCGCAGCTGCGCGACACGTTCTTCGAGCTCAGCGCCATCGGTGAGCCTTCCGGTGACGGCATTTTGCCGACGGCGGTGCCGGAGGTGCTCTTTAGCGCGCTCGAACGGGGCGACGACACGAAGATTCTTGTGGAGGTGCCGAAGGCTGCCCGCGAGATCGCGGAGATCATCGATTCCGAGATCGACGAGGCGACGGGAGCCTTCTGGGCGGACGTTGCGGATGACTCGTGGGTGGGGCTTGCCGTCCGGGTCGTCGATGCGGTGGAGTACCCGAGCCTGGCGGGCGACAGCTGGCGTTTGCTTGCCACCGGTGAGGACGTCTGCGAGGTGCTGGCGGGCGTCGAGTTTGCTGACCTGTACCCCGATGAGGTGCCCTTGCTGGCGGGTGCAGATGGTGAGTTCTGGGCGGTCGCTGCGCCGTCATCGCCGGAGGTTCTGTGGGCAGATATTGAAGATGTGCTCGCCGAGCAGTCCGATGTGTGAGCGATAGATCTCAAAGTCTGAGACCTGCGGGTGACAAATAACTTCTGTCCCGATGGTCTGACGACCCTGCGACGCGTTTTTCCCGGTTTTGGACGACTTCCGTCGGTACTTTTGAGGGTTCTGACTGCGTGACTGGCGATTTGTTGGAATATGAGTGAAAAACGTGAAATATGTGTCTGCAATCCGGTTGGCACTTTTATTGGTGTCGTGGTTGATTTCGTTGATATTCCCCGAAATTTCAGCACCCCTTGTCTAACCGGTCGGTAGGGTATTTGTTAGGTAACCCACCGACAAATCCTCGCTCCGCCAACGAATTTGGCGTACGATAGATACTGTTCAACCACAGATCGTCTACACGTCCAGACAACGAACGGAGAGTTATGTCGGTTCGCAATGCCCTGCTGGCGCTTGTTGCGCAGCAGCCCGCCGGGGTCTACCGCCTGAAGCAGATGTTCGAGGAGCAGACGTGCGGAGCATGGCCGCTGAATATCGGCCAGGTCTACCAGACGATGCAGCGCCTCGAGCGCGACGGTCAGGTTGTATCTCACGCTGAGACCAATGCGGGCCGTGATTCCGAGGTCTTCGAGCTGACTGATGCCGGCCGCGATGTCCTCACCGCCTGGTGGTCCACCCCCGTTCCTCGCGAGCACCCCGAACGTGATGAGCTTGTCATGAAGCTTGCCGTGGCTGCGGCCGACCCGACGGTCGACGTCGAGGCCATGATTCAGACTCAGCGTCGCTCGACCCTGGGATCCCTGCGTGACGTCACCCGCCTGAAGGCCTCGGCCGACGAGGGTGAGCTCGCATGGAAGCTCATCCTGGAGCGCCACATCTTCGACCTCGAGGCCGAGCTCAACTGGCTTGACCACATCGAGTCCGGCGCAGTCTCCGAGGCCGCGCGTCGTGCTGCCTTCGCTGCCGCGAAGGGCCGCTCGATGAGCTGGGCCCAGGCTGAGGCCAACATTTCGGAGCGTGCCGGGGTGCGATGAGTCAGCCTGTGCCACTACCGATCCGGATGGTTGGCGTCGGACATGAGTTCGGCGCGGACGGCGTCCGAGTGAGAGCGCTCGACGGGATCGACCTTGAGGTCGCGCCCGGCGAGCTTCTCGCTGTTATGGGACCCTCTGGCTCCGGCAAGTCCACGCTGCTGTCGATCGCCGGTGGTCTCGAGCGTCCGACCCGCGGAAATGTCTTCATTAACGGGGTTGACCTGGCGTCGCTGGACAGTGTGCACCGTGCCGAGGTGCGTCGCCGCTCCATCGGGTACGTCTTCCAGGACTACAACCTGATCCCGTCCCTGTCCGCCCTTGAAAACGTTGAGATGCCGCTGCAGCTCGACGGTGTGAGCCCGTCGAAGGTACGCGAGGCCGCGATGGCTGCGCTCGAGGAGGTGGGCGTCGCCGACCTGGCGGACCGCTTCCCCGAGCTGCTCTCCGGCGGTCAGCGCCAGCGCATTGCAATCGCCCGTGGGCTCGTGGGTAACCGCTCGGTCATTCTTGCGGATGAACCGACGGGTGCGCTCGATTCTCACACTGGTGAACAGATCATGTTGGTGTTGCGTGATCACATTGATGCCGGTGCAGCCGGTATCCTCGTGACTCATGAGGCCAGAATGGCCGCATGGGCAGATCGAACTGTCTTCCTGCGCGACGGTCGTATCGTCGACCGCTCGAGGGGAGATTCGCTGAGGGATCTGCTGGCAGACACAGCACCAAGGATCTAATGAGCCGGCTCAACACACGGATGAGGCGATGGGGAGTAGTACTCCGCATCGCCTCTTGTGATGCGCGCCAAAGCTTGGGGCGCACGCTCACGGCGGTGTTTCTGATCTCGCTGCCGATCATTATTGCGATCGCTGCGATCACCTTCTGGGACGTCACGACCTCGCAGCGCTACCATGCCTCGTCGTGGCTCGGACATCGCAGCGACGTGCAGGCGGTGACGCTGCACCGCTCCTCGACGGCGATCGAGCAGGACTTTACGGTGGATCATCTCGGACAGGCAGCCTCGAACGACGAGGTATCGGTCTCGATGGACACGCTCAACAGCTGGGTGCCCGCAGGCGACCAGCTGATCGCCGTCGATACTCTCTACCAGCTGCGTCTGGAGACAGCTGACGGCACGGGCTTCACGGTCGACAACGGCACTCAGACCGCCGAGCTCGAGGCCCCGCGCGTGAAGGCAGGAGGTAAGAGCGGGCCGCTGGACGCCGGCCACGCCGTGATCTCTCAGGATGTCGCCCGAGCGCTCTCGGTCTCGGTCGGAGACAGCGTTAATCTGTCCCTGACGATCGCCAAGGAACGCGCGACGCAGACCCTCAAGGGAAGCGTCGTTATCGACGCAATCATCGGTGGCACAGAGCGCGCCATTATCGGCGATGGAACACTTCCCATCGATCGCCTCGCTGTCGCGGGGCGCACGCAGACGGCCTGGTACGTGATCGGACCAGTACCTGTCACCTGGGAAAAGATTCGCGAGATCAACGCATCCGGTTTCTCTGTCCTGTCTCGCCAGGTGCTTGCGAACCCGCCCGATGCCTCGGTGCTCTCCTCGCAGATCGCACAGTACCAGGATTCCCAGAACACTCGTCGGGCGAACCCAGGGCAGTACCTTCTCCTCGTTGCAGGTATTCTCCTGATCCTCACGGAGTTGATCCTGCTCATCTCGCCGCTGTACACCGTCGCTCAGCGCTCGGTGATGCGCACAGCCGCCATGATCGTTGCGAATGGCGGCGACCGCACGGACGGACGCAGGCTCACGATTGCCCACGGCCTCATCATCGGCATCTACTCGGCGCTCTTTTCTGCCGCCTTGTCTGCGGCTGCCATGGTCGGCATTGGCATGTGGTCGGGCCTGGGCATCGGTATTGTGCCGTGGTGGCCGCTGGCCCTGTCGGTGCTCCTGCCGCTTCTGCTGTCCCTCATGGCGTCGGTGTCGCCGGCGCACACCTCGTCGCACATCAACACGTCCGCGGTCATCGGCGGGCGCGTGTGGGAGCCATCCCGGCTCGTACGTCGTCGTATGATCTACCCCTTGGCGCTGCTGGCCGGGCTCCCGCTGTTGGGTATCGCTGCCTGGCTCGGATCGGTACTTGCCCTCGTCGTCGGCATCGGTCTGCTCGAGGCCGGCCTCATCGGCTCAATTCCGTACATCTTCACCCGCTGGCGAGTCCCCAATCGTCGCGCCTCGATGAGCATGCGCCTGGCGCTTCGTGACGCCGTGCGCAACGGCCACCGCACGTTCCCCGCCATGGCCTCGATCCTGACGACCGTGTTCGTCGCCTGCGGCCTGCTCATTACCCTGTCCTCGTCGAACGAGGCCGGCTGGAACGCTCGTCCCCACGTGGGCCAGCGCGGTCAGGTCTTCGTGTCGACCGTCGACCGCACCGAATCGGTGAAGCGGTCGCGTGACCTCATGAAGTCGGCCGTTGACGCCGTTGACGCCCAGCACGGTGTCACGTCGCAGGTGACGCTCAACGGCCTGGCGTGGAACAGTGGGCCGGGTGGCCCAACCACCATGGTCGAGGCGGTGCATCCTTACAGTGGCTCGACGTTCACTATGTCGGACAAGATTGGCACCATGACGGAGCTGGACCTGGCCTACATGGTCGATGACGGCACGTATCTGCGTGAGGCTGGATACTTCACCAATGAAGATGACATGGTGCGTGCAATCGCCACCCTCAACGCCGGTGGCGTCCTCATTCCCGACCCGGATTACATCGACGGTGCCGGCCAGGTGACGCTGCGCAGCCTCGACATGAGCGCCATCGCGGAAGCGAAGGCCGCGGGAGCCTCGGACGATAATCTTCCGGACGCCAAGGTGACGACCGTCCAGACCTTCGTTGCCACGCCCCTGACCCGCGTCAACGTCATCGTGCTGTCGCCGACCGCAGCGTCCTACCTGGGCCTGCAGGCGCGGCCCCTGGGCGAGCTCCTGACCGTTGAGAAACAGGTCAGTCCCGTCGATGCTCCGTCGTTCCAGGCGACGATTACCCGCCAGGTGCCCGGCGCCTCGGCTCAGGTTATCGTCCCGACGATGCGTTCCCTCGTCCTGCCCTACGTCGCAGCGCTTATCGCCATCGTTGCCGCGGCGGCCACGGTTGCCCTCGTCGTCGCCCTGTCGGCCTCGGACATGCGTCCCGATCTCGATACCCTCGATGCGATCGGCGCGGCCCCCACGATGCGTCGCCATGTCACGACGTGGCAGGGTGTCGTGCTCGCGCTGAACGTCATCCCGACGGCCGTTCTGTCCGGCCTCGTCGTCGGCGTCCTCTCGGTTATCACGTTCGCCAACTCGCATATCTTCTCGACGCTCACCACGCTGCGGCCAGTCGTGCCGTGGGGCGCGCTCTTGGGCATGCTCATCGGCATGCCGATCCTGTGCGCGCTCGTCGCGATCATCCTCACGCCCCGCCATCAGAAGCGTATTCGTCGCATCAACTAGGGTGTGCCGATGAGTCAGACCCTTGAGGAAGTCGTTATCCCTGCCGGTGCGCTCGCATCGTCGTCCGTGCGCGTGGATACCTGGCTGTGGGCGACCCGCCAGCTCAAGTCACGCTCCCAAGCCACGGCCGCCGTGCGCGCGGGGCACGTACGCGTCAACGGTGAGCCCGTCAAAGCGGCGTACAAGGTGCGCGTGGGGGACGAGGTGCGTCTGCGTATCGAGGGCTTCGACCGCATCCTCGGGGTGGTCCTGCTGCTGAGCAAGCGCGTCTCCTACCCGCAGGCTCGTACCGCCTATGATGACCGCACCCCGCAGCGTCCTCGTCTGCACATCCCGGTCGCGATGCGTGAGAAGGGTAGTGGGCGACCGACCAAGAAGGAGCGCCGCGAGCTCGATAGGCTTCGCGGCTACGACTCCCACGAGCACTACTGATCTCATCGACGAGGCCCGGTGATCTCATCGACGAGGCCCGGGAGCCCTTCCGCAGTGCGTTGACATGGTGGGTTGTTCGTCCCGTTGCGCGAGGTCCTTCCGTGGTCCTGCGGCTCATCAGAAGCTGCGCTGCAGACACTGACCCCGCCGCCCACGGGGCGACGGGGTCAGTGTGATCAGGGAAGCCGCGTTACTCGTTCGGGTAGAAGGACTTCACACTGATCCTGTAGTACTCGCCCCAGGTGGGGTCGTAGGGAATCTCGAACTGCGCGCTGCCTGTGCCGTTGCTGTCGACGGTAAGGGTTGCCACTTCGCCGACCTCATGCCCCTTCGATGTGATCCAGTTGTTTGTCGTGTGCACAGCCATCGTGAGGGTTACTGTCGCGGAGGAGAAGGACGCGAGGTCCTTCTTGACATTGTCGTTGGCTGTGACGTTCACGGAGCACGTCATAGCCGTTTGCGACTCATTGACGAAGCACTCGTTCGACTTGGCGTTGAAAGCTTCGTTGGGCGTGTTATTGACGATAAGGTCGTTGATGATGACCTTCTTCTCGCACTGCTGCTTGACGGCGTTTCGGACCTCGTCGTTGACGTCGAGGTACAGGATGTGCAGATCGTTGAAATTCTTGACGTTGTCGGGCGTGATCTGCGAGCACCAGTACGGGGCGAGCTCCTCGCCAGCCTGCTGGAGGGTCGTGTGCGCCTCGTCGCGCATGTCTCTGGCGGACTGGCTAGCCTGCGACGTCGAGACCAGGATCATGGCTGTCGCTAAGGCGAGGAGCGCTGCCGCGCCACATGCGAAGCAGTTGTACAACGACAGGCCTGCGCTCTTGCTGGGCTTCGAGGGGGTGGTCGCGGTGGTGTTCAGGTCGCTCACTTCATCGCCTCCTGCACCTTATAGAGCTGTTCCTTTGCCTCGTTGAGGATGGTCTGCGAACGGTGAAGGTCATCTTGGGCCTTACCGTGCATGCCCGCACTCACGATGGTTGATCCGAGGAAGGCGAGTGCCAGGATCGAGGACACGACTGCGATGATGACCTGTCCGCGAGTTGCCTTCGTGGTCGGTTCCTGAGATGCGGAGATGGGCTGTGCCAGCGTGCCTGTGGGACTATGCGAAGGCTCCGTGGAGGAGTCGGCACCGGGGTCCGGGGTGGCGGAGGTGTCAAAATTGGGGGTGTCGTCGAGGCCGGGCAGTGCCTGGTAGCGGTCGCTCCACTGGGTGCCGTCCCACCAGCGCAGCTGATCGGATCCTTCGGGATCCGCGTACCAGCCCTGGACGGGGTTGCTCACGGGGAGGCTCCTTTCACTGTGTTCCGTCAATTCTAGGCCAGCGTGAATTGATGGAATGTGTTCAGTGATTGGCCTCACGTGTTAGTCAGAGGCTGGTCGGCCACCAGGACGTCATCGAGAACCCGCACTCGGTCTTGTCGGTCATCGCCGGGTCGTAGGGGACGGAGATCGTGAACGTAGCGGGGGTTCCCGGCGTGAGCGTCACCGTCGTCGTCCCCTGGTATGGGGAGGAGGGGTTCAGCGTGGTTCCCTTGTCCAGGGTATAGCCGGAGATCGTGAGCTCAAGGGGGCCGAGCGAGGAGATGGCACTCGTGGAGCTCAGCGTGATTGTGCCGTTGATTGTCGTGGTCACCTGGTCGGTCGTGCACTCCGGGACTCCGGGGCTGAATGCGGCCTCGGCACCGGCGCGCTGCGCGTTGGCGTACGTCTCCTTGGGGGCGCACTCCTCGTGAATGGCGTCCTTGACGGCCTGCGTCGCCGAATCGTAGGACTTAATGGCGTCGCGGATCGAGGCTGCCGTCTCGCGGGTGACGGAATCGCACCACGCCTTGGCGTCCTTGTGAACGTTGGCGGCGTCGAGGCGGGTCTTCGCGTCGGCGATCTGCTGGTCGACCGCAGCCTTCTCGGACTGAGCCTGCTCGGCCTGCGTGTCGTAGCTGGACGCCGAGTGCGAGCGCCATGCGTTAATGCCGCCGACGACGGCCGACAGGATGATGAAAATAACAGCGAGGGTGGCGCCTGCGACGGTCGCGGCGCGAAGGGGGGCGGGTGCGCTCACTTCTGGGCCTCCTCGATCTGTCGGTTGATGTCCGCGAGGGTGGACTGCGCGGTATCGAGTTCCTGCTGCGCGGTTTCGGCGCGGCTCTTCGCGTCATCGTGGATTCGGCTGCTGGTGCCCAGGTGGGACCATGCGACCACGAGGACCGCGATGAAAACGGCGACAAGCACCCAGGAGGCGGCGCAGCCGAGCGTCCACTTGAGGGTGCCGGAGCGTTCCTGTGTCCCGCGAGGGCTCGCGGCTTCGCCGGGCATCGGGATGGGGGCATCGTCCCCCTCGTTCATGGACGAGGCGGTGGCGGGCTCCCATGTGCCCGTTTCCTCGGGGGAGGGAATGGGGTCGGAGGCCTCCCAGTGTGCGGGATCGTCCGGGGAAGGGATCGGGGGGATCTCGGCGCTGGCCCCGGCCGCCGCGGTCGACATGACGTGTTCAGGCTGAGCGTAGTGCGGGGCCTCGTCGTAGGCGGGGATCGCCTCGGCCTGTGCGGGAGCAGCTCCAGCCTGCGGGGGAGCCGCCTCGTAGGGCTCGACATACTCCGTCCAGGCGCGGCCGTCCCACCAGCGCAGCTGTGCGGCGCCGGTCGGGTCGGCGTACCAGCCTTCCGCAGGTTCACTCATCGTGGTTCACTCTCCCGTGTCATGTCAAAGCCGAGTGTCTGGTCAGGGAGTCTAGTCGCCTGAGGGATGGTGGGCAACTATGCGCTCAGACCCCGCTCGGCCACATGCCAACGGGGCGGATAGCGCAGGATCCCGAGTCGAAGGAAGGTCGTGGAACGATCGATGTCAGTGTGCCCGTTCCTCCCGCGGGAACAGTGATTGTCTGCTTGTCCACAGGCTGATGACCCTTGGTGGTAGATCCGGGGACGAGGAAAACCTCGACGGTGACGTCGTACGCCGATGCGCCCGCCAGGTTCGCTCCCGCAATGGAGACGGATCCCGAGATCGTCACCGAGGAGGCACCAGCCGAGCATTCAGTAGTTTCTCCCTTGAGTGCTCCCTGCGCGGTATCCTTCGCGTATGCCTCGATAAAGCTCTTCTTCTGCGGGCAAATCTGGCCGATGACCTCGCGTCGTGTCGCCGTCAATGACGAGTAATCTCGCGCAACCCTGTCGAGCGTCTCAAAATCTGCATTCGCACTCGTCAGACCGTCGCACCATGTCTGGGCTTCCTTCTTATTGGTCGCCTCGGTGATCTTGGTGCGGGTCGTCGCAGTCTCGGTCTCTGTCTCCTTGGTCTTCTCGCGCAGGGATTGGGCGTCGCTCTGGGCCTGCCGGGCGGACTCTGAATGCGAGCGCGCGGTGAGTCCCAGGACCACTGACAGGATGAGGAAGAGAATAGCGAGGGCGGCGCCAATAACCGTCAGAACTTTCAGGCCGCTGTGGGATCCTGCGGGCTTCTGCGCGGGCATGGGAGCGGAGGTAGGAACGTAACTCACTGCTGCAACTCCTCGAGTTCCTTCTTGGCTTGATCAAGCTCCCTTTGTGCCTGGTCGAACTGCCTTTGGGCTTCTTCGCGTTCTTGGACAGCGGGCGTGAGTTCGGCGCGCGCGTGCGAATAGGAGCTGCCCGCAATAACCGTCGTCACGCCGAAAATGACGACAGCCGCCCACGCTGTAACTGTCGCGAGGTTCCAACGCGAGCTGGTCTTCGGCGTCTTGGTGTGTGCAGCCTTGTTGTCCCGCGCGTCCTTCTTCGACTGGTTGAACGTAGGTTCGGAGCCGTAGGGGCTGGAGGAAACCGTCGGGGCCTGCGTGTTCGAGGGCAGGTGAGGGCCCTTCGGGGCAGAGGCCTGCTGCGCGCTGGCGGCAGCGCCGGGATTGGGTGCGCCTGTCGGCATGGCCTGCATCGGGGCTTGCTGCCTCATCCCCTGCTGGGGGAAACCCTGTGCCTGCATGCCATGTTGTGGCATGCCGTGCTGCTGCATTCCCTGCTGGGGGATCCCCTGCTGTGGCATACGCTGCTGCTGTGTGGGCATCGGTTGGTATTCTTCCGTCCACGAGCCACCGTTCCACCAGCGCAGGCGCTGGCTACCGGCAGGATCCGGGTACCATCCGGGTGCAGGTTGAGACATGACCGTCCTTTCAGTTTCTGGCACCAGTGTAACCAATCCGTGAGGTTCTTAACCCAGGCAATATGACAGTCGTAGAGAACGCCCGATGCGTGACAGGTACTCTGAAAGCTATGGCCTCTCTTTTCGTGTCTTCACCCCTGCTCGCACTGTTTGTCGTCGTTGCATTGGGTGCGGCGATCGGGGCCATCAGGATCGGCCCGCTGCGCTTCGGTGCAGCCGGTGCGCTCTTCGTGGGCCTCGCTGTGTCAGCCTTCCACCCGGAGATTGTCAGCACCCACATGTCGATCGTCCAGCCGATGGGTCTGGCGTTCTTCGTCTATTGCGTTGGCATTTCCGCGGGCGCGACCTTCTTCCAGAACTTGCGTAAGCAGACGAACCTCCTCGCCCTCACGACAATCGTGTGCGTCGTGGGCGCGCTCATTGCCCTCGTTGGTGGTCGCCTTCTTGGCCTGTCCTCTGGACTCACGTCGGGCCTGTTCACGGGTGCTCTGACGGCCGCTCCCGCCCTCGATACGGCCACCCGCCTCACGGGAGATCCCAACGCGGCGGTCGGCTACGCCTTCGGCTATCCGGTGGGTGTCATCGGCGGCATCCTCATCGTCACGATCACCGTGACGAGGAAGTGGGTCGGCCCCAAGGACACGCCTTCCCTCGCGGGGTCGTCCCTGGAAGCCGTCAGTATTCATGTCTCCAAGCACATCAACACGCGCGACATCGACGCGTGGCGCGACCAGCGCGTGCGCCTGTCCTACCTGCGTCGTGACGGGCGCACCCGCGTCACCGCTCCCGGCGAGGACCTGCTGCCGGGTGACCACGTCGTCATGGTCGGGGACCCCGAGTCCATCAAGGAGACGGCGCCACTCGTCGGCGAGATCCTCGACCATAACCTCGAGGACGACCGTTCCGATCTTGCGTTCGAGCGCATTGTCGTGTCCAACCCCGACGTCGCCGGCCGCAGCGTTTGCGAACTCAATGTCACCAAGCGCTTCGGTGCCGTCATCACGCGCGTGCGCCGAGGCGACCTGGACCTCCTGGCCCGCGACGACCTCGACCTGCAGCTCGGCGATCACGTCGCCGTCGTCGTTCCCACGGACGAGCTCGACGACATCGCCGAGTGGCTCGGCGACTCTGAGCGCCGCGTCGCCGAGGTTGACGGCATGGCTTTCGGCATCGGCCTCGTCCTCGGCCTGCTCCTGGGCATCGTCTCCTTCCCGCTGCCCGGCGGCCAGGGCTTCCAGCTGGGTGCCGCAGCCGGCCCCCTGATCGTCGGTATGCTGCTCGGCGCACTGCGTCGCACCGGACCCCTCGTGTGGACCCTGCCCGCCGCTGCGAACCTGACGATCCGACAGATCGGCCTCATGCTGTTCCTTGCCGCCCTGGGCCTCAACGCAGGCCCGCAGTTCGCGAGCCTACTCGGCAGCCCCGAGGGCTGGCGCGCCGCCCTCCTCGCCGCCGTCATGGTCGTCGTCTGCTGCGTCATCCAGGCCATCGGCGCGAAGTTCATCGGCCTGTCCTCCGCGCGTGCCGCGGGCGGCATCGCGGGTTTCCTCGGTCAGCCGGCCGTCCTGCAGGCCGCCGATGCCCGCGTCACCGACGAGCGCATCGAGGCCGCCTACGCGACCCTCTTCGCCTTCGCGATCATCGTCAAGATCCTGCTCCTGCCGGTCATCACCTCCTTCCTGTGAGCGCCGTAGACTAGGGCCATGGCTACCCCCGACTTTGTCCTCGAACTGCGCCGTCACGTCGGCCATGCGCCCCTGTGGATGCCGGGCACGACCGTCGTTATCGCGCGTCCCGCCCCGGGCTGCGCGCCGATCGACTGGGAGCGCCCCATCGCGCCAGAGGCCGTCGAGGTCCTGTGCGTGCGCCGCTCGGATAACGGCGCATGGACCCCCGTGACCGGTATCGTCGACCCGGGCGAGGAGCCCGCGATCGCCGCCGCCCGCGAGGCCCTCGAGGAGGCCGACGTGCGTATCGAGGTGCGCCGCCTCCTGTCCGTTGAGGTCGTCGGCCCCGTCACCTACGACAACGGTGACGTCACCACCTACCTGGACGTCGCCTTCGCGGCTGAGTGGGTGAGCGGCGAGCCCAGCCCCGCCGACGACGAAAACAGCGAGACCGCTTTCTTCCGCGCCGACCAGCTCCCGCCCATGAACGACCGCTTCCGCCGCGCCGTCGCCAAGGCCCTGAGTGGCCGCCCCGACGCGGACTTCCTCACCGCCTGACGGCGCGTGTCCTGAGGGAGGGCCCCGGCCTCGTCATCCCTGCGCGAAAAAGCTTGTGTTTCCGTCAAACCCCTTGCGGGACTGAAGTCCTAGTGGTGGAATGGGTGCATGGATACACCTAGCAAGATTGCATATTCTGTCACCGCCGACTCCACCGGTGGTCGTGCCGGCACCTCCTCCGTCCCCGCGCTCGGCATCAGCCACGTCATGCGCATGCCCA
>ERZ772827.711-NODE-711-length-17915-cov-3.705263_pt1 | contig 17915 bp, 13 predicted proteins | sample MGYA00580850_ERZ772827 | MGnify/ENA primary metagenome ERZ772827 (study PRJEB29015, sample SAMEA2737950) | human oral metagenome | biome: human oral; feature: human-associated habitat; material: dental | place: China | collected 2145 ...
CTCCAACCCTCCACATTTGCTAATTTTCAAATTTGCTAATCTGCTAATTTTTCCCGCCTCCCGTACTACGGCCACCTGTGCGGCTCGCACCCCATTTGCTAATTTCCTCATTTCCTAATTCTCTAATTTTCTAATTTCCTAATTTTCTCCCGCCCGTGCGGTTCGCACCTAATTTACTAATTACTCAAACTCTCATTAGCCTAAAAACACTTCAATTTCAATAAAAGAATAATACTTTAAAGTGTTAAATAAAGTTAAATTTCACAGAAAGTTACAGTCTAATAAATAGCGTTTAAAAGCGAATTATAAGCTTCTATATATTTGAAATTAAGCCTTTTGCAAAATGATATGCGAAAAACTGAAAAAAACGCAATGTTTTTGGCGATTCTCTGAAAATATTGCAAAGAATTCAGCGAAATGATGAAAAAAAATGGGGTATTTTCAGAAAATGCACTTGTTTTATTCAAAAAATAACATTAGAAAATTATACACATTTGGTTATTTAGCACAGAAAAAAATTACCCACAAAATTTGCTTTTATAATATTTTTTTCTGAACCTTTGCAAAATAATTGAACGAAATAATATAATAGCGATGAAAGAAAAATTGATGTATGCACTGTTATGCACTGTGCTGTTCTTTGGTGTTGCCTTTGCCCAAGAACGCACCGTAACAGGGGTAGTAAAAGATGAAGCAGGCACTCCACTACCCGGTGCCTCAGTACTGGTAAAAGGTACTTCTCACGGGGTTGCCACCGATTTCGATGGTAAATACTCCATTAAAGTCCCTAATGATAAGGCAGTTCTTGTCTTCTCTTCATTAGGAGCTAAAACGGTAGAACGTCCTGTAGGTACTAATAAGGTAATCAACGTTACCCTTCAAGACGAAGCCCAACAGCTTAAAGAAGTGGTGCTCACCGGTTACCAAGAAATCAACAAAAAACTCTTTACCGGTAGTTCACAAACCCTCAAAGCCGACAATATCAAAATGGACGGCGTGGTCGATGTAGGTCGTATGATCGAAGGTCGATCAGCAGGGGTAAACGTGCAGAACATCTCCGGTACTTTTGGTACTTCACCTAAAATTACCATTCGCGGGGGCTCATCAATCTTCGGTGATACCAAACCGCTATGGGTGGTCGATGGTGCCGTACAAGAAGAGGTAGTAAACCTCAGCTTCGAGCAACTCGCTTCGGGTGATGCTTCTACCCTGGTAAGCTCCGCTATCTCTGGTATCAATGCCAACGATATCGAGAGTATCGAAATCCTCAAAGACGCCTCAGCTCTTTCTCTCTATGGAGCACGTGCTCTAAACGGTGCCGTGATTATCACTACCAAAAGTGGTAAGAAAAACGTAAAAACTCAGATAAACTACCAGTTGGAGCAATCCGTTCGTATGATTCCTAACTATAATCAATACGACATTATGAACTCTCAAGAGTCAATGGGTATCTACCGCGAATTGGAACAAAAAGGCTACTTTTCTCTTTCTTCATATACCCAAGCGCGTTACGGTGGAGCTTATAATATAATGTATCGCGCTATTGATACGTATGATCCTGCTACCGGTCGCTATGGCTTAGAAAATACCGAAGCCGCTCGCATCGCCTTCTTGCGCAAATATGAATATGCTAATACCGATTGGTTTAAAACGCTCTTCCGTCCGTCGCTCACTCAAAACCATACGGTGAGCCTTTCAGGAGGAGGTGAAAACGCAACTGTATACGGTTCTGTGGGCTTTTTTGTAGATCCCGGTTGGACGATTGCCGATCGCGTACACCGCGTAACCGGCAACCTCAAAACAACTTATAACCTTTCACAAAACGTGAAAGTGGGAATCCTTACTCAAGGCTCTATCCGTACCCAAAGAGCTCCTGGTACTTTCAACCGTTCTGCTAATACCGTGAGCGGTGGTTACGACCGTGATTTCGATATCAACCCTTTTAGCTATGCGCTAAACACCACACGCGCCTTGCGTCCTTATGGCGACGATGGACGTAGTTATGAGTACTACAGCTTCAACTATGCTCCTATGAATATCCTCAACGAGCTCAACAATAACTATATGGATTTGAACGTGCTTGAGTATAAAATTCAAGGTGATTTAGAAATAAAATTAGCCAAAGGTCTTAAATACAACTTTCTCGGTTCTGTTCGTCACGTAAAGAGCTCGAACGAACATTCTATGAAAGAAAACTCTAACGTAGTAGGGGCTTATCGCGCCAATCGCACTACCGTGATTGCTAAAGCGAACCCTTTCTTGTTTGAAGACCCTGAAAATCCCGACAGAATCCCACAAATAGTATTGCCTAACGGAGGTATTTATAAGCTTACTGAAAACAACCTCCAAAGTTACTATTTCCGCAACGCTTTAGAGTACAAAGCTTTGTTTAAAGATGCACACGATGTGAAAGTATTCTTAGGACAAGAGTATCGCCATACCGACCGTGATAATCAAACTTTCACTGGCTATGGTTATCAGTTTGCACGTGGAGGCACCGCCTTTACCGATTATCGCGCTATCCAAAAAGCAATTCAAGATAACTCTCCTTATTTCGAAAAAGGGTTTACTAAAGAACGCGGTATTGCTTTCTTCTTGCAAGGTACTTATAGTTACCAACAACGCTATGTGTTTGCAGGAACACTCAATTATGAAGGTTCTAACCAATTAGGTAGAAGTCGAAGCGCTCGCTGGTTACCTACTTGGAATGCTAGTGTGCGCTGGAACGCTACTAACGAGAAATTCCTCGAAGATAATAGCACCATCTCTAACCTTGCTTTCCGCCTTAGCTACGGACTTATCGCTGGTTTAGGTTCTGCGAGCAACGCCTTAGCTATCTTTAAAAACCAAGTGGCTAACCGATACAACCTCAATGATAGAGAAAACACTATCTATATCGACGAACTCCAAAACTCCCAACTTACTTGGGAAAAAGTATATGAAACCAACTTCGGGGTGGAACTCGGTTTGTTTAAAAACCGTGTGAATCTTTCTATGGACTTGTACCAAAAGAACTCTAAAGACCTGATTGACTACGTGCGTACCTCAGGGATAGGAGGACAATTGTTGAAATTGGCAAACAATGCAGCTATGACTACCAAAGGTATTGAGCTTGCTTTGGATACTAAAAACATCAAAACCGATGATTTTAGTTGGAATACCGGTATCAATTTTGCCTATTTTAACCAAGAAATTACATCACTTACCTACCGCCCTAACGTTTATAACTTAGTACGAGAAGTAGGAGGAAATGTAGTGGGAGGCGCTCGCAACACCTTGTACTCTTTTGATTTCAAAGGATTGAACGACAAAGGCTTGCCTTTGTTCAACCTCCGCAATGGCAGTACTAAGTTTGAAGATATCGATTTCCAACAAATCGACAATATCTTGTCGTTCCTCAAAAAAGAAGGAGCGGTAGAACCTAATATCACTGCTGGTCTTTCTAACACTTTCCGTTACAAAAACTGGGAACTTTCTACTCTTATCACCGCTCAAGCAGGTAATAAGCTCCGTAAACCCGACCAGTATTCAATCGATTATAACGACCTCAGCGTATTCCCTAAAGAAATGAGAAACCGCTGGATACAACCCGGAGATGAACACATTACCAATATCCCTGGTATTGCCGATAAGAGAACTGTAAACGAAATAGGATATAGAACTCTACGCCGCGTGTACAACGCTTACAACTATTCTACCGAACGTGTAGTAGATGGTTCGTTTGTACGTATGAAAAACATCTCGCTTTCGTACACTTTCCCTAAAGAAGTGTTAGAGCAATTGAAGGTGAACAACCTTACTTTGCGCTTGCAGGCAGCTAACCCTTTCCTTATCTATTCCGATAAGAACCTCAACGGTCAAGACCCCGAATTCTTCCGTTCTGGAGGGGTAGCCTATCCGGTAACCGCTCAATATACCTTTACCATCAACCTTGGAATCTAAAAACGCAAGTAAATGAAAAAGAATATATATATCCCTATCATAGCAGTTGCTTTGGGGCTCTCCCTTAGCAGTTGCAACAAGTTCCTCGACGAAGTACCTGATGCACGTACTGAACTCGACTCTCCCGAAAAAGTGCAAGAGCTCTTAGCTACCGCCTATCCCAATGCTTTGTATGCAGAGTTTTGCGAAACAATGAGCGATAACGCAGGCGATAAAGTCAAACTCTCTCCCACTTCTGTACTCAACAATCAAATGTACGCTTGGGAAACCAATAATGAGTACAATGCAAGAGATACGCCTGCTCATTATTTCTACGCAGCTTATAAAGCAGTAGCCACTGCTAATTATGCTTTGGAAGCTGTACAAGCACTCGGTGGCAACAGCAACCTGAACTACCTCAAAGGCGAAGCTCTTGTAGCTCGTGCCTACACTCACTTTATGTTAGGACTTTTTTGGTGCAAACCCTACAACCCCGCTACTGCCACTTCCGATTTAGGGTTGCCCTATGCTACCAAAGCCGAAAGGAAAGTGTTTGAAATCTATCGCCGTATATCACTAAAAGATTATTACGATGCTATTGAAAAAGATCTTACTGAAGGCTTAGCTCTAATCGATAATACAAAATACAACAAACCTAAATTCCACTTTACTAAAGAAGCTGCTCACGCTTTTGCAAGCCGTTTCTATCTAGTAAAAGGCGATTGGGATAAAGTAATAGAACACGCTGACGCAGCCTTAGGGGCTAACCCCGACAACAAACTACGCGACGTGAAGGCACAACGCTCTCGTACTTACGCACAACAAAGGTTGCTCTACGCCAGCGCCGATGAACCTGCTAATGCCTTGATAGTAGGAGCTTCTTCTGTATATAGTAGAAATTTTGCGTTCAATAAATACGGCTTAACCTTAGAAAAATCTGAAGAAATATTGAGTGCAGACTCTCACCCCTTCGGATTAGACTGGTCTTATCCCGTTTTTGGAAATGAGGACTATCGCAATATCCCTAAATTCCAAGAGTATTTCAAATACACCAATGTTTCAGCTGGAAATGGCTACCCTTACAATATGGCAGTACTTATTTCTTACGACGAGGTCTTCCTAAACCGTTTGGAAGCTTACGTGATGAAAGGTGAAAAAGCTAAATTTCTTACTGATTTAGTACTGTATTTGAGAAAGAAAACGTTACAAAACATTCGCCCTAACTTTGCTTTAGATGAAGCTACTATGAATAGGCTTTATCAAAATAAAGGTACTGAGTTCGACCCAGCCTACACCCTCTCTACCCAACAACGCGAATGGTTGCAATGCGTAGTAGATGTGAGAAGAGCTGCTTTCGTGTTCGAAGGTTTGCGTTGGATCGATAACAAACGCCTCGGTATGAAAGTTATTCACAAAAAGGGTAGCGAAACCTTAGAGCTCCTGAAAGAAGACTCTCGCCGTGAATTGCAAATCCCTGAAGATGCTATCTCCAATGGTATCACTGCAAACCCTCGTTAATTGTTAATCATAAATTGCTAATAGTATGAAAAAATTATATATCACAGCAGTGTTGGCTCTATCATTAGCTGCCTGCAACAACAAAGAAAACCTCGACCCCGAGAGTGTAATTCAGCCTCGTGTAACGGCTAAAACTCCGTTAGACACCTATATCTACGACAATTTCCAGCGCCCCTATAACATTATAGTTACCTATAACTATATAGATGCTGATTTTGAAATGGGAAAATACTTTTACCCTCCTACCGAAGCAAAAGTGCAACCGATGCTCGAAATCGTAAAAAAAGTATGGATTGATGCTTATACCCAAGTGGCAGGACAAGACTTTATCAAAAGTATTGCTCCGCGACAAATCTCGCTTATCGGAGGTTATAATGTAAACAGCGATGGTACTATTACCCTTGGGTTTGCCGATAGTGGTATGAAGATCACCCTTTTTAATGTAGACCAACTCGACACTCACAACCACAGCGGTACCCGTCAGTATTTTCATACCATTCACCACGAGTATTGCCACATTATCAACCAGAAAAAACCTTACTCCGAAGAGTATGGAAAAATCACTCCTTCTGGCTATACTTCAAACTGGTACAACGTAAAATTAGTCGATGCGAATAACGCAGGCTTTATCACCCCATATTCTATGCTCAATGATATCGAAGATTTTGCTGAGATGACCTCTGGTATGCTCAGTATGAGCAAAACCGCTTGGGATGCTAAAGTAAATGCTATTAGTGATGAAAAAGGGAGAGCCTTTATTCGCAAAAAAGAAGCTTTCGTAGTAGAGTACTTCAAAAGTGAATGGAATATTGATATTTACCAGCTACAAGAAGTAGTAGAAAACCAAATGCTATCTGTATTACAATAAAATCTAAAACACGATGAAAAAATTATTATATTTATCCTTTATCGCTTTGGCACTTTTTGCTTGCCGAAAAAATGAACCCGATGACCTCTTCGGAGGCAAAACTCCTGAGCAACGCTTTGAGCAAAGCCAAGCTGAATTGCGCCAAGAACTCACATCTCCTCAGCAAGGTTGGAAGTTCGTATATCATACCAATGAAAATTTCGGGAATTTTGTCTTCTTGATGAAGTTTACCCCCGAAGGTTTTGTGTCTATGGCTTCTGATGTAACCTTACCAGGTACCCCTAAAAGTAGTAAATACGAAATTAAATGGGGGCAAGGCACTTTACTTTCTTTCACAACCAAAAACTATCTCCACGAACTTTCCGATGCAAAGAAAGGAATACCAGGAGCAGGTTTTGCAGGTGATTTTGAGTTTGTATTCTTCGGTAAAGAAGGTAATAAACTCAAGTTTAGAACCCAGCGTAAAAAAACCGAACAATTTGTGTATTTCGAGCCTGCTACCGCACAAGATTGGGCGGATATCGAAACGCTTTCTAAAAATATAAACACTCTTGAAGAAAATAGTGATAAATACTATTTTAAAGTGGAGAATAATGGCGTAACTACTTACTACAATATGGAGTATGATAGCAGAAACATACTTCTTACTCCTCTTTCTGACCCCAATACCACTTTACGAGCAACTGTTTCGTCCAGTAAAGCAGGTATTACTTTTAACCCTGCTCTCACTTTACAAGGTAAGACCTTTACAGAATTAGTATGCGATAACAGCACTACTCCTCCTACTTACAAAGCAACCGTAGATGGTGTAACCGCTGAAGCCTTTTTCTCTCAGTTTCCTCCTGATGAATTTGTCAGTGATGATTATAAAGACATAGGAACTAAATATAAACAATTACTATTCTTTGGAGATCCTTTAGCTCAGTATAGTTCAGAAACATTTGTCCAAAATGTCTTGAAAATAGATAACACTAAATCGTTCAGTAGAATTTATTTTGTTTTTGACAAAAATACTGGAAAATGTGATGTCATATTGCTTTATGCATTCCCTAATAAATCTAACTTATCTAGAATTGTATATACATTTGATTATGAATTTAAAAACAAACGTTTGTTTTTATCGAATCCACAATTCACAACGAACGGTACTACTGATATTGCTCTTTGGAAAGCTCCAGAGAATGCCGATATTTTTGCAAAAGTTACTTCAGCTATCAATAACATTTTGTCTGCCTCTTCTGAAGGTTTTTATATAGACAAATATCCAAAAAATATCAAGTATACTAATACTATATACTCATTGACAAGTCGTAGTGTACCTACATTTTCTTTCCTTGCTTATGCAAGTAATTAAAAAAGAAACACATTAGAGTCTACAAAAAGTAACCTCTAATGTGTTTCAAATTCTTATGTTAATTATGTACAAATTTATCCTTATAGTATCCGTACTCCTGCTCATTACCCATATTTTCTATGAGCCCTCAGTAATAGGTATTACTGCTTATTGTGCTATCTATTTGGAAAATAAAACATCCATAAAATAAACATCTTATGAAAAAGTTTATCCTACTCTTGTTCGCTATGAGCCTCTCGTTCTGCTCTAAGAACGACAACGATGCTGTAGATAACCCTATTGACCCAGTGGAAAACACCACTCTAATGAAAGAACTTACTGCTTCTTCCGAAGGATGGAAACTTACTTATATCTCTGCGGACGACTCTTTTGGAGGCTATCAGTTCCTGATGAAGTTCGACACTCAAGGAAAAGTATCTATGCTCTCCGACCTCAGTGGCACTACTACCCCCACTATCAGTAGCTATAGCACCCAAGAAGAGGCACGTGGTTTGGTGCTCAGTTTTATAGGGCAGAATCAAATCCATCTGTTAGCCGATGCCTTACAAGGAGAAATAGGCTATGCCCATACGGGGAAGGTCTATCAGTTTTTGTACACAGGTAAAGATGGTAACAAACTCAAATTTCAGAATCTACTTGTAAAAGGCAATTCTTTTATTTACTTTGAGCCTGCCACCTCTGCCGATTGGACACGTATCCCTGCTTTGTACAAAAATATTACTCCAATTGCTGAAAATGCAACTCTTTACTATCTAAAAGTAAGCACCGCTACGGCCACTCCTACTACTTACCCTATTCAGTTTACCAATAGAGTGTTGGCGCTGAAAGATACCCAAAGTAAAGTAGCTGTTTTAGCAACTGAAAAAGGCGTTGCTTTCAATCGCACTTTCACTTTAGGAGGACAACCTTTCACCGAGTTGGAACGCGTTGCAGGTAGTATGCCTCCGGTGTATAAGGCAACGGTAAATGGGGTTACTGCCGAACTTTTCTATTCCTCAGTACCTCCTAATTTCTTTGACAACGACGATTATAAAGATGTCAATACCACCATTGAAGGGTTTGCTCTTATAAGCCAAGCTTTCAAAAATAATGAGTATCTGACTGAAGCATTCTATGAAGATGTTTTAAAAGTCAACGCCTCTACTGATCTCTTTTTGCTCAGAATAATGTTTGAAGGTACTGATGATTGTAATATTCAAATAGGACATATATTCCCTGAAAAAGGATTTTCTATACTCCAAATTAGTTGCAAGTACGAACTTAAAAACAAGCGTTTATACTTCAAAGACAGCGATAAAAACTTAAGTACTGTTGCTCCTGACATTTGGGGAGATGAGAAAAATAAAGCTATTTTAGAACAAGCGCAACGCGCCTTAGGAAGCGTCTACGATCTTGGAGCACAAGGCTTCTATATCAAAAAATTAAATATAAAAGTTCAACCTCAAGAAGATAACCCCGTATACCTATTGCAAAGCTACGAATTCCCTTTATATGCTTTCCCTATTTGGGGAATACCTAAATAAGGGGTTAGTGATTAGCTGTTGGACGAAGTTAGACAGATAGAATAATTCTTCTGACTTTAAATCCTTGAAAGCCTAAAAAACTAAATATAAAATGAAAAAGTTATTATTATCCCTGCTATTATGCACTACTGTTAGTGCTTTTAGCCAAGAAAAAGGAACTGCTAAAGATAGTATTCCCTATTCTAAATGGTCATTCATACCCTCTGCCGGTATAGGTTTTGCCGAAATGGTAAGCAACGATTTTCAAACCTTCGGGATTTTTGAACACGGTCATTTACAAATACACTATTATCCCGAAAGAAACTTCCGTTTGGAAACAGGATTAGGAGTATCTCATTTTTCACAAGGAAACTTTAAAGAGAGTGAAAAAGAATACTCTCTGCTAAGGGTAGCCACCCTTGAAGTACCTGTGAGATTAGAAGTGCTTACTCCTGTAAATAACAATGTTTATCTCCTTACAGGTGGGGGATTACAGTTCAACGCTCCTATATGGCATCAGTTTAAAACCCAAGACGTAAACTACCAAAGCTCCACAGGAGGTACTCTCAACCTCTCTCTTCACCTCCTCGCTGGGATAGAAATCTACGCTACCGATAAAACCATACTCTCTATTTATGGAGAATACGGAGGCTCTTTTTGGCAAAAAGGAAACTATGTAACTCGCCATCAAGCTACTATTAATGTTGGTTACACTTATATATTCTGAAAAACGTCAGTTCTCACAGGTGCGAGCCACACGGGCAGGAGAAAATTAGCAAATGGGTAGTGATAAAAAAGTTTTTTTGATAGGTCTGACTTGTCGGACAAATAGGACTGGTCAGGGTTTTCGGAAGGAAACGAAAGGGTTCAGAAGGGAGGATTCAGGTAAAAGGTGCAAAATAAGGAGTAAGATGGGTGTGCTTAGCTTATAGAAAGCTTATAGAAAGCTTATAGGAAGCTTATACGAATCTTGGACGATTGGTATAGAAAGGGTGTATAAGTGGTTGAATAATAGCATAATACAACAAGACGAAAATGTTAAAAACGGGGTTTTGAGGCGAAAGAAAGAGAAAGGATAGACGGCTTGTTGAAGGTCTCGGAAAGACTCTGAGAAACTTGGAGGTGCGAGGTGCGGGTGAAAAATGAGGAAATAGTATTTGGTTATACTCGACTGATGTTAATCAAAAAGAGAGGGGAGACAGTTTACGTAAACTGTCTCCCCTATTGTTATATAAAATAATAGCGATGGGATTTTACTACTGTTTAAAATACTTCTCTAAACTCTACTTCTTTATCGGTTTTGTTTACGATGAGTATTTCAGAAGATTGGGCAGTATGACCTAAATCTTTACCTTCATCTATGGTATATTTCACCAAAATACCACCTGTAAGTGTGGTTTCTAAAGCTTTTACCACTATTTTTACTTCCTTATTGCTGGCAGGAGCCACGATAGCTAAAACGCTCTGTTTGCTAAAATCAATAGCAGTAGGGCGAGCTGTGATAGTAGTGGCACCTCCAAAGATACGGTCAAAATCAGCTTGTGAGTCGATTTTTAAAGTTTCTACTTTTGTATTTTGGAAAGTATTATTCACAAAATAGTTTTCAGCGGGAGTGTAACTCACAGCGTTTTTACTGTTGCCACAACTGGCGAGGAACGTTGCTATTACTGCCATACTTAGGATAAGTCTTTTCATTATTTGTCACTTTTTAATGATAACCTGCTAACATATGGCAAAAACCGTGCCAAGGCTATAAAAGGTCACGTGCAATAAGGCGTTCCATACCCATTTTTTTTGCTGCACGGTCACCTTGTAAACCGTGTAAAAAGACACCTAAGCAAGCTGCTTCTACCGCACTATAACCCTGAGCCCGTAAGCCTGTAAGCATTCCGGTAAGCACATCGCCACTACCTGCGGTTGCCATTCCTGCATTTCCAGTGGAATTTATCCAATATTTTTCTCCATCGGTTATCATCGTATAGGCTCCTTTGATGAGAAGTATTACTTTGTGCTCTTTGGCAAAGGCTTTAGCTTTGGTAAGCTTGTGCAAGTCGTCGTCCCACTTACCTATAAGGCGTTCTAATTCCTTGGGGTGGGGTGTGAGAATTGCATCTTTTGGAAGGTTTATTAATTGTTCAGGATGTTGAGCGAGGATATTCAGTGCATCGGCGTCTATTACAAAAGGAGTATCGGGGTACTGCTGAAAAAGACCAAAGAGTGCTGAGGCGGTTTCGGGATGCGTACCCCAACCGATACCCACGCCTATGGCAGAGGGCGTAAAAGGAATCTCTGCTGCCTTATAGTATTTTTCTTCCTCGCAGGTGAGTACCATCGCCTCGGGCAGAGCAGTTTGCAATATGTTATAACCACATTGGGGAATAGCAACGGTAAGCAGACCTGCCCCTGCGCGCAATACGGCTGTCCCGCTAAGCACTACTGCCCCTATTTTACCATAGCTTCCCCCTACAAGCAACGCGTGCCCATAAGTACCTTTGTGCGAAAATTTAGCACGTCGTCGTTGTAATTGCTGTATATCGGATTCGAGATAGTAGAAATCGGGGTGAAGAGTCTTTAAAAAATGCTCGTCCAAACCTATGTTGAGTACTTCCCACTTACGGATATAGCAACCTGTGGAGGGAAGGAAGAAAGGCAATTTCGGGGCTTGAAAAGTGAGCACTTGGTGAGGGTGTACCCAAACCTCCTCGGGAGACGGAATGCGTTCGGTAGGAAGACCCGAGGGCATATCTACACTTAATATATAGCTATTGGAGTTGTTTAAATTCTCAAATATTTGTTGTACCCATTTAGGAGCTAGACGGTTGAGTCCAATGCCAAAAACAGCATCTATCACTATCTTACCAAACGTAATATTATTTACTTGTTCAGCTCTTATTTCGGCAATCGCAATCCCTTGTGCTTCTAAGAGCTCTTTGTTCTGCTGGCAATCGGGCGATAGGTGTTCGCTGAAACAAAGTAGATAAATATTCACTTGCCAACCATCAGCTATGAGCATACGCGCCAAAGCGAGACCATCTCCTCCGTTGTTTCCCGTACCTGCCAAAACGGTAACAGTTCGCTCTTTGGGGAGGTGTTCTTTTATCCACTCAAAGAGTTTGGTTGCGGCGCGCTCCATCAGTTGCCACGAGGTGATACCTTCAGCAGAGATAGTATGCGCATCAGCTTCCCGCATTTGTTGTGTGTTTAGAATTTTCATTTCTCCAAAGTAAAAAGATGTTAGCTAATCAAAACATTTGCTCATCTACTAATCTGCTAATTTCTAAATTAAATTGCGTGCGTAACTCGCTTTTAATTCTTATTGGGTTTGTAAAGTGATTGCTTAAAGAGCTCATCAGGTTTCATTGCTAAGATTTTCAACATAGATTCCTCTTTGTGATTTTTAGCATAAGCCTGTACTATGCGTAGTCCTATAAATCTACCTATTTGTCCTGGTGATTCGTTATCTAATTCTAAGTAAAACTTAGAGAAAGGAGCTGGATACAAAAAGCGGGTGAGCAGTTTCTTATCTGTTTGATACAGCAATTCTTTTTCTATAAAATAACGCCATATCTCAGCTTCGTTTGTCTCAGCCCAAGCATACTTCTTCGCATCATAACGCAAAAGGTCAGCGGGTGTTTTTTTGGGTAATAGCTCACTTTCTAAATAGAGCTTCTTGCCCTCGTAAATCATATTGTCCAAGAAAGTGAGGTGTATGCCACGAGGTACGAGTTTATCGGCAAAAGCATCAGCCACATCTATCACAAGGTTTTTCTTGTCTAAATCAGCCCTGATGTACTTATCCATATCTTGATAGTATTTGTGTTGAGTTCCTAAGTAATTATCTGTACCAATAAGTAAGAGACTATCGGCATAAATCACTCGGGTTTCATAAGCTACCCTACTGATGAGCATCACTACCTTGGGTGGTTCAAACTTGGGAAAATAGTACTTAATATGCTGAAACAAGTTCTTAATCTCTTTCTTCTCAGCAGAAAGTGTACCTACACTCTTTTCAATTTCTCCGTACAAATCGGCATAATGCAGATTCGCAAAAGCAGGGATGTCAGGGAAGATAGAACCCTTGCGTATCTCACACCACTCTTCGGGGGTAACGCTCTGAGTGAAAAAATAAGGATACTGTGCACTTAACTCGCCCATTTTTGTATCGGGAGTTTTCATAAAGAGCGAATCAAGACGTATCCAATCAAAGTCCATCGGAATCGCTGCTATTTCTTTCTCTTTTTTGTCGCTACAAGCCATTGCTAATAGCAGACTCGTAAAAATGAATATTTTCTTTATCATAATATTTGTTATTAGTCGTTAGTTTTAGCTCTTAGATTATTGTCCAATTTGGCTAATTATCACACTCCAAAAAACTGCGTATCTGTTCCTCTTTGGGTGCAAAGATAAAGCAAATTTATCAATTTAACAATTAGTTGTCAGCCTTCAACCTCGTATAACCAGTCTGGCTCGCCCAAGTAATCACCTGTCGTACTGCAACCAATAATAAGAAAAGTCGTTCAGCACCTTGCCAAACGACCTTTCTTAAATATTAACCCTCTAAAATTATTTCTTCTTTTTCTTCTCAAAATTCACCGCACACGAGTCGATTTCCGATACGCGTAACGTGTTCACCATTCCCTTGCCTTGCATTGGCATCGATACGAGACTTATCATTATGTCCCCCATATCCACGTAACCTTTTTCGTTGGCAATGTGGTTAATGTCTTCAATAAGCTCATCAGTAGAAACAAAGCGGTCGTAGTAGAAAGTAGTTACCCCCCACAAGAGGTTCAACTGGGTGAGAATACGCTTATTGGCAGTAAAGATGAGAATGTGCGAATTAGGTCGGTACGACGAAATGCGGAAAGCAGCATACCCACTGTTTGTAAGCGAAGTAATCACTTTGGCATTAGTGTCGTTCGCCATCTTGGCTGCGTGAAAACAGATAGTGTTAGTTACATAGCGCAACGAACGGATAAAAGGTGTAACAAGTGGTACTTGTATCAAATTTGAATCCTCTACACTCTTGATGATGCGAGTCATTTGTTGGATTACCTGTACAGGGTATTTTCCTACCGAAGTTTCGCCTGAAAGCATCACTGCATCAGCACCGTCCATTACTGAGTTTCCTACGTCGTTTACCTCTGCACGAGTAGGTGTCAAGCTGGAAATCATACTTTCCATCATTTGGGTAGCGATGATTACCGGAATGTGGTGTGATTTAGCCTTGCGCACCAATTCCTTTTGGATAAGAGGCACTTCTTCTGCTGGGATTTCTACCCCAAGGTCTCCACGAGCCACCATTATACCGTCGCAAGCCGCCATAATCTTATCGATATTCACCAAGGCTTCTGGTTTTTCTATTTTAGCGATGATAGGAATGCGGTGTCCTGCATTTTCTTCGATGAGGTCTTTTAAATCCTGAATGTCTTCGGGGTGACGCACAAAAGAGAGCGCAAACCAGTCTACGTCTTGTGTGATAGCAAAAAGGGCATCACGCACGTCTTTTTCGGTAAGCGCAGGAAGCGAAACTTTGGTGTTAGGCAAATTCACTCCCTTTTTAGATTTCAGCGGACCGCCTTGTACTACTACCGCTACTACCTCGTCTTCGCGGTTGGTCGATTCTACTTCAAAGATGAGTTTCCCATCGTCTAACAAGATGCGTTCTCCGGGGTTCACATCGGTAGGGAACTCTTTGTAGTTCATATACACGCGCTCTTTGTTGCCTACGAAAGGCTCTCCGGTAACGAAAGTAACTCGGTCTCCAGGGTATACCGTAGCGTCGTCTTCCATTACCCCCACACGCAACTTAGGACCTTGTAAGTCAGCGAGGATAGCTGTATGAAAGCCGTTTTCTTCGTTGATTTGGCGAATCATTTGCACGCGGTTGCGTACATCGTCGTAATCGGCGTGCGAGAAGTTGATGCGGAATACATTTACCCCCGCAACCATCATATCTCTTATCACCTCAGGACTCTCGGTCGCTGGACCTAAGGTCGCTACAATCTTTGTTTTCTTTGTATTTAACATTCTTGAAAAATCAATTTATATTTTTTATCTAGGGTATCAATTGTTATTTCTCGTGCGGTAGTGGCAGGCACTTCACGAAGCCGATTTAAAATTTTCGGTATATCCACCCGCCCTTCAGTATCTATCTTCAAAAAGTAATCTACTTTCTTTTCGTTCTCAACCAAATATTGCACCTGTGGCAGTTCTTCAAAAAGGGTAACCACAGCGGTAGGAGCTTGTGTGTCTTGCAGTTTGTTAGCTATACAATGCCAAATAATATCCACAGAGGTGTCCTCCCAAGTATAATAAGAAAACTGTCCTCCCGAAGGCATCGTCAAACAAGCCTTTCCTTTTGTCTTAGCCAACTGCAAATGTAGCGTTTTATTTAAGAAATACGCCAGCTGATAGTCTTCCAAATGGGTGTGAAGAGCGATAAGTTTATAATCGCAAAAAAACTCTGTCGATAGCTTCAGTTTTGCCATAACCACTCATTTCGGGTGCAAAGATACAAAACAATTCACAATTAGCAATTAACCATTGATAATTTTAACACGATAAGCTTTTTTCTACCAATCCTCTACCAAGTAATAATCCTATCTACAATAACTTGTTGTTCTGAAGCCGTTCGCCTCAGGTAAATGCGGGTAGTCTCAATACTTTCGTGCCCCATAAGGTCGGCAAGGAGAGAGATGTCGTTAAAGGCTTCCAAGAAGTTTTTAGCATATCTATGTCTGAATGAATGTGGGTATACTACTTTAGTATTTATTCCATATTTTTCAGCAAAAAGTTTGAGTTTTTGGGCAATACCTCGTGTAGTAATACGTTCTCCCAAGCGGTTGAGAAATAGGTAGCCTGAAGTTTTTTGCTCTTTTGTGAGCCATTTTATAGTTTCCTCACGTAACTGAAGTGGGATGAATAGGCGGCGGACTTTACCTCCTTTAGTGTATAGATCGAAATAGCCGATTTTTACGTGTTCTACTTTTATTTGGATAAGCTCGCTTACCCTTGCTCCTGTAGCTGCCAAAAATCGCACTACAAAATACCACATTGGGTTTTCTTCTTTTCGGAGTTGTTCTTTTAAAAAAAGGTAATCTGCCTGACTAATCACATTTTCTAAGTACGTACGTTGCTGTACCTTTACAGATTTTAAACGTAGTTTTCGCTTGCCGATATGTTCTAAAAACTTATTCAGTGCTTGAATACGCAAGTTTACTGTTTTAGGTTTGAAGTGCTCTATTAGGTATGTTTTGTAGAGCAAAAGGTTTTTCTTGCTGAGGGATTTGTACTTTCCGTAGAAATCGTTTACAGCATATAGATAGGCAGTGATGGTATTTTCTGCCATTTGGCTCTCTTTGAGAGCAGTTTCAAAGGTTGTAACCATATTGTTTGAATTTTATATTATAGTGGTTACAATATAAGAAAAACTTGTTATAGACGCTATTATAGGAACTACTAATGGCAAACGAAATTGATATAAGTGAAAACGAACTCTTTAAACAATCTGAAGATGTTTTTACGCTTTTACTAAAAGATCACACTACCCAAAAGAATATCTTTTGGGCTACTGATAGTTATGCCGCTAAAGGAGAAGGGTATACCTATTTTGATACCATTACTACAGAACATATTATGGGTGAAAATGGCAATGTGATCCGCCCCAGAGCTATCAAATCAAAAGAAGAACAAACAGAACGCACTAAAGGAATGGCAGAAGTGTTTACCCCATCGTGGGTGTGCAACGCTCAAAATAATTTAGTAGATGAAGTGTGGTTTGGTCGTAAAGAGGTTTTTAATATTGAAAATACTGAAAAACACACTTGGAAAGCAGTAAAAGCTCCTATCACTTTCCCTGAAGGAAAAACGTGGAAGGATTATGTACGTGCTACCCGAATAGAGTTAAGTTGTGGAGAAGCCCCCTACTTGGTAAGCCGTTATGACACGACTACAGGTGTATATGTTCCTCTTGAACAACGTATAGGAATGCTCGATCGCAAACTCAGGATAATTTCAGAAAATACAACCTCTTCAGGCGAATGGCTTGAAATGGCACAAGAGGCTTATAAAAATATTTACGGATTTGAATGGCAAGGTGATAACTTACTATTAGCTCGGGAAGCATTATTAGTTTCATTCATAGAGTATTACGAAGCTAAGTTTGGTAAGCGCCCTTTAGAAAAATCTATTAAATACATTGCCTACATTATCTCTTGGAATTTATGGCAAATGGACGGACTTAAAGGAGTTATACCTTGTAGCTGTAAGCATAACATTACAGAAATAGGATTTGATATATATGGACAACAAGAAAAAAGAAGAATTACTTGTAATGGTTGTCAAAAAGAAATATTCAAAGAACACAATGGTATTTATTGCCTCATAAAAGATTGGGGTAGCAAAGACCCTGACACAGGTAAAAGCAACCGAAAAATAAGATTTATTGATTTGATTAAATAATATAAATTATGGCTACATTTGATGCAGCGCGTAATCTGCGTTTGATTTATATTTTTGCGATAGCTGACGAACAGCATAAAGATTGTGTAAAAATAGGAGAAACTACTTTTAATGAAGAAGGCGATTTACCTTCCGCTAATAGCGAGGTGCTTAATGAAGTGGCTCATAAACGCATTAGGCAGTATACCCAAACAGCAGGTATCACCTACCAACTGTTGTATACTGAACTAACTGCCTACCTGAGCGGTGGGGAAGTAAAATCGTTTAATGACAAAGAAGTTCACTCTGT
>ERZ772827.713-NODE-713-length-17906-cov-4.822307_pt1 | contig 17906 bp, 13 predicted proteins | sample MGYA00580850_ERZ772827 | MGnify/ENA primary metagenome ERZ772827 (study PRJEB29015, sample SAMEA2737950) | human oral metagenome | biome: human oral; feature: human-associated habitat; material: dental | place: China | collected 2145 ...
CAGGTGGTGTGATTCCCGCACAGGACTACGAGTACCTCTACAACGCTGGTGTAGCGGCTATCTTCGGCCCTGGTACGCCAGTAGCGTACTCCGCTGCTAAGGTCCTTGAGATCCTCCTCGGTGAGGAAGCATAAGGCCTAGCCGATAGTAGTACCTATCACAAATGAATGCCCACCCTTAGGCAAAGGCCTAAGGGTGGGCTTCTTTTTTCTCGCTCTCTTTCTCACTCTCTTTCGCTTTGTATGAGCCGAGCCCTAGGGTTCGGTGAGGTTTGGGAGACAACCATTTGGGGAAGGGGAGACAGCTCTCTACGGATACCCAGCGAGAGATGGAAGGGGCCGGCAGTTACTGCGTGACTGGGGAGGATCACTCTCCCTCGTCTCTCCCCCTGCATAACTTTACTAGGTATTAGGGAAACCTATTGCGTGAACGAAATATTTGTACTACCTTTGCAGTGCTTTTAACAAGGAGGAGGCGAGATAGCTCAGCTGGTTAGAGCGTCGGATTCATAATCCGAAGGTCGGGGGTTCAAGTCCCCCTCTCGCTACCTTGCTTGATTCAATAAGAGAAGTAAAGAAGTTGTTAGGCTATACCCAGTGTTGAGGTGTAGCCTTTCTTATTTTTATACCCCAGCATTCCTACGATCCTTTTTCCTCTGAGTCAGAGCTAGGGGTATCTGTGCTTAGGAGATTAGGGGGAGATTAGGGGAGAGCTAAAAAGAGAGAGACCGTGGTGTGAGCCTTTGCTCACTGCCACGGTCTCTCGTCTTATTGGGTAGGTGGGGCTTAGCCCTCTCTGCCTAGAAGGTGTGACGCTCGAGGGGCTCCACAGTAGGGAGCTGGAAGTCTACGAAGCACAGCCCTGCTAGTGCTGTACCATAGCGCTTTTCGATCGTGATCCCTTCGGTCACGAAGTTCAGCTCGCCGAGGAAGTACTGCGAATAGGTCTTTTGGTGTAGGTCGTTGATCACACGGATCAGACGAGCCTCGAGCTCCTCGATGCGGTAGCGACCGCTGACCTCACAGACGAGACCCCCGACCTTCTTGTCGAAGTTCTCATCCGCATACATCCACGCATAGACGATCCCTGCTGAGACGAACTCGTCCTGCTGGCCGTGTGAGACTGACATGATCGTCTTGAGCTCCGAGCCAAAGGGGGGGAGGTCTATCTCATCCATCGTGGCCAAGTGCGCAGTGGCTGGCAGGACAGAGGAGTAGACCATGATGTTGAAGTCCGAGATCCCAGCATCATAGAGGGCCATGTGGTAGGAGCCAGCATGGAGCTCGAGGTCAGACTCTCCGCTCCCCTTGGTAACGAAGAAAGTGTGGGGGATAAGATTCCCTACGTAGTTGCTCATCTAGTTTCTGTACAAATAAGTTCTAATAACCTGACTATATAGTTCTTTTTGGCGACCTTACAGCCTAGAGACAGAAGCCTCCATTGGAGTAAAATGCGGGACAAAGTTACATTAAATTTACGTATCAATCCCCTTAACCCCTTGAGTCCTTAGCACTGACGTCTGAAATCACTAGAGGGCCAAGGGTAAAGTGACCGAGGAGCCTATCTTCAAGAAGCATCGGTGCCCTAGGTGCAGACTTACCAAGCGTAGACCTACTACCTAAGAGGAAAAAGTATACACGTGTGTATACCATAGTGTACCCACCTGTACACAACAGTGTACACACGTGTACACTACTTCGCTCTAAGTATATCCCCGATAGGGCTCTTGTATGTGCAATTCTCGGGGGAATGCCTAGGTGTTCCAAAGACAAAGGCTCTCTAAGTCGTGAAATAATCCCCCCAAGAGCCAAAGAGTGGAGAATACTAAGAGGGTGCATGCGTCCGCCCTGCTTGAGACCTACGAACCTATCTACTAGATCCCCATCTTGCGAGGCTCTGCTTGCTGGTGCTCGACCTCTACTTTCCCCTCATGTAGGAGGGATAGAGCCCCTATATATGGATAATTAAGTGAGCTACTCTCTGATATTTGGCTATCTCTAGTATGCTTAGCTTGTGTACTCCTTAGGCACTGTGGGGGAGAGGGAGTAGAGGAGCAATGGAGAGTAAGAGGGTGAGCTCCGAGACAAGACCTCTGCTCTAGCTAGGCTCCAAAGCCACAAATAAGGGTAAAATGCACTATCTTTGTGCATTATAAGATATAACACTCCCCTATGAGTCATCGTCTAGCAGAGCAGATTACCTCATTACTCCTTCGCCATCCCTACGTCGTCGTACCTGAGCTCGGTGGATTTATCCGGCAGAGGATCCCCGCCTATTATGATGAGGCAAAGTCCGTGGTCGTACCTCCTAAGGCTGAGCTACACTTCAGTCAGGAGCTATCGCACAGCGATGGCCTGCTGGAGGAGAACTATGCTAGGCTGCTCGGAGTCTCAGTTCGTCGGGGGCGTCTAGCACTGGAGGAGGACATCAAGGAGCTACGCCATGCACTCATCCAGGAGGGTTCTGCGGAGCTCCTAGGGTTAGGTACGCTTCAGATGACTCCTTCGGGATCGATTAGCTTCACCCCACAGGCCTCTTCGCATGCTGTGCTGGCGGCAGGCTATGGATATGCGCCACTGTCGCTCTCTCTGCTGGCTGGTGGGAGGTCAGCTGTGGCTACCCCTGCAGAGCATACCCCCGAGCCCCAGCCTCGTACCGAGGTGCGTACGACCAAGTCCCGTGAATATATCCAGCTACGTCTACCGAAGCGTAGTATCGGTTATATCCTCGCTGTCCTAGCTTCTGTCCTCGTGCTGATGCCTTGGGGACGTGGAGCTGAGACGGGGCGTGGCTTCCAGACGGCTTATCTCCCTGCAGACTCTTCGGCGGAGAAGCTCTTTGGTACAGCTACCCTAGAGGAGCCTGTCGTGGAGGTCGCTCCAGATACGATCCCTGCAGTAGAAGCTGAGCCTGAGGGACTACGCTATCTGAGTGAACCCGATGGACGCTATCATGTCATCGTGGCTACAGAGCCTACTAAGGAGCGCATCGAGGGCTATTATCAAACCCTACTTGCTCAGACCGACTCCACCTATCGGGATATACGGGCTATCTACTCTAGTACGGGCAAGGTCATTCGCCTCAGCCTAGCTTCCTTTGCGACCTCGGCAGAGGCCTATTCTTTCCTAGAGACTTTCGTCAAGGAGCACCCTAGCTACAAGACTACTTGGGTACTACACAACCTCTAGCACATCCACCCCTTCCCCCCACACCCACTGAGGTCGTGGCTGCGATCAAAGCCGAGGCACTACGTCTCGGCTTTAGTGCTTGTGGCATAGCTCGTGCAGGGCGAGTCCCCGAGGAGGTGCTCACGGAGTACGATAGCTGGATCGAGACGGGCTATCATGGGGACATGGAGTATCTGGCTCGGAATAGGGAGCTACGTGCTGATCCTCGTCTCTTGCTGGAGGGGACACGTAGCTTGATTATGGTGGCTATGAACTATTATCCAGCTGAGAAGCAGCACCCCGATGCCCCACAGTTCGCCTACTATGCCTATGGGCGAGACTATCACAAGGTGGTGAAGAAGCGGCTAGACCAGCTCCTTCACTATATGCGACAGGAGCTGGGGCTAGAGGTCGAGGGGCGAGCCTTCTCAGACTCTGCGCCCATTATGGAGCGTTACTGGGCTGAACGGGCTGGTCTCGGGTGGCGGGGAAAGAATAGTCTGCTGATCATCCCTCGAGCTGGGAGCTATTTCTTCCTTGGGGAGCTCTTGGTAGATCTTGAGCTACCCGAAGATGAGCCGATGCGCAATATGTGTGGGCGGTGTGAGCGTTGCCTCAAGGCTTGTCCCACCGAAGCCTTCCTCTCCCCCGGTAGGCTCGATGCACGCAGGTGCATTAGCTATCTGACGATCGAGCAGAAGGGGGAGATCCCCCCTGAGCTGGCAGAGCGTATGGGCCGACGTGTCTATGGCTGTGATGCCTGCCAGCAGTGCTGTCCCTGGAATAGATATGCTCGTCCTACGACGATCGAGGACTACAAGCCTCGTGAGGCCCTGCTATCCCTCTCACCCGAGGAGCTGGAGGCGATGACCGAGGAGGAGTACTTAGCACTCTTCGCAGGCTCAGCGGTCAAGCGTGCGGGGCTCTCGGGCTTGCAGCGCACGATCCGTAGCCTAAGGGATAACTTTCAGGAGGATTGATTCCCCTACCTTTCCCCACGGCTTAGCCCTCTCTGGCTAACCATAGAATACGACGGAGGGATATACACCAGCGTGTATATCCCTCTGTCGTATTCTGTAGGGAGTAGGGGGTAATTACTCGCCGTAGTACTTGGCCTTGAGCTCGGCGACGGTGGGGTCGGTGATGTAGTCGTCGTAGTCCATGATCTTGTCGATGATGCCACCTGGGGTCAGCTCGATGACACGGTTCGCTACCGTCTGGATGAACTCGTGGTCATGGCTGGTGAAGAGGACATTGCCCTTGAAGACCTTCAGCGTGTTGTTGAAGGCCTGGATGCTCTCTAGGTCGAGGTGGTTCGTGGGGCTGTCGAGTACCAGCACATTGGCATTCTTGAGCATCATACGTGAGATCATACAGCGCATCTTCTCACCCCCGGAGAGTACGGAGGCACTCTTGAGGATCTCCTCACCAGAGAAGAGCATACGCCCGAGGAAGCCCTTGAGGTACACTTCATTGGTGTCAGCTGCGAACTGTGAGAGCCATTCTACGAGGTTCATATCCGTATTGAAGTACTCAGAGTTGTCCAGTGGTAGGTAGGCCTCGGTGATGGTCTGTCCCCACTCGTAGGTTCCTTCGGCTGCCTTCTCCTCCCCATTGATGATCTGGAAGAGGGCGGTCATAGCACGAGGGTCACGGCTGATGAAGACGATCTTGTCGTCCTTCTCTACGTTGAAGTTCAGGTCACGGAAGAGTAGCGTGCCATCATCGGCATAGGCTGTGAGCCCCTTGACCTCTAGGATCTTATTCCCTGGGTCACGCTCGGGGGTGAAGATGATCCCTGGGTAGCGACGACTGCTGGCCTTGATCTCCTCGATGTTGAGCTTCTCGAGCATCTTCTTGCGGCTAGTGGTCTGCTTACTCTTGGCGACATTGGCACTGAATCGGCGGATGAACTCCTCGAGCTCCTTCTTCTTCTCCTCTGCCTTCTTGTTCTGCTGTTGCTGCTGGCGTAGGGCTAGCTGGCTAGACTCGTACCAGAAGCTGTAGTTACCGGCAAACTGCTGGACACGGCCGAAGTCGATATCTACCGTATGGGTGCACACAGAGTCGAGGAAGTGGCGGTCGTGGCTGACGACCAGCACCGTCTGCTCGTACTCGGAGAGGTAATGTTCCAGCCAAGTGACCGTCTCGAGGTCAAGGTCGTTGGTAGGCTCGTCGAGTAGGAGATTGTCGGGCTTGCCATAGAGGGCACGAGCTAGTAGGACACGTACCTTCTCCTTACCGCTGAGCTCCTTCATGAGCTTGTAGTGGAGATCCTCCTTGATACCTAGACCACTGAGGAGCATAGCTGCATCACTCTCGGCATTCCAGCCCTCCATCTCGGCGAACTTATCCTCGAGCTCAGCTACACGGTTTCCGTCCTCGTCGTTGAAGTCGGGCTTGGCATAGAGGGCGTTCTTCTCCTCCATGATCGCCCAGAGCACGCTGTGCCCCATCAGGACGGTATCCATGACGGTGTACTCGTCGAAGGCATAGTGATCCTGACTCAGTACGGAGAGGCGTTCGCCTGGGCCGAGGGTGACCGATCCACGGGTGGGCTCGAGGGCTCCGCTGATTACACGGAGTAGGGTGGACTTCCCCGCTCCGTTCGCACCGATGATGCCGTAGCAGTTGCCGGGGGTGAACTTCAGGTTCACGTCCTGGAAGAGTATGCGCTTGCCGAACTGGACGGCCAGATCACTGACTGTAATCATATCGCTTGGTAGTAATTTATTCTAAGACTTATCAGGGATAGAATGCCCCTCGCTAGGTGCTGGGGTGGGGGAGGAGGAAAATGCGGAGGTCTCTCCCCCCGAGGAGCTATGCTCAGGAGGAGAGACCCACGCAGCAGATGATAGGGGAGGGGCTAGGCGTTCGCTCCTTCGCTCATCAGAGCGTTGAACTCCTCAGGGGAGACGACCTGCTCGGTGACGGAGGCCTGCTGACGAGCGATCGTGGCGAGCTTGGAGTCAGCGACACGGTCGATGATGTTCTCGCGGGAGCGATCCTCCTTGAGCATGCTCTGGGCATAGTTCTCCAGTACCTCGTCGGGCACGGAGGTCATACCATACATGGCGAACTGGTTCTTGGCGACGATGAGGGCAAACTTCTGTACGTCTGCCTCCTCGATCTTGACTCCAGCAGCCTCGAGCATCTGACCCTTGATCCGGTCAAAGGTAATATCATCGAGGATCTTGGGCATATCGCGGTCTAGGTCTTCTGCCTTAGCCTCCTTGTTGCGAGCTAGGAAGATACGCTTTAGTAGCGCCTCGTCGTAGGCGACCTTACCGGCCTTCTCTAGGAGGTGAGCACGCAGGTCACGGATGAACTTGTAGTCGCTCTCGGTGGCGAACTGCTCGGAGAAGCTCTCACGGATGTTCTGACGTAGTGCTTCCTCGGTGCGGATCTCGCTACCTTCGCCGAAGGCCTCTACGAAGAAGGCTTCGTTTAGCTCCGCAGGCTCACGACGGGAGATGCGGTGGATCTGGTAGGAGAAGCTGACACCATCGAGGGCGGGCACTGCTCCCTTCTCTATATTGAGTAGGGTGGCCACCTCAGCCTCTTCGCCTGCATAGAGGGCGTATGGCTCTAGGGTGAGGGTATCACCGATCTTAGCACCTAGGAGCTTAGCCTTCTGTGCCTCGTCCTTAGTGTAGCGGGGGAGGATGAGTGCCTTTTCAGCCTCGATACCACCCTGCTTAGGCTCACCACCCTCTAGCTCGACCATACGTCCGTAGACGACGTCGTTCTCCTCTACGGAGTCAGCGTCCACCTGCTTGCCAGCGTTGGTCAGCATGCGCTGGATCTGGTCATCCTCCATCTGCTTGGTAGCCTCGATGCGGTAGTAGGTGAGCTTGTCCTTCTTTGTGAGCTTGACATCGATCTTGGGAGCGAGAGCGACATCATACGAGAACTCGAAGTCCTCCTGAGTCGCAAAGTCATACTCGGGCTCATTCTCTACAGGGATGGGGCTACCGAGGACATCGAGCTTCTGCTCCTCGATGTATCCGAAGAGAGCACCGACGACAGCGCGGTTGATCTCCTCTACCTTGATCGAAGTGCCGACCTGCTTCTTGATCAGTCCGAGTGGAGCATGGCCAGGGCGGAAGCCTGGGATGTTAGCACGCTTCTGATAGCTCTTGAGCTCCTTTTCTACTTGGGGGTGGTAGTCTGCTGCCTTCACCGATACGGTGATGACCGCTGCTACGTCTGAGGTCTGCTTAATCGATACAGCCATTCGTCTTCTATATTATTTAATGTATACTATACTTTAGTTGTTGCGCTGATGTAGTGCTTGGAGATAACTCTCCTAACAAATTGAGTACAAAAGTAATGTAATTAGCCCACTTAGGCAAACAACCCTAGAGACCACCCAGCCCTAGTCTGTGCCTGCTATAGAGGGGGCGAGGAGTGTGTGCCTAGTGGGGGTAGAGGCTCCTCTCTTCCGCTCCGTATTGAGCTCGTTGGAGCGGATGCAGAGCCTAGGATTGGGGGAGAGTCGTTAGGGTGGGGATGGCTTGACCGGACACTCTCTGATAGGATTGTACAAAGCCCTCTATATCGGGTACTCCGAGAGGGGGCTAGAGGACATACCGAGAAGGGGAGAGCGGACATATAATGTTCGCCTCCGTCACCTATGTAAGGTGATGGGGACGGACATACCGAGTCCTCTATCGGGTATATTACGTGTCCTAGGATAGGCCTCTCGGAATGCACTCTGTATCCCCGTGCTGCGGGCTTCGCAGAGGGGGCTTCGCAGGGGGCGGTCAGAAGCCCGAATCTTAGAGCGAAGAGAGGTGGGTAATGCCCTACTGTATATCTAGGGCCGACGCATGATCTGGCTCGCACACTCCTGCCTTTGGATCTTCGGAGACATCATTTCGTATTCCAGAGAGCCTTAGCCCACTCCTAGAGATCCGAGGCATTATCCCCAAGAAACAGACATAGAAGCGAGCCCTACAGAGGAGATACTTAGAGCGCACTTGTGTACACGCGTGTATACAGTAGTGTACACGTGGGTATACAGTTGTGTACACACGTGTACACTCATCCCTCCTAGGTAGGAGGTGTTCACTTGGCATATCTAGACTAGGACACGGATACTTCTATCTTCGGTGTATGCTCCTTGACGACCTTGCCCTCGCACTATGGTGATTTCATGCCTCAGCCCTACTGTATATCGAGGTTAGGGAAGTGTATCACCTATTGATAATTGTACTATATTTGCTCTCGTTATTAAGCTGTATGCTTTGGCAAACATTCAACTCAAATACATACAATAATGAGGCTAAAACATCGTATTCTATCCGCCTTGTCAGCCCTCCTCGTGTTAGGGGCTGCTGTGGGTAGCTTTGCTCCTCAGACGGCTTGGGCTCAGGGTGGTGATAAACTGCCTATTGACACGGCTGTGCGTATCGGCAAGCTTCCTAATGGATTGACCTATTTCATCCGCCATAATGCGGAGCCTAAGGAGCGTGCCGAGTTCTACATCGTACAGCGTGTCGGCTCCATGCAGGAGGAGGAGAGCCAGCGAGGTCTGGCTCACTTCCTAGAGCACATTGCCTTCAACGGTACGAAGAACTTCCCCGGCAAGGGCATCGACCACTTCCTAGAGTCTATCGGAGCGAGCTTCGGGCGTAATATCAATGCCTATACGAGCTTCGACGAGACGGTCTATACCCTGATGGACATCCCCGTCCCCCGCAAGAGTGTCGTCGATAGCTGTATCCTCATCCTCCACGACTGGAGTAACTTCATTAGCCTAGAGGATAAGGAGATCGACCTAGAGCGTGGGGTCATCGAGGAAGAGTGGCGTAGCCGTGATGGTGGCGACATGCGCAACCTCACGACCCTCCTACAGCTCGCCTTCCCCGGTAATAAGTACGGTGAGCGCATGCCGATCGGCAAGATGGAGGTCGTCCGCAACTTCCCCTATCAGGTGCTCCGCGACTACTACAAGAAGTGGTACCGTCCAGACCAGCAGGCTCTGGTGATCGTCGGTGATATCAACGTGGATGAGGTAGAGGCACAGATCAAGAAGACCTTCGCCGACATCCCCGCACCGGTCAATCCTGCCGAGCGTGTCTACACCCAGGTGGAGGACAACGCCTCCCCCATCGTCGGTATCGCAGCTGACCCAGAGGCTACGCAGAACTCGATCAATATCTACTACAAGCGAGATGTGACTCCTGCAGAGCTGCGTGCTACCATGATCGGCCCGCTCGAGAACTACATGAAGAGCATCATCGTCCAGATGGTCAGCCAGCGCTTCTCTGACATCGTCAAGAAGCCTAATGCTCCCTTCACCGAGGCTGATATGAGCGTAGGAGACTACATCGTAGCTAAGACGAAGGATGCAGTGACCTTCAGTGCTTCCTTCAAGGAAGGTGCTTGGGAGCCTGCACTCAAGGCGCTGACTGCAGAGATCGCTCGTGTCCACCAGTTCGGCTTCAACAAGAGCGAGTACGACCGTGCCAAGAAGGACTTCCTCGTCGGGGTCAAGAAGCTCTACAACGAACGTGACAAGCGCAAGAACAGCACTTGGGCTAATGAGTATGTCTCCTACTTCACCAACCCCAGCTACCTCCTAGACATCCCTGCTTACTACAAGCTCATGACAGGCATCGCCGAGCAGATCACCCTCGAGATGATCAATGGTGCAGCCAAGGAGCTTACGGCGAATGAGAATGTGGCGATCATGATGACCAGCGTCAAGAAGCCTGAGGTCAAGCTCCCCACGGTGTCGGAGCTTCTGGCTAAGTACGAGGAAGGCATCAAGCAGACCGTCACGCCCCTCAAGGAAGAGGTCAGCAACACCAAGCTCATCGACAAGCTCCCCGTGAAGGGTAAGATCGTCAAGGAGGAGAAGAATGGTAAGTTTGGCTCTACGGTCTGGACACTAAGCAATGGCACTAAGGTCATCCTCAAGAAGACGGACTTCAAGGATGACGAGATCCTCCTCTCGGGCTCTCGCCCAGGTGGTACTTACAACCTCACCAAGCCCACTAACCTTGACCTCAAGGTCCTCAACGATATCTCTAGCCTCGGCGGTCTTGGCAAGTTCGATGACTCTGCCCTAGAAAAGGCTCTAGCAGGTCGTATTGCCTCTGCTGGTCTAAGTGTAGGCTCTCTGACGGACAATGTCTCGGGATCTACTACGAAGGAAGACCTAGAGACGATGTTCCAGCTTCTCTATCTGAACTTCACCGCTCGTCGTGCTGATCAGCAGGCGTTTAAGGCTTGGCAGGAGCGTTCCATCGCTGCTATCGAAGCTGCGATGGCTAACCCACTCTTCAGCCTGAGAGACTCTGTATCTCGTCTGCTGTATCCTCACAACCCTGAGCGCTACCCACTGACGATCGATGAGATTAAGTCGGTGAACTACGAGCGTGTACTTCAGCTCTTCCGTAGTCGCTTCACGAATGCGCGTGGCTTCCAGTTCGTCTTCGTAGGGAATATCGATGAGGCTAAGCTTCGTCCTCTCGTAGAGCAGTACATCGCCTCTCTCCCCTCGACGAAGGTGACCTACAAGATGTTCCCCGAGCGTGAGGTAGCTTCTGTCGCTGGTACGCATACCAAGGAATACAACAAGGCCATGGCCACCCCTACGGGTATCGTCATCGATATGCTCTCCACCTCTGGCGAGTACAACCAGAAGGAGATCCTAATCTCTGATATCCTAGAGTCCGTCCTCGATCAGCTCTACACGAAGACCATTCGTGAGGACGAGGGTGGTACGTATGGTGTAGGGGTGAACGTGGGTATCTCTCGCTACCCCAAGGTACGCCGTGTACTCAGCATCCAGTTCCAGACAGAACCCACTAAGACCGAGAAGCTCAATGCCCTCGCTCTAAAGGGACTTGACGAGATCGCTAAGGATGGCCCTAATGAAGAATACTTCACCAAGGCTGTTAAGAACCTCGCTAAGGAACACGCTGAGAGCCTACGTAAGAATGGATACTGGCTCGGTCAGCTCTCCACCTACTACCTGCATAGTCTTGACTTCGTCTCGAACTATGATGCTATCCTCAACTCCATCAAGGCTGAGGATGTGAAGGCCTTCGTCCAGAGCCTCTACTCCTCTAAGGATCGTATCATCATCACGTTCCGCTCGACAGAGGCTGAGGCTAAGAAGTAGCCCCTCTCGTGGGCTCGTATGATCGAGCTCCAAACGACCCTGTATGCCGTGCTTAGCTTCGCCTAAGCACGGCATACTTTTTTACCCTTGTGGGGCTTAGCTAGTTGGGTGTGTGAAGAAATACCCGTATCTTTCGGTGCGTAAAGAACACACAAACGATAAATCCAGGTAACCTATGATGACAAGAGCTACCCTTTCTTTCGTCTTCACTCTCTTCCTCTCACTCCTTGGACTTAGCTGCACCGCTCGTCCCTCTGAGACGATGGCTAGGGGGAGCGATCAGGCTAGAGCGCAGAGCCCCTCTGATCCGTCAGTGGAGCAGCGCACACAGCCCATACGCCAGATCGATGCCGCCTACATGCGTGCTCATGTGTACGACTATAGAGAGTCTCCCGATGAGTTTGTCTTCAAGGGGCTCCATCCCGCTGTTATTCTATTCTATTCCGAGAGGGACGAAGCCTCTCGTCGTCTGCTCCCCAAGGTCGAGGCAATAGCTAAGCGGTATGCCAGCAAGATCAATGTCTACGGGGTCAATATCGCCCGAGAGCCAGAGCTTGCCGACCTCTATGGGCTACGTACGGGGCAGCATGAGGATGCAGCTCTCTCCGAGGGGGGAAGTCGTGTACCTCGTGTGCCGATGCTCCTCTTCATCCCCCTAGAGGGGATTCCACAGCAGGTCGTCGGAGATCTATCACTTGACTATTTAGAGCGGGCTATAGCAGAGGTCTACAGAGAGAGCTAGTTGGCATGCACTAGTTCTAGCTCTCTGTTCCCGCTGGGATATGTCTGTAGGATACCGCCTTTCTTCCTCTTGGGTATCCTTATCTGCTGCTGTTTAGCGTTCTTATTCCCACCATTACTTGGTGTGCATGAGGCTGTTCAGATGGGGGCTTTCGAGGGCTATGCGCTTGGTTTATGTTTCCTTTCACGAAGAGTAGAGTCTAGGTGCAGTTGCTCGCCTTAGCATATATTCGTGGAAGATATGAACAAATGGGGCTTTGCTGCGTTTTTAGAGGTATAGTATTCATTAGAAGATTAAGCTAACACATTATGAAGAAGATCTTGCTCACCCTAGGGCTCTCTACGATGAGTCTCTTCACAGCCCTAGCCTGCACAGCCCATGCCTCTGAGAATAACTCCGAGGCTCAGGCACAGACTGAGACGACAGAGACCCCTGCAGCAGCTCCTGCGGAAGAAGCCTCAGCCATTCGCCATATCGATGCCGCCTACCTGCGTGCCAATATCTATGACTATAAGGAGAACCCCAATAAGTTCGTCTTCAAGGGATCTCGTCCAGCTATCATCGACTTCTATGCAGACTGGTGCGGACCATGCCGTAGCCTTGCTCCCAAGCTAGAGGCTGCAGCTAAGAAGTATGCCGGTAAGGTCGATGTCTATAAGGTCAATGTCGATAACGAGGCTGAGCTAGCTCAGATCTTCGGTGTACGTAGCATCCCTATGGTGCTGTTCATCCCGATGAAGGGTACACCTATCCAGACTGTCGGAGACCTTACTGCCGACCAGATCGAAGAGACGATCGCTCAGATCTACAAGGCAAAGTAAGCATCCTATATATCTCCTAGAGACCTTCTTTAGAGGGTCTGGGAGGAGTATCCTAGCCTTAGGGTCTAGGTAGACATAGGGCGACTGCACCACGAGGGAACTTTCCCTAGGGTGCAGTCGCTCCTTTTTGCCCTGGGACGTAGCGTGGGATGTGGGGAATGGATTTACGGACTTTGACTGTCGTGTGCCAGGAGTCTTGGGCTATGCTTGTTGGGGCTTTTCTTTGCATCCTTCTTTATGAGTAGTGGGCATCTAGGAGGTAATGGAGATAAGTTTAGGGGGAGAGGACTTTGGTGTCCTCTCCCCCCTTTTGCTCTTGGAGCGCTTTACGACTATATCTTAGGCTTATCAAGGATAGCACCCTAAGCTATGGAAATGTGCCCCCTTTGCTTCAGCATCACGAGCCAAGTAGACGCCATAGACCCGCAGTGATCATCGTCACGATGATCCCGAGTCCGAGAGGTAGCCCAATGGAGAGGAGCGTCCAGCGGATGCTACCAGTCTCCTTGTAGATAGTATAGATCGTAGTGCTGCAAGGATGGTGCAGTAGACAGAAGAGCATGACGCAGACACCTGTCATGAGCGTCCACCCACCACTCTGAAGGATAGCAAAGGTCTCCGAGGCTCCTCCCTCCATCAGTACTCCAGCTTCGCTCCCCGATCCACCTAACATGAGGGTAGTGAGCATAAGCACCGTAGGTATCACGATCTCATTAGCTGGGATAGCTAGGATATAGGCCAGCAGGATGACTCCATTGAGCCCCATTAGCCAGCCCGGATAGTCAAGCCATCCTATGAGGTGCTCGGCGATACTCATTCCCCCGATATGTAGGTTGCACGAGAGCCAAATCAGTGCACCAGCAGGCGCAGCGAAGACGACAGCTCTCCATAGCACGATCAGCGTACGATCAATCAGAGAGGTATAGAGCGTGCGCCAAAACTGTGGTGGGCGGTAGGGAGGGAGCTCCAGATGGAAGGTCGATACCTCCCCCCTTAGAACGGTATGAGATAGGATCCACGAAGAGGCAAACATCACCCCGATACCGAGTAGGACAATCGCCAGTACAGCACCTATGCTTGCTAGCGGAGCGTAGGCCGTAGGTACAGCTGCCCCGATGAAGAGGGAGGCGAGGAGGATCTGAGTCGGCCAGCGTCCATTACATAGGGAAAAGTTGTTGGTGATGATAGCGATCAGTCGCTCCCGTTCACTATCAATGATACGTGTGGAGACAACACCTGCGGCATTACATCCGAAGCCCATACTCATCGTCAGTGCCTGCTTGCCATGTGCTCCACATCTACGGAAGAGCTCATCGAGGTTGAAGGCAACACGAGGTAGATAGCCAAAGTCCTCCAGCAGGGTAAAGAGCGGGAAGAAGATAGCCATCGGAGGGAGCATCACCGAGACCACCCATACCGTAGAGAGGTACACACCATCGATGAGGAAGCCCGAGAGCCACCAAGGTGCGCTGAGGTGCTCCATCGCTGTCTTCAGCAGTGGGTATAGATAGCCCACGAGGATATCGCTTAGGAACTGCGAGGGGACATTAGAGCCAATGATCGTGAGCCAGAATACTCCGCCTAGTAAGAGGAGCATGATGGGGAAGCCCCACCGACGACTCGTCAAGATTCGATCCAGACGTACATCGAGAGGCAATCTCCCTCCAGCGTATGCCTGTACGACGACCTCAGAGCAGATCCGATAGGCATCGGCATAGATAGCCTCGGTCCATTGGTCGTGGAAGTTATCGCCGATGACGAGGTGAACCTCCCGAGCCTTGCTAAGGAGATCAGGGTGGGAGAACTGGCTTGTCACCGAAGGGTCATCCTCGATGAGACGGTAGGCGATCCACTGCTTGTTAGGTACATCCGGGTAATAGCGCCCTACTGCCTGCTCTAGCTCTGCCACTAGATGGGCAGTGTGCTCGGGTAGGCTACTCTTGCGATAGGGGGTGCACTTGATCTCTCCGGTAGCCACGGCACGCATGGTCTTGAGAAGTTCATCTATTCCCTGACCAGAGCGTGCACTAGCTCCTACGACTGGTATCCCGAGGCGACGAGAGAGGGCATTGAGGTTGATCTCTATCTTGTTGCGTCGGGCTTCATCTAGGAGGTTCACACAGAGTACGGCACGGTCGGTGATCTGGAGTACCTGCAGCAGGAGGTTCATATTCCGCTCAAGTCGTGTAGCGTCAGCGACGATCACGGTTACATCGGGCTGGGAGAAGAGGATGAAGTCTCGTGCTATCTCCTCGTCCTCACTTGTGGAGGAGAGTGAATAGGTACCAGGGAGATCAACGATGCGATAGTTCTCCGCTTGGTAGGTGAAGGCTCCCTCAGCCTTGCCAACGGTCTTCCCTGGCCAGTTACCCGTATGTTGCTTCAGTCCCGTGAGGGCATTGAAGACGGTACTCTTACCTGTATTAGGGTTGCCAGCTAGGGCGATAGTGAAGCGGACGTCTGTGAGATCTTCGCCTCGTCTCTGTAGTCTACCTTCGGGAGAAGGGCAGGAAGAGGGGCATTGCTCACAGGGGGAGGGTGTAGAGGTCTTCATAGGGTAGGGGGCTGTATAAGTATATAGCGGGCTTGGTCTTCCCTGAGGGCAATGGCTGCGCCACGTACGATATAGGCTGAGGGGTTACCTAGGGGGCTGTGCATATCGACACTGATGCTACTACCTGGTACGAAGCCGAGGTCCATGAGCCTACGACGCATAGCACCCCGACAGGCAGGAGATAGAGCAAGTACCTTCGTCTCTGTCCCGAGGGGGAGCCGTGTCAAGCGTTGGACTTGGTCGGCATGAGTCTCTGTGACTTCCTTCTCTGATGCCTGGCGAAGTGTCAGAGCAAGGAGCATGGAGGTGGGGAAGGTGAAGGTCTCGCCTTCATAGCGGATCGTGCAGGAGCTCGGGGTAAGCTCCTCCAGTGCAAAGATAGAGTCACGTGTCAGCCCTAGAGCAGAGAGACGCTGATAGCTCACTGGTTCATCGTCCTCGATATGTAGCACGAAGTACCAAGTGTGTGGGGCAAGCTCCTCGAGAGGAAGAGCAAGGGGCACGTCAGGTCTTATCCCTTCGCTGGTGGGGATTGGGTCTCCGTGTGGGTCGAAGAGAGGGTTGCCTAGGAGCTTGGCGATGCGCTCATGCTCCTCTTCGGTTAGTTCGTGCTCCTTCGTGTGCGCTAGTCTATGCCAATCCTCGGGGGAGTATCCCGAGTGCTCGGCTAGGTAGAGCTCATAGAGGCGGTGGGCACGTGTCAGTTCGATCGCTCTACGCTTCCCTTCGGGCGTTAGCTCGAGGCTATTGGGGCATAGGTAGCCCGCCCCTCGTAGCTCGGTCAGTAGCTCCTCTGTGGCACCTTGGCTTAGGCCTAGGTTGGGGAGCGAAGTGGGAGCTGGGGATCCCTCGCTGTGGGCTTCGTAGAGAGCCTTCAGTAGGTCCTCGGAGGCAGTGCGTCGGGTTAAGCGTTGAGGCAGCAGCCCGATGCGATGGAGCCATCCGATAAGGTCAAGGTGTCTGTGGCGCTTCATTGTCCTCTGTGTATAGTGACCGATTGCCTTGGAAAGAAAAGAGAAATGGCTACACACGCTCCCGTGTGTAGCCATTGTATCTGTAGTGGGAGTAGAGTCGCTTGTCTCGTCTAGGCGGCGGTCTATCCTAGGTACGGCTTCAGGGGAGCGCAGAAGCCATCTTGGCGTAGACGGCGGATTGCCTTTTCCTTGATCTGACGGACACGCTCTCGGGTGAGGTTGAACTTAAGTCCTATTTCCTCTAGCGTCATCTCTTGATGGCCACCTATACCGAAGAAGAGCTTGACGATCTCTGCCTCTCTCTCGGAGAGCTTGGAGAGAACATGATCGATTTCCCTCGATAGGGATTCGTTCATGAGTGAGCGGTCGGCATTGGGGGCATCCTCATTGACGAGTACGTCTAACAGGCTGTTGTCTTCACCTTCGACGAAGGGGGCGTCTACGGAGATGTGACGACCAGATACCTTCAGCGTGTCGGTGATCTTATCCTCCGGGATGTTGAGCTCCTTGGCTAGCTCCTCGGCAGAGGGACGACGTTCATTCTCTTGTTCGAACTTGGAGAGAGCCTTGGTGATCTTGTTGAGCGTCCCCACCTGATTCAGTGGCAGACGTACGATACGGGCTTGCTCGGCAAGTGCCTGTAGGATGGACTGACGGATCCACCAGACAGCGTAGGAAATGAACTTGAAGCCACGGGTCTCGTCGAACTTCTCTGCTGCCTTGATCAGGCCGAGGTTTCCCTCGTTGATGAGGTCAGGAAGGCTTAGTCCTTGATTCTGATATTGCTTGGCTACTGAGACGACGAAGCGCAGGTTAGCACGGGTCATTTTGTCTAGGGCACGGCGGTCACCTCGCTTAATAGCCTGTGCCAGCTCTACCTCTTCTTCGATAGTGATCAGTTCTTCTCGGCCGATCTCCTGGAGGTAGCGGTCCAGGGACTGGCTCTCTCTATTAGTAATCGACTTCGAAATCTTTAGCTGTCTCATTCTTCTACTTCTTAATTGTCCGACTCAGTCTGCTCATCGCCTCTCCTGCATGTGGAGTAGGGGACAAGACGACGAAGCCCACGTGGCCCGCTCGGGGAGTGTAGCACGTGCGACGGTTTACTATTCCTACTTATGCTTGCGAAGTCCGTGAAGCACTCATGGCATCCTGTCCCGATCTCTATAATATGGTGCTCCCTGTGTTGTCTTCAGTGGGGCACACCGACCTTACGAGTCCCGTGTCGTAGGGATGGATGGTGGAGCGCATCAAGGCATGCGCGCACGACACCCGAGAGAGCATCGTGCACCTAATCAACTACAAAGATACCACATTTGTTTTATTTTGTGATGAGATTTCAGGGGCTCCGCATCAAAGAGCCCTCCTCATCAGTAGGTCGTATTCAGGTGGAGTCGGTTTGCAAACCCTATTATCCAGCAGAGGGAAAAGCATCGTTCTCGTGAAGAAAAAAGCGCCTTCCCGTAGTGGTATTCTTCTATCTATGCACGTAGTCTTAAAGACCAGGCACG
>ERZ772827.716-NODE-716-length-17841-cov-4.262454_pt1 | contig 17841 bp, 14 predicted proteins | sample MGYA00580850_ERZ772827 | MGnify/ENA primary metagenome ERZ772827 (study PRJEB29015, sample SAMEA2737950) | human oral metagenome | biome: human oral; feature: human-associated habitat; material: dental | place: China | collected 2145 ...
TACATTGTGCGGGGTCCGGCGGATGACGCGCAGCTGTTCGGCCTGCGGCTCTGCGAGATCGATCCACGCGATCTGCGTACGCGGGGTCATGAGCGCGGATGCGGTCTGATCGCTCATGTGAAAGATGCGGTCGACCATGTCCTGCTCGGCCTTTTCAAACGTGCCGTCCTCTGTGCCCTGCTCCATGAGGTCCTTGACGGCGTCCTCCGTGGCGGAGGCACGCCCCTCCGGATTGATGCCGAAGAGGAGCAGGAGTCCCTGCGAGACAGAGACGAGCGCCGCGCTTGGCAGTGCCGTCAGCTGCGTGAGCAGGCGGATGGAGCGGTGGCTGCGCAGGAGGATGGCCTCAGGATCCTGGAGCGCGATCTGCTTCGGCAGGAAATCGCCGAAGAGGAGCGTCAGCACCGTCATGACGAGGATGCTCAGCACGAGCGCAGCGGCAAAGACCTCCATGCCGGGCAGGAGCTTTGCGAGGAATCGCCCGAATGCCGGCGCGACGAGGAGCCCGATGCCGAGCCCCGTGAGGAGGCTCATGCAGGTGACGCCCGCCTGTGCCATGGCGATCGGCTTCGCCGCGTGCTCCAGCAGGGAGAGTGCCTGCGCCGCATCCGCATCTCCGTCATCGGCGAGACGTTCGAGACGGCCGCGGTGCGAGGCGGTGAGTGCCGTCTCGGCCTGCGCGAAGTAGGCGTTTGCCGTAAGGCAGACGATCAGCAGGATGAGCGTGGCGAGATCGGATAGGGAACTGTCCAAGAGTCGATGCAGCTCCTTTCATAAAGATAGAGATTCCGCTTCTATTGTAGCACAGACGCGGCGAAAAGTCATTTCTCCACCACGACATCCGTCAGCCCAAAGTACTCCATTGCGCCCTCCTTTGTGACATTGTTGTCCCAGTCCTCGTAGTAGACGTGGCGCAGGGCGCGGTTCGTGCGCTCAATACGCGGGAAGCGGACGACGGTCTCGCCGCATGCACGGGCGTTCTCGATCTGCGCGATCCGTGCCGCATCTGCCGCGCCCATCTCGTGTGTGATGAGGAGTGCCGCTGCACCGGTGTAGGCGAAGAGGAGGAACGCTGCCGTGCGGAGCGTGCGCCGTGTTGATGTGCCGAGTTCTGTCATGACGGCAGAATCGCCGAGGAGCGCGAGTGCCGCCGCGACGAACATCGCTGCAGAGCTGAACGCAGCACGTCCGGGGAAGGTCGGCGCAGCGAGCATGACGAGGTTGTTGCAGATGCCAAGACCCATCAGGAATGCTGCGTAGCGTGCGGCGGGGCAGCGGTCCAGTACGTCGCGTGCGGGCACGCATTCGGCCGCTGTGCGGACGGCAGAGGCGGTCAGGCCGAGCTTCTGTTTGATGCGTACGTAAAAGAGCAGAACAGTGAACCAGTAGATTGCCATCTCCTCGAAGCCGTTCATGAGATTCGTAAAGAGATGAATCGTCTTTGGTTTCGTGAAACCCAGCGGTGTAAGCACACCGCCGATGATGGCATCGCGGATGCCGCCCGCGACCCACCCGCCCGTGAAATAGGAGAGAGTGAGCAGGCTGATGAGTGCGACGAGCGTTATGCTGCGGATATTGATGCCGTCTGTGTTAAACGCCACCACATATTTTTTTCCGGCATAGAGGAGGAGCGAGCCGTGCCGTTTCGTCGGCTGCCCCGACAACATTTGCCGATAGAGCCGCCATGCCGTGAGGATGAGCAGCAGGACGGGCAGGAGGTAGAGCATCATCTCGCCCTGCTCTGCGAACTGGTTGCCGATGTGCGTGAGGATGCCCTTGTCCGAGCCCTGCGCTGCATAGCGGACATAGTTGCCGGGCGCGCCCACGAGACCGATGAACCCGATGAGTGCACCGAGTGCGCCCGCAATCATCCATGGCGGACGGAATCCATAGCGGCGGCGTGCATACAGACAAACACCGAACGACGTGACCACGACCGTCACCGCGAGATTTTCGACGGACCATCCCGCACAGATGCCAAGCAGCAGCATCGGGAGAACCGCCTCGGCACCCGGCATGGACTGCTCCTCATCCATGCGGCGCAGCGCAATGTTGTACGGCAGGAGAAAGAGAAAAGCGGGGACCGCCGACCAGAGATAGACCGTTGAGCCGCTCTTCCAGACGGCGACCTCGCCGAAATGGGGAAAACAGAGCCACATGAGGAGCGCCGCTGCGGCAAGGAGTTTCGGTGCGCGCCAGAAGGCATACGAGCGCCTTGCATGCATCGTTATGAGCAGAACAAGCGAGAGGAACATGAACGCATTTGCCGCGTCAAAGAAGGGCTTGCCAAGCCAGAGGAAGAGGTCGAGACAGAGGACGGTCATCATCCGTCCGCCGTGCAGGAGATAGTGATCCCATGCAGAGGAAAAGACATCGGAAAGAGAGGCGATCGGTACGCCCGTCTTCCAGACCATCAGATAATCGTAGTCGTCGCGGTGGAGGGGCATAAAGTGATTGAGCGCCAGCATGAATGAAAAAACTGCCGCCGCCGTGAGTGCCGTCCATAAAACAGTGCGCTGCATTACAGATCCTCCCCGCGCGGGGGCGCGTACAGATGCTTTTCGCCGTCACGCTCATCGATCAGATAGCATGGGCGATGCTTGCTCTCGGTAAAGACGCGGCCGAGGTACTCGCCGATGATGCCGAGCGAGAGCAGCTGCACGCCGCCGAGGAAGAGCAGCACCGTCATCAGCGTCGGATAGCCTGCCACGGGGTCGCCGTAGAGGAGCGCATCGACCAACACAACGAGCATGTAGCCGAGCGCGAGCACGGAGACGAAGAGACCGAGCACCGTTGTCAGGCGCAGCGGTGCTGTCGTAAACGAGGTAATGCCCTCGACGGCAAGCGAGAGCAGAGCGAGCCAGCTCCATGTCGTCTTGCCTGCCGCGCGCGGCTGCACGTGAAACGGCACCTCCTTTTTCTTAAAGCCGACCCATGTGAAGAGTCCCTTCGTAAAACGCTGATTCTCGCGCAGGAGGCGCAGAGCTGCGACGCAGCGCCGGTCGAGCAGGCGAAAGTCGCCCACATCGCGCTGGAGGGCGAAGCGGCTGACCGCCTGCATTGAACGGTAGAAGAGGTTTGCCATTGTGCGCTTAAACCATGTCTCGTCGCTACGGTCAATCCGCCTGGCGCAGACATCGTCATAGCCCGCGCGCCAGTATGAGACCATCTCCGGAATGAGCGCAGGCGGGTGCTGGAGGTCGGCGTCCATGAGGATGACGGCTGCGCCGTCGGCGTAGTCGAGTCCCGCCATCATTGCGGCCTCCTTGCCGAAGTTCCGCGTAAAGCTGATATAGCGCACATTGCTGTGTTCCTCTGCGAGTGTGCGCAGGACCGTGAGCGTTGCGTCGCGGCTGCCGTCATCGATGAAGAGAAACGAAACGTCCGTGTCTGCAATGCCTGAGACAGCGGCCTGCGTCTCGTCATAGAAGCGGCGGAGGACCTCCGCTTCGTTATAGCAGGGAACGATGATCGTGATCTTGTCCATGTTCCCCCCTCAGTTTGCCAGCGCACGGAAATTCACGATCTCTGCGCCCGCAGATGCCAGCGCATCCCGCACGGCAGGCGCACAGACGGCGGCGAGTTCTGCCTCGAAGCCGTGCTGCCAGCGGCAGTCGCGGGCGAGCACGCCGTTGTCCGTGCCCGGATGCAGCATGACCTCGGTCGTGCCGTCCGCGAGGTTCTCCGCGATCGCCGTGAGCACTGCCGTGTCGACCGCCTCGCCCGCGACGATGCCGGCGAAGTGATCGGGCGTGCGGATGCCGCACTGCTTTGCTTTTGCCGCAGCGCGGCGTGCGAGCAGGGCGAGCCCCGTGCGCCCGATGAGCTGCCCGATTCCGCCGAAGTGCCCCGCAAAGAGCGGTGCACGCGGCGCGCGCATGGCGGGGATGCCGGCCGCACGGCAGAGATCGAGCACGATGCCGATGACGCCGGGAAGCACGTGCATATGCTGGTGGCTGTCCGCATGTGTCAGCCGGATGCCGGCCGCCTCAACGCGGCGCAGCTGCGCCGCGAGCTCCGCGCGCACCTCGTCGAGATTGACCCTGCCGCGCAGAAGGCCTGCGGTGAAGGACGTGTGATCGTCGGCGAACATGCCGGCCTCCGTGACGAGTGAGGGAATCTCTGCGGGCGGCAGCACGGGATTGCCGTTGACCAGCGTCAGATGGATGCCGACGCCGAGTTCCGGACAGCGCAAAGCGAGCGCCGCCGCATTGTCAAACGCAGCGCCGCCCGGCATGATCGTGGCGGAGCGCAGGACGCCTGCCCGGACGCCCTGCTCCACCGCACAGTTGATGAGTTCATGCCGCCCGAAATCGTCGGCATTTACGATGATTTGCTTCAATCCGACATTCCTCACGAAACTTGGTTTATCTCCGGGGGAAATGGTCCGGCCCCATTATAGCGCAGGATTACCAGCGCGTCCAGCCGCCGCTGCCGAAGATGATGTCGCCGTGGATGTATGCGGGAGAGCGTTTGCCGCGCGCTGCAGAGGGAACCTCTGCGGAGACGAAGATCTCTGTGTCGGTGAGTCCGGCAACGGCGAGCACCGCCTTGTCTTTGATCTTCTCATAGGTCTTGCGGTCGATCTCGGCAGTCAGTTCCTCCGCCGCGCCGGGTTCGAGGGTGTAGGTCTGGAACGCCTGCGTGAACGTCATGGTGTCGGACCAGCGCCAGAGCTCGTTCCCCTTCGCGTCGAGCAGGACAAAGTCGCAGTTCTGTCCGGTCGGGTGCTCTGTCATATAGAGTGTGTCTCCGTCGTTGCGCACGCGGAGCTTCAGCAGGAGTCTGCCGCCCTTTTCCGTGAGGGTCAGCTCCTCGCAGAGGTCGCCGACGCGCACGCCGGCATAGGTGTCCGTGCGCCCTGCTCCCGCGGACCGCGAGGTCGGGAAGGTGATGCCGATGCCGCCGCCGATGCCGGCCTCTGCTGTCGGAGGCAGGAGGGCAGGCAGGAGAAGTGCGGTAGAGAGGGCCGTGCATAGGATTTTTTTCGAGGCAGTCATAAGAGGTCCTTTCTTTTCATTATAAAATTGGCAGATAAGAATATTTTCGACAAAAAAATGGAAATTACCTTTTCTAGACAACTCTTTTAGTGTAGAATAGCGTAGAAAACTTATGGTTTCCTTACCAAGGGAGAATTTGTATGGTTGTTGAAATTGTCAGCGTGGGCACGGAGCTGCTCATGGGCAGTATTTTGAATACGAATGCGCAGCACATCGCGCGGCGGCTCGCGCATATGGGGCTGGACGCATACTATCAAACGGTTGTGGGGGACAACCCGGAGCGGCTGCGTGCGGCGCTCGACATCGCCTACACGCGTGCGGACTGCGTCATCACGACGGGGGGCCTCGGCCCGACGAAGGATGATCTGACGAAGGAGATGCTGATCTCGTACTTTGGCTGCACGCCCGTCGAGGACCCGGAGGCCCTCCGCCGCCTCGAGGAGCGTGCTGCCCGCCGCGGCACTCCGCTCAGTACGAGCATGCGCAAGCAGGCAACGGTGCCCTCCGGGGCGATCGTGCTGCAGAACGACAACGGAACGGCGCCTGGCGTCATCATCGAGCGGGATGACCGTGCATGCATCATGCTCCCCGGACCGCCGAAGGAAATGAAGCCGATGTTTGACACGGCGTGCGATGTCTTCCTGCGCGGCAAGAGCGACAAGGTCTTTGTGACCGTTAATCTGAAGCTGTATACGATGGCGGAGAAGGGGCTGCCCGTCGGAGAGTCGCCCGTTGCCGACCGTCTTGGGAGCCTCGTGGACGGACAGAATCCGACCGCTGCGACCTATGCGAAGGAGGACGGCGTGCTCGTGCGGCTCACGGCATCTGCGCCGACGCCGGAGGAGGCGCGTGTCCTCCTTGCGCCGGCTGTTGCGGAGGCACGCGCGCTCATTGGCGAAGAATATATTAAATACGTGGAAGAGGATTAAATGCAGGGGCGAATACTTGGGCGGAGCGCGGGGGCGCTCCTGGCTGCCGCGCTGCTGCTCTCTGCCGTGCCCGTATGGGCGGGGGCGAAACATGTGCCGCGCCATGCTATGCAGGCGCAGGGAAAGGAGCGCAGCGTGCAGGAGATTAGAGTGCCGGAGCAGAGGAGGGCCGCGGTATCGTCGGTCCTCCTGCGCTGGCCGGCGGTATCGGGCGCTGTGCGCTATGCCGTGCGGCTGACCGAGCATATGCCGGAGGGTGCTGTGCATGTGCGTGCGGAGATGGACCGCGTCTATACGACGGGTCTGCACCTGCCGATTGCGGGACAGGGGCACGCAGAGAAACTTTACTGGAGCGTGCGGCCGCTGGACTATCACGGGGCACCGCTCGCGGACTGGCCGGAGGAGAGCCCCGTTCTGCAGGCCTTCGCCGACCCCGCAGCGCCTGTGCTGACGGCGGAGTTCGGTTCGATGGCCTATGCGCCGCTCTACCCCGTCTACTCATGGATTCCCCTGAGTGGGCAGAAGCACCATGAGGTCGAGGTCTACCGCCGCACGGACGGACGTGATGTCTATCTGCACACGCTTTCCGCGGGCGAGTACGATGTCTACGACGATATGCCGTTTGCCGCACCCGGGCGTTACATTTACCGCGTGCGGGGCGTGACGCCGGGCGGCGCACCCCTTTCGGACTGGTCGGATTACGGCGCCTTCGACGTGGCGGACCGCACCCCAATTGCCGCGCTCGGTGACAGCATCACGCACGGGGGCGGGGCGATTACTCTGCCGCCCTCCTATCTCCTCTATGACTGGGAGACATACTGCACCGTGCCTGTAAAGAATCTCGGGCACAGCGGCGACACGACAGCCGACCTCGTTGCGCGTTTTGACCGCGATGTGCTGCCGTTTGCCCCGCGCGTCCTCCTCATCATGGGCGGTGTGAATGACTACCGCTCCGGCATCTACGGCGCAGAAAGCGTGCGCAATCTTGCCGTTCTGCGGGACAAGTGCCGCGCGCACGGCATCACCCCCATCTTTCTCACGGCTACCCCCATCCGCCCCGCCCTCATGACGGCGCGTATGGATATCATGCGGCCGCCCTCCGACTGGTGGGCGCACCGCGACTATATCAACGAGTGGGTCATGCAGCAGGAGTACAGCATCGATGTCTCGACGGTCCTCTCGGATGCAGGCGGACAGCTCGAGCCGGCGTACACGACTGACGGCCTGCATCCCGACTTTATGGGAAAGAAGTACATTGGACAGATGGTGGACGAATACCTGCGCGCGCATTTTGCCTATGCCGCGGGCGCAGCGGAGCGGCGTGCCGCACTCTTTCGCAGTACCGGCGAGTAACATCGGCGCATGGGAGGAGGATCGGCGATGAAGTATTTGCGCCCAGGCCTGTTCTTACTCGTGCTCGCAGTGCTCATCGGAGGCGCATACATGGGCTGGTGCTGGCACCGCGCGCGCATGCCGGAGACGGCCCTCATAGAGATTGCGCGTGCCGTGCGGGAGCAGGACCGGACCCTTTTTGATGCATACATCGATACGGATGCCGTACTCGCAGCGATGCACGAGGATGCGGCGGCGCTGCTCGCAGAAAACATCGATGCGCTGCACGCGCGGCATTCTGCGGACTGGTTTTTTCGCCACGATGCCGCGTTCATGCGCAGCTACATGGCGGATCGGCGTGCGGCAGACATCGCCTTTGCACGCGCTGCGCTGGACTACTATTTTGACGATGCGCGCATCCCCGTAAGCCGAGAGGACGGAAATGCGCGCTGGGCCTCCGACGAGATGCGCGCATTTGCCGCAGGCTATACCTGCACGCCGGGAGAGGTGCGCATTGCGGAGGACCGCGCCGAGGCGGACGTGACCGTGCGCGGAGACGCGTCCGCATATGGCCGCCTCATGCCGGAGGCAGCCGTTACGATGGAACTGGCACGTCAGGCGGACGGGCGGTGGAAACTCGTCCGCATCCGGACCGATGCAGCGCATCCGGCCGGATTTTTCGCCATCATCGACGGGGCAGAACGCTATTGGGCCCTCCAGGGCTGGGACTAAATGCAAGGAAAAGGAGAGCAGGACATGAAATACGAATTGACGAAGGAATATTTAACAGGGATTAAAGCAATCGATGAAGAGCATGCCAAGCTTTTTGATCTGACGAACGAATGTTATGACCTCGTGATGGATGACACGGCGGCCGACCGCTTCGACAATATTGTTGCGCTGCTTGAGGAACTCCGGACCTATGCTGCGACGCATTTTGCACACGAGGAAGAGTATATGGAGCGCATTCAGTATGAGCGCCGCTTCAGCGAACGCTATCAGCATCTGCGCTTTATTCAGAAGCTCAGCGAGATCAACCTCGACGACATCGACGAAAACCAGCAGGAACATCTGCTGAGCATCCTCGACTTCTTGGCACGCTGGCTCTACGGACATATCAAGGTCATGGACTGCCGCATTCCGAAGGAAGAGGATGCAGCTGTACAGCAATAGGATGGGCGTCTCTTTCAGACGTCCGCATGGGGCAGGATGCACGCGGCAGCACGGGAGAAGGGAGAAACGATTGGGGTGAAATACGAATTTACCGATGACTATCTGACGGGCATCAAGTCGGTGGATGAGCAGCACAGCAGGCTCTTTGATCTTGCGAACGAGTGCTATGACCTCGTGATGGAGAGTGCTGCGGATGATAAGTATGACAAGATCGTCGCCATACTGGATGAGCTCGCTGCCTATGCAGGCACGCATTTTGCGCACGAGGAGGCCTATGCGGAGCGCGCCGGCGATCCGCATCGCTTCAGCCACCGCGCGCTGCACCTGCGCTTTATGAAGAAGGTCGGGGAGATTGACTTCGACGCGATCGACGAGAACCAGCAGGAGTATCTGATCGGCGTTCTCGACTTCCTGGCGCGCTGGCTCTACGATCACATCAAGGGGCGGGACTGCCATATCCCGCATGTGAACTAACGGCACAAAAACACCCCGCAATGAGCAGCTGCGGGGTGTTTTTGCTGTGTATTATATTTTAGGAGAGCTCTGGAAACCATATCCCTTCCACAAAGATACAGTCTCAAACGAAAGCCTGGAGATAATATAGCACACAAGATAATGAAAATCAATAGCGAGAGCAAAAATACTTTGATAAAGATTTTGTATTGCGGGGATAAACCAATGTAATTTTTAAGTTAGAACCGTAAAAATGGGAAGAAAGAACTATGTTCAACCCGCAGGAAAGAATTTATAATAGAGGCGAGACAAGGGAAGTGTCTCCATTCGGATGCGCTGATGCTCCAAAGTTATCAGCGGACCCCCAAATACTCATAAGGAAATGAGGTGGCAGTGATGGCTGTACTATCACTTGCATCTGTGCTGGATGACCCGGCAAAACGGATTCCGATCAATGCCATGGTGCGCGCGGCGGCGGTTTCGCCCGCCAAAGACGATGTTCTCATCGAGGGGATGCGTGCGCAGCGCCTTGCGTATCGTGAGGAAATCCGTCAGCTGCATCGTATGGACAGCGAGGCTTATGCGGTTGACATCGAGTCGCTTGCACGTTCGCTGCGCTCTCTGGAGGAGGATATCCGGAGCGACGCAACGCGTGAGCTGTTCGGGGATCCGTATGTGGTCGAACTGCAGGGCGTACGCGCTGCGGCGGATGCCGCTGCGGCATCTGCTTAGAATGCGGAGCGCATGGATTTGGACAATCGAATCGAACTGAAAATAAAAACCGCAGGAATCTGAGTCGGTGGAGTTGCCGATTGAGATTCCTGCGATTTTGTTTGCTGCCTAAAGGATAGAGCAGCGAATGGTTCTGCTGTGCTGCGTCAGCCTCAGCGCTTTACTCGAATCTGTTCCAAGATGAACGGATCTTTGATCTTCCCGTCCTCGGCAAAGAGGATAATCTTCGACATGATTTCCGCCGTTTTCGGATCCTCGTCGAGGAACGGCAGGAAGAGCCGCCCGCGGTGCTGACTGTGGACGGGCAGGACGTTTATCATCGCACCTGCCTTTTGCTGCACGACGCCGCTGCCGAGGTGGACGGTATAGTCGCCGAGCGTTCCGCGGATATGCGCGTGCGTACCCTCGATCCGAACGTTGTCCAGTTTGAAGAGCGGCAGATTGAACTGCACGATGGCGCGGCGCATCTCGATGGTCGAGTGGCTTGCCTCGGGGTCGACGCCGCCGACGTGCGCGACGGAGACGACGAGATCAACATCGCGCATGACCTCGGTGAAGATGAGGTCGGGTACATCGTCGATCGGCAGTTTTTTGAATGTCTTGCGGTCGAAGAAATCCACCCATTCGAGCGTCGGTGCTTCGATGTCGGCGGGCGAGAACCAGTCGGCGAGCGCGTAGATGCGTGCGATGATGTTTGCCTTGTAGTAGACGCGCTGCAGTCCGTCCGTGCCGTCGATGACCCAGCGGCGTGTCTTGAGCAGCGCGACGGTCTTCGCGGGCTGGATCTGGTGTCCCGCATAGCGCAGGCTCGTCTCCTTGCCGCGTTCGTCCGCTGTCTTGACGTAGAGCTCGCGGAATACCTGCTTGAACGGCTGACGGATGCCCTTTTCAAAGAGATCTGCCTGATATGCCGCCCATGTGCCGCTCTCATAGAGATCGAGCGCGTGGGCGATTTTCACTTCCGCATCCGCTGCGACCTCTGTGCGCGTGCCGTCGGGCGTGATGAGTGCGCCATCCTCGTAAAAGCCGAATGCCGTGTCCGATTTGAAGACGAGTACACGCAAGAGAGGAGCGATGACAGGATTGTGCTCCATGACGTTTGCAATCTCACGGGCGAGCAGCGGCGTGCCGTCCTCCATCATCTCCTCGAGCATCTTCCGCGTACGGCGGTACTGCTCCTTCAGATTCGTCTCCGCTTCCTTCAGTTCGAGCACGTAGGCATTCTTCTTCAGCTTTGCAGGGATGGATTTCAGCTCCTTGCCGCCCTTTGCGCACACGAGGCTTACCTTGCCGTCCTCCGCCACGCGCAGCCACAGCTCCGTGTCCTCGACCGTCTTGGGCGCAAAGTGCGCGGCGTGCGCCTTGATGAGCTCTGTCTCCGCTGTCCAGACGAGACGCGTCACATTGTCAAAACCGCAGGCGCGGGCGAGGTTCGAGAGGGCGATCTCGACCGCCTTTGCTTCGCTCGCGCGACGCTGTGCGCCGAACTGTCTGCTCTCCTTGAGGAAATTCTGCAGGAATGCGTAGCGTGCGAGCATATCCTTTTCCCGTGCGCGTTTGAGGGGGATCAGCCCGCAGCACAGGACGAGATCCTTGTTGCGCTTTGCTGCGATCTCCTTCTCCACGTCCGCGAGTTTCATCATGCCGCGCACCGCGTCGGCGAATTTGCGCGCCCGTGCGTGCTTCGCGCCGTCAGAGATGTACTTTGCGGCGTCATAGAGACACTCGAAATGCGCCTTGCCGAGCTCCTTGTAGGCTGCGTTGAACCATGCGATGTCGAACGCACCCTCCTTCAGATCCTCGACGGCGATCGGGGTGTACTTTGCGATCATGCTCTCGCGATCCTTCGGGATGTCGCTCATGTGCGCCTGGAAGTAGTAACAGCCGCTTGCCATGCCGCGCCAGCCGAGGTGTGCCTCGATGAGCGGGATCCACTGCGGTGCGTACATCGCCGCCTCGACGAGCCGCTGCTCCGTGATGCCGGCTCCCGAAAGAGCCGCTTTCAGCTCCGCCGCTGTCTCGCCCGCGCGCGGGTGACTGACCTTCAGCAGGTGGCTGAGCGTCGATGCCTTCGCCTCGTTCGCCCCGTAGTACCAGCTGCCGCGGTCGAGTTTCAGTGCGCCGAGTGCCTGCAGGATGCGCACGAACGTATCCATGCCCTCGACGCGCACGATGCTTGCGACTGCGGCGGAGTGGGGCGCGGGGGTGTCGCCGCGTCGCAGCTCTGCCGTGACGATGCAGTCGATGACCTGCTGCCCCTCCTCTTTGACAAAGGAAAGCGCATCCTTCGTCTGTGACCACCTGTATTCGGGCTTGCTTGGGTTTGGCAGTTTGCCGCTGCGATAGCGTTCGAGTACCTGTATGCGATTCTTTTCCACGGCTTTTTGTTTGCGTGCAGCGTCCTCGCTCATACCGTCCGCCTGCGTGCCGAGGAGCATCTTGTAGAACGCATCCTTCCTCACCATGCCGAGGAGATGTGCCTGTGCGTGCTCGATGATGCCGACCATGCCGGACTCCGGCTCCTGCTCCGTGCGCAGCAGCTGAGCCTCGAGCCGCTCCATCATGCGGTACCGCAGGGCATAGGACTGTGCGAACTGCGCCGCGTCCGCGTAAAGCTCCGCACCGTGCAGGGCGGTCTGCATGAGTGCCGTATGGTGCATGATCTGGCGCGTGTTCCCTGTGCGCCACTGATTCTTGTACTCCACGAGAAAGAGGTTTTCGTCAAAGCAGTCGTAGGCGCGGCTCATCAGCAGCAGCCCGGCGGCGAAGACGAACGGACGGTTCTCCTCTGCGTATGTCTCATAGAGCACACGAATGACGTTTTTCCCCGTCTGCCGGCCGACATAACCCTCGCCGAAGTAGCTTAGCTTCTGCGCGGCGAGGGCGGCGGGGAACGCCGTCCAGTCCCGCTCAGTCATGCGCGTCAGTCCCTCGGTGAAGAACGCATCCTCCGCTTTCGGCATACCGATTGCAATGGCGAGCTGATAAAGGGTTGGGAAGTCCTTGATTTCGCTCCGGTAGAACTCCTCCCAGACCTCAGCAAGCGGATAGTGTTTGATATGATCGGGCGCGTCTTTCGCGTGCTCTGCATCTGCCCGTTCGTAATAGCCCGCCGAAAGCGTCGTCTCCTCTCTGCCGATCCAGCGTGCCTTGTACTCGTAGTCCTCATGTTTCGTATAGAGTGCGTTCAGTTTCGTGACGATGGCAAGCAGCTCCTCGTCCGTGCGCGGGAATATGTCTTTGCGCGTGAGTGTGTTGACAACGCGGACGGTATTTGCCGCTGCATCGTAGCCGCCCACCGACAAATCCTCTTTCGCGCCCGTGAGACGATTCAGCAGGCCGCGGATGCCGCCCTTTTTCTCCGCATACTGGATCTCGAGGGCAAAGTCCGGCGTGTATGCTGCGTCGAACAGCGCCTGCTTCTGTGCGTCCGCACCCGCGCTGCTCGACAGCTCGTCGATCAGCACCTGTTCGTCCGAGGTGGGCTTTTGGATGCCGCGTGCGAGGGAGAGCAGCTCCTCCTGTGCGATGCGTCCGTCCGCCTTGCAGCGCAGGAGGAGATCAAGCGCGCCGAGGCGTTTGTTCACGTCCTTCTGTGCGAGGAGGTCTGCCATCGTCTCGCGCAGCGACGTATCCTCCTGCGTGTAGAGGAGGTCGAGCACCATGCGGCGCGTCTTTGCGGTCTTCAGGCGCAGCAGGGCGGCGATCTCTGTGCGGTGGCGCGGAACGAAGTCCGCAGCCGGTACGGTTGCCGTATTTTTTTTGAGGAGGATTGCTTCCGCCGTCTCGGGGGCGAGGCGCAGGAGGTCGAGAAGCGATGCCTCCTGTGCCGCACTCAGCGGTGTCTTGAGGAAGAGCCGCGCAGCGCGCTGTCCCGTGTAGCAGACGGGGAGGATGGGGGCGACGCGATCCGTCAGCGCAGTGCCGGCGCAGAGGGCAGTGAGCACCATCGCATTGGACAGTGCTTCCTTCGTCAGCGTCACATCGTACCACGGGAAGATGCACGCAGGGTACTTCTCCTCCTTGTGCTTCATCCCAGCGTGGGCACGCGCGCAGAGATCGAAGAAACGCGTGGCTTCGTCTGCGTCCGCGAAATACGTCGTCGCATCGAATTCCTTGACGAAGTCGTCGAGATCCCGCAGGATGTAGAAATCGCCCGTCACATAGGACAGGTAGCAGGCGATTTTCTTCATGTCCGCCGCACTCAGCTCCGCATCCGTGATGCCAAGGAGAACGCGCTTTGCAATGCGCCGCTCCTGCGCACCGTCCTGCAGGGCGTGCAGGAAGTATGAGACGAGCAGAACGGAGTGCGGCCGTCCTGCCTCGATGATCGCCTCCATGCCGGCGATGAGCTGCGTGAGGTCATGTACGCCCTTGCTCCACAGCCCGACCATCGCCTCGACATTGTCCTCACTGCACAGGAGTGTGTCCGCCTCCGCAGGGGTGCGTAGTACGCGCATTATGAGAGCGAGGAGCTTCTTGTCCACACGCTCGCTGTCCGTGCCGATGCCGATGGTCGTCGCAATGGCGCGGCGCACGGACGAGAAGCGGATGAGGTTGTGCTCCTCGATGATGCCCATGATATAGACGAAGTGCTCCTGCCGCCCGCAGTCCATTGTCTCGCAGATCGCCTGCCGCAGTCCCTCCTGCAGTTTCCCCGCGAGCAGGAGTTTGCCGACGAGCTCCACGAGTTCTGTACTGCGTGACTTGAAGATGGCGCGGAAAATATCGTAGGTGAGTACGTTCGTGTTGTTCTCACTGAGGAGCATATCGCGGATGATGGAGATGGTCTCCGCGTCCCCACGGTCGATCCATACGGCGATCTGCTCGGGCGGGAGGAAGCTGCTGCCGTACCTCTCCACATCGTACTCTCTGCGTAGGAGCTGCAGGAAGTTCTTCCCTAAGGCGTACTCGCGCACAAGCTGCTCGACCAGATTCCAAATGCGGCCGACGTGCTGATGGTAGTCGCGTGAGCGGACGAGACGTCGGTAGTAGCGGTTCGTGTAGGGATAGGCGGCGAGGCTGTGCGCCATATCGACGAGATCCCTCCGCAGATCCTCGCCCATCATCAGGTCAAAGGCGGGATAGAGCGCGGGCGGCAGCACGTCATCATCGACCGTGCAGACCACGTCCTTCTTGTTGCGGCGGAAGTTTTCCACGCCGACGCCCCAGTCGTAGTCGGGCTCTCCCTTCTCATCCGTACGGAAAAAGAGGAAATTGAGCAGCTTTTGGCTCTGCGGGTTCAGTGCGTCAAACCCTGCCTTCAGCCGCTCGACATAGCGTGTCATTTCCTCATCGCGCAGATAGTAACTGATCATCGTATTCCTCCATCGGGTTTACCACATACGTCCTGCAAGCATTGTCAGGCGGACAAAGGTGACCGCATCGTTTTCCCGGAGCGTGACAGGCGTGGCGCAGGTCTCACCCGCTTCCTCGCCGTTGATGAAGATGCGGTAGATGCCGTCCTCGAACGACTGGTGTGCGTTCGTAATCGCCACGGCGAGATCCTGCACCTGTCCGTTGTAGTCCGTACCGAATCCGATCTTTCCGACCACAGCGGCATCCGCGACCTCCTCGCTCGTCAGATAGCGGAGCGCCGTTTCCCCCGCCTCTGCCCGCGCATTGAAGCGCGTGACCTCCGCTGTGACGAACGCTGCGATCAGCCCGCCGACATCGTGCACCTCCCCGATCTCATAGGGGCGCGTCTCAATCGCATTCCTGCGCTTGCCGATGCGCTTTACATTGACTTGTACCTGCATAGCACCGCTCCTTCGTGTTGTCGATTTATTCACTCTATCGTAACACTTCTTATGCGGCGGCACAATCAGGCGGATTGTCTCATACAGCGCACGGATGAAACGGCTCTTTTTGTTTGACCGATGCGGAAGAATCTTCTATAATGAAGAAATCGATAAGGAGATCAGAAAGGACGGAACGAGAGATGAGCGAGACAAAGGCGGAGGCGCTGGCCCGGGAGATGAGTGCGGCGTGCATGGAGGCGATCCGTGTACACGTTGAGGCGCAGCTGCAGGCTGCATGGGAGAAAGGGCACGAGCTCGGCAGGGCGGAGGGGGCCGGCGAGGGCGAACTGCGCGGGCGCAAGCAGGGCGTGATCCGCGTGGCGGTCAACCTCCTGCGTACGGGCATGGATCCCGCCGTCATTGCAAAGGCGGCGGAGCTGCCCGAACCGATCATTCGCAAGCTGGCGCAGGACAACGGCATCGTGCTGCCATAACACAGAAGCATGCTGGTGCCATCGGACGGGCACGCGTGTGCTGCCGCAAGAACTCGTTCCATTGGTATGAAGCTGGATCGCGGTGAACGCGGAATGTTGGAAGCGGTGAATCGAACAGCAGGGCATGAGAAGCTCCATGGTCTGCTTTTTTGTACGAAAACGAGGCTTATATTAGGAGTTGGTCGGTTTGATCTGGAATAAACTAAGCGTTTTTTTTGATTTGCATGGCGACATTGCCTCGACACAGGAAATTACGAAGCGGATCAACGCCGGCGTGCGATTTCGGGGGACGAATCTCAGTGTCCTGATGCTGGCGATCTTTATCGCCTCCATCGGGCTCAATATGAACAGCACGGCGGTCATCATCGGCGCGATGCTGATTTCTCCGCTGATGGGGTCGATCCTTGGAATTGGCTATGGGCTTGCCCGTTATGACAGCACATACGTTCGTTCCAGTGCAGGAAGTCTGCTCGCCCAAGTGATCATTTCGGTTGCCACATCGACGCTTTATTTTTCCCTCACACCGATCGATGCCCCTTCGTCGGAACTGCTTGCACGAACATCGCCGACCATCTGGGACGTTTTGATTGCTGTCTTTGGCGGCTTGGCAGGAATCATCGGCGTAACACGCAAAGAGGGCGGGAATGTCATCCCCGGTGTTGCGATTGCAACAGCTCTGATGCCTCCTCTCTGCACCGCAGGATATGGCATTGCTACGGGCGTTATGGCGTACACCGTGGGTGCACTCTACCTGTTCTTTATCAACAGCTTCTTTATCTGTCTGACGGCATTCATCGTCCTGAAAATCATTGACATTCCCTCCAAGATAGAGCGCAACTCCGTGGAATTTTCAAGACAGAAACGCTACCTGATGGCCTTTGCAGTGCTTGTCACGCTGCCCAGCTGTTTCTTTGCGTATCAAAGCGTGCAGAAAAATCTGGAGAACGAGCAGGCGAAGATTTATATCGAGGAGAATTTCAAAGCACCACCTCGTCTGGCAATCTCCTATACTTTGGATAACGAGAAGAAAATGCTGACAGTGTTTACGATTGCCGGAATATCGGAGGATGATTTGACGGTATTGACAGAGAAACTGCATGAAAAGGCACATCTTAGACCGTTCCGGTTGGAGGTGTTTTCTGCGGAAACGGTGGAAGAGAGAGAAAAGATGGAGGCGATGATCGATCAAAGGCTCAGCGAGGTCGAAAAAAGTGCCATTCCCTCTATGCAGGAGCAGCAGACCGTGACCGCACTCAAGTCTGCCCGCGAGGAAAGTGAGAAGCAGGGGACTTACATATTGGACTGGAATCGAGAGGCGCGTATTGTATTTCCGCAAATCTCCCGCATCGCTGTCGGGAGTGTACACGCACCCGCCGGGACTGGGGATAAATCGGCTGCTCTGAGTGAAACGCAAATTGCGTTCATATATCTGCAATCGGATATGGACGAAGCGTCGCGTGCTCGCTTGACCGAATGGATTTCGGACAAAGCAAAGAACCGTGTAGAGGTGCACTTCCTTCCTGAAGTCTCGGCAACAAATGAAAACAAAGGAGGAACTGTATCTGAGGACGGAGCCCACATATCGTGAAAAAAACATGAGACTACATAATCATTCAGATCGTGTAATTCTGTGCGTTTTTCATTGAGGCTCTTCATGGAGAAGGAGTGCATCTTTTTCCAGATAAGCTCCCAAGCTTATAACACACAACGAGAGATTCCATTCGTCAATTCGGCGTTTGGAATCTCTTTTCTTTTGCAAAGAATCATTAGCCATCTTGCCCTCTCTTGTGTTATAATTTTCTTATATTTGAAACGTGGGAGGGAAGGCCGTTGTTTGCAAAGACCTATGGTGCGACGACCCTCGGGATAGATGGACGGATTATCGACGTTGAGGTGGATGTGTCGCCCGGGCTGCCGGGCTTTGAGCTGGTCGGGCTTCCCGATACGTCGGTGAAGGAGTCGAAGGAGCGGGTACGGACGGCGATTC
>ERZ772827.725-NODE-725-length-17707-cov-4.178393_pt1 | contig 17707 bp, 12 predicted proteins | sample MGYA00580850_ERZ772827 | MGnify/ENA primary metagenome ERZ772827 (study PRJEB29015, sample SAMEA2737950) | human oral metagenome | biome: human oral; feature: human-associated habitat; material: dental | place: China | collected 2145 ...
CTTCGCGGGCGGGAATTTCCTGCAGGCGACGCTCACGATGTTTCAAGTGATGGCGGACAAGGTCGGCAGCAATGTCAACATCCTTGTCTTTCTCGTCATCCTCGGCATTCTCGTCGCCGCCATCACGCGCTCAGGCGCGATGAATGCCTACGGTGAGTGGGCAACGCGCACCATCAAGGGCAAGCGCAGCGCCTCCCTCGTCACCGTACTGCTCGGCATCGTCATCTTCATCGATGACTATTTCAACTGCCTTACCGTCGGCACCGTCATGCGCCCTGTCACGGATAAATTTCAGATCGCGCGCACTAAACTCGCCTACATTATCGATGCAACGGCGGCACCCATCTGCATCATCGCTCCCGTCTCGAGCTGGGCAGCTGCGGTCGGTTCGTCTCTCCCGGAGGATGCACAGATCGACGGCTTCATGCTGTTTCTCCAGACAATCCCGTTCAATCTCTACGCATGGCTGACACTGCTTTTCATGCTCTTCATCATTTGGACGGGGCGTGACTTCGGTGCAATGCGGAAAAGCGTCGAAAAATCCAACGTGCATTTTGAAATCCCGAAGGAGTATCAGGACACCGCAGAGGCATCCGCGAGTGCGGCAAGCGAAGGCCGCGGCAAGATGCTCGATCTCATGCTCCCTCTCCTCGTTCTCATTGGCGCTTGCATCTATGGCATGCTCTATACGGGCGGTATCCATGACGGCAACAGTATCGCGGACTCCTTCGCCAACTGCGATTCCTCAAAATCGCTTGTGCTCGGCTCGTTCATTGCCTTCGTCTTCACCGGCCTGCTCTACCTCCCGCGCCGCGTCGTCTCATTCAACGTGTTTTGTGACAGCTTCGGCTGGGGCTTTAAGGCAATGACCCCCGCTATCTTCATCCTCTGCCTCGCGTGGACGCTCTCCGGCATCTGCAGCAAAGAGTACCTCGATCTTGGCGGCTTCGTCGGCTCGGTTGTGCAGGCAAATGCGGGCGTGGTCATGTTCCTCCCGCCGCTCTTCTTCCTCGTTGCGGTAGGACTTGCCTTTGCGACCGGAACAAGCTGGGGCACGTTCGGCATCCTCATCCCGATTGCAATCGCTGTTCTCGGTCAGACGGCACCGGACATCCTCGTCGTCTCCGTCGCCGCCATCCTCTCGGGTGCCGTCTGCGGTGATCACGCCTCTCCGATCTCTGACACCACCATCCTTGCTTCGGCAGGCGCACAATGCCACCACCTCGACCACGTATCGACACAGCTGCCCTACGTCACCGTTGTCGCCGTCTGCTCCCTGCTTGGGTACATTGCCGACGGATTTACGGGCAACGGCTACATCGGTCTCGGTGTCGGCATCGCCTCCCTCGCTGTCTTCATGGCTGTACTCTCCTCGCGCGTAAGTCCAGCAAAAGAGTAAATTTTGCCCAAATACAATGAGTCACCGACAAAGCATCGGTGACTCGTTTTGTTTACGTGATGTTCAATTGGGCCCTCATATATGATAGGGCAAGTGCTCATGCCGCAAGTTTCTTTCCGGAATTTGGCTCGTTTTTCAGAATGTACTCCCCCACTGAGGAAGTCTCACCCGATTGAAGTGCTTCGAGCATACGGTTGATGAGCGGCGGCGGTGTCCACGCGAGCGGCAGGAAACAATCCGCGCACGCGTTATACATTGCATGCAGATCGTTCTGGGCATGACGACGAAGGAGTGCATACTCGGCCTTTCGTTGCTCATATCGGCGCCCGGCACGCAGATAGCCGATCGTCGCAATCGCCCCCCAGAGAACGAAATAATATGCCCAGATAAAATTCGGCAGAAATGGCGAAAGAGGAAGATAGACCAGCGCAGAAACAAGCCCGCCGACGAGAAGCCAGAGAGCAAAGGACGGACGACTCACCCCTTCTTCAATATAGTTCAGATCCTCAAGCACCTGATAGAGGTTGTTGTGTTGGATAAAATACCCCCTCATACGCTGCAGTCCATCAATCTGGGCTGCACGTTCCTCTGGGATCGCCGCCGGCTCATTCAGAGCGATCTCCTCCGGCATGTCCCGTTTATGTTTTGCCGCAGTATCCGAGAGGAAGCTCCATGTATCCAGCTCATCATCAATCAGTGCTCGTTCTCCACAGTGAGGACAAATACGTGTAAGTCCTTCTATCTTCAATCCGCATTCTTTGCAAATCATGTGATCCCTCCTTACCGGCAAAATTTTATTACGTATTCTAACATATATCATTATTTTTGTCTAATGACAAAACCGGTATACATGAAAGGTCCATTCGCATGCACATACGAATGGACCTTTGTGTTTTATTTATTGTTGTTCCCGTTTCTGTTTTGATCGATAGCCAACCCAGAGGACAATCAGCCATACGGGAAGGATCAACACAGCGAGCTGCATCCCCGGGAGATGCGCCATCATAAATACAACGCCCGCGAGGAATATGAGACAGAGATAGTTGATCCACGGGTAGAACGGCGCACGGAATTTAATATGCTCTCCTTTACGCTCCATCTTTTTACGGAATCTCAGATGAGTGACAACGATCGTCGTCCAGCTGATTACGGCGGCGCAGATCGCAATAGAGATAAGATAGAGGAATGCATCACCAGGAAAGAAGTAGTTCAGAAACACTACAATAAGTGTAAACCCCGATGAAATAAGAATGCCGAGTACGGGTACGCCGCGCGTGGATAGGCTCTTCAAAACAGGCGGTGCATCCCCTCGCTGTGCAAGACCATAGAGCATACGGCTGTTGCTGTAGATCGCGGAGTTGTAGACGGAAATCGCTGCTGTGAGCACGACGAAGTTTAGGATGTGTGCAGCGGCAGGGATACCGACATTCTGAAAAATCTGCACAAAGGGACTCGCCTCCATGCCGACCTCGTTCCACGGCCAGAGAGCCATCAGCACCGCCATCGTGCCGACGTAGAAAATCAAAATGCGCCATATCACCTGATTGATCGCCTGCGGGATTGTACGATCCGGATCCTCCGCCTCTCCCGCCGTGATGCCAATAAGCTCAATTCCTCCAAACGAGAACATGACAACAGCCGTCCCAAGGAAAAAGCCCCACCAGCCATTCGGCAGAAAGCCGCCATGAGCCCAGAGGTTGCTGACATTCTCCGGGAACGGTACGCCTGTGATGAGCAGCCATCCGCCAAGGCCGATCATGAGCACGATCGCCGTGATCTTCACAAGCGCCATCCAGAATTCCATTTCGCCGTATGCGCGGACATTCGTAAGGTTGAGCGCGGTGATGACGGCAAGGCAGATGAGTGCGGAGAGCCACTGCGGGAAATCCGGCAGCCAGAAATTCATATAGATCCCGACTGCCGCAAGCTCTGCCATAGACACAATGATGTAGTTGAACCAATAATTCCAGCCGGAGAGGAAGCCCGGAAAATCCCCCCAGTATTTGCCCGCATAGTGACTGAATGAGCCGGAGACCGGCTCATCGACTGCCATCTCACCGAGCATCCGCATGATGAAGAATATCATGATGCCGCCGAGAAGGTAGGCGAGCATGACCGCGGGCCCCGCGAGAGCGATGGTAGACGCCGAGCCGTAGAAAAGCCCTGTCCCGATTGCTCCGCCGAGCGCGATCATCTGGAGATGTCTGTTCTTTAGTCCGCGCCGAAGTGCGGGCGACGCTTCCTTTTCCTGCATAAATACTCCTGTCTATCCGCGCTGCCGATCTTTGAGTGCCTGTTCCATTTCACGCCTCGCATCCTTTGCCTTGAGTGTCTGGCGTTTGTCATAGTTGTGCTTGCCGCTCGCAAGTGCGAGTTCGAGCTTTGCCCGCCCGCGCTTGAAGTAGACCTTGAGCGGGACAAGGGTCATCCCCTTCTCGCGTGTCTTGCCGAAGAGTTTCAGAATCTCCGCCTTGTGCATGAGGAGACGGCGAACGCGAAGCGGATCGTGGTTGAACTGGTTGCCCTGCTCGTAGGGGCTGATATGCATATGATCGAGGAACACTTCCCCGTTCTTGATGTAGGCATAGCTGTCGCGCAGATTTGCCTTTCCTGCACGCAGGGACTTGACCTCTGTACCGACGAGCTCCATCCCAGCCTCATAGGTCTCATGGATGAAATAGTCATGACGTGCCTTGCGGTTTTCGCAGGCGATCTTGACGCTTTCGTTCTTTTTGCCCATAGAAATTCCTCACTCGGCGTTCCCCGTGCCGCCCTCGGTTCTACGGAAGCACCGATAAATTCAGCACCGCCATCTTTGCGTATCTTTTTCGCCCTGTCTTTGTCGACAAATCCTCCACATAGTCTTTGCTATGCGTCCGGTTTATCCCCTTGACAGGACAAAAAATCTGCACCAATCTGACGGACTTCATTTTATCGGCGATTCCTTGCGATTCATCCGCCGCGTGGGACGCGGCGCACGGCGCGGCTTCTCTGCTGCCTCCGGCTCCGGTCTCTGTGCGCGGTACCCCGGCGGGTCCGGCCAGACGGCGCTGTTCAGCCCTGTCACCTTGACGCGGTGATAGTCACGCTGGCCACGCTCCTCGCCATAGCGCTCATTCCCTCTGCCGCGTGCAGAACCTCGATCGCGGCGTTCTGCACCAGCCTGCGATGCTCGCTCCGAGTGACCTGCTCGACGTGCACTAGCGGCCTTTGGCATCGCTGCACGCGTTTTTCCAGGAACGCTCGCTGCGGCGCTGCGCGCCGCACGCTCTCCCTCCTGCACACGCTTTCCGTGTGTCCCATGTGCGCCGCGTGTCTTCTTGCGCCGCTCTGCAGGAGTCGCCTCAACATCGGCGATGATCGGCTCTGCCTTGCGCTCCCCCTTCTTCTTGCGGGAGCGGCGTTTGCCGGAGGATTTTCCGGCGTCAGCCTTGGGCGCGGCGTTTGCTTTGGCAGGCTTTGCTGCATGCGGCTCATAGACACCGTTGTCCTTCAGGACGAAGTCCAGTGTCCGTGCCTGCACATCCGCACGCGTGATAACGATGGTCACGGTGTCACCGAGACGGTAGCGTGTGCCCGTGCGCTCGCCGACCATCGCATACTGCTCCTCGACGTAGCTGTAGTAGTCATTCACCATCGTCGAGACGTGCACGAGTCCCTCGACGCCGTTCTCGAGTTCGACAAAGATGCCGAATGCCGTGACACCGCTGACAACGCCCTCGAAGGTCTCGCCGACGAACTGCGCCATGTACTCGATCTTCTTCATATCCGTCGTCTCACGCTCCGCCTCGATGGCGATGCGCTCACGCGCGGAGGAGTGCTCCGCCGCATCGGGGAGAGCCGCACGCAGCCGTTCCCGCTTCTCCGGCGCGATGTGCCCCGTGGCGAACGTCTCCCGCAGAAGCCGATGAACAAGGAGATCTGGATAGCGTCGGATGGGTGAAGTGAAATGCGTATAGTAGCGTGCGGCAAGTCCGAAATGCCCAAGACTCTGCGTCGAGTAACGCGCCTGCTGCATGGAGCGCAGGGCAACCGCACCGATGATGCGTTCCTCCGGCGCGCCCTTCACACGGTCGAGCACCGCCTGTATGTCGCGCGGCTGTACCTTGCCGTCCTCATCAATGTTGAGGCGCAGCCCGAGCGCAGCGAGAAGGCTCTGGAAGCGCTCGATCTTCTCAGAATTCGGTGTCTCATGCACGCGGTAGACAAACGGCTCTTCCTTCAGCTCCATGTGGCGCGCAACCGTCTCGTTCGCGATGAGCATACATTCCTCGATGATGGACTCACCGATCGAGCCCATGCGCTTTATGAGCGCGATGGGATGTCCCTCAGCGTCAAGCTTCACCTTGATTTCAGGCAGTTCGAAGTCGATGGCACCGCGGCGATGACGCTTCGCACGCAGAGCTTCGCGCAGACGGCGCAGCGTCCCAAGCATTGGGCGAATGTCCTCGTTGTCCGCAACAAACGGCTCCTCCCCCGCAAGGATTTTATTCACCAGTGTATAGGTCAGCCGGCGTGCAACGTGAATCACGCACGGCACAATCTCATAGCTTTTTACCTCACCGTCCGCGCCGATCTCCATCTCACACGCCATAGAGAGACGGTCAACGCCCTCGTTCAGACTGCATATACCGTTCGAGAGTTCACGCGGCAGCATGGGGATGACACGATCGACGAGATAGACGCTTGTCCCGCGCCGCGCCGCTTCCACATCGAGCGGCTCGCCCGCGCGGACGTAGTGGCTGACATCGGCGATGTAGACACCGAGGAAGAAACCGCCGTCCTTCTCATAGGCATAGATGCCGTCGTCGATGTCCTTCGTATCCTCCCCGTCGATCGTGACAATGGGGAAGTCCCGGCGGTCACGCCGCCCCGCATACTCCTCTGGCAGCGGGTTCTCCGGGCAGTGCGCGGCCGCCTCTGCCACGGCGGGAGGGAAGCTCTCATCGAGATCGTAGGCTCGCATCACGGCGAGCACATCGACACCGGGGTCGCCCGTCTTTCCGAGCACCTCGATGACACGCCCCTCGGCGCTGCGGCGCTCCTCCGGCCACTTCGTGATCTCAACGACAACCTTGCTGCCCGTCTTCGCGCCGCCGAAATCCTTTTTCAGGATGAAGATATCCCGCCCGATCTTCGCGCTGTCGGGTGTGACGAAGCCGAACGCCTTGCTGCGCTCGAATGTGCCGACGATGTGTGTGTTCGCTCGCTCGAGGATGCGGATGATCTCCCCCTCTCGTGCGCGTCCCGGCATCTCAGACGGAGTGACGCGTGCGACCACGCGATCTCCGTGCATGGCGGTTGCGAGGGCGCTGCCCGGGACAAAGACATCCGACTCGTCCTCCGTCGCACGAACATCGGGAATGATAAAGCCGAAGCCCTTGGGCGACATGGAGAGACGTCCCACGACAAGGTTCATGCGGCTCGGCAGTCCATAGAGACCACTGCGATTGCGGATGATCGCCCCCTCTGCTTCAAGTGCCATGAGCGCAGATGAAAGAAGAGGCTCCTCATCAGCAGCGAATCCGAGCCCTGTGAGCACCTCCGCCATCGGCAGCGGGCGATAGGCGTCCTCCCGCATAAAGGCGTGTACTCTTTCCTTTACAATATCCAGTTGTTCCTGTTCCATAATTTCCTCTTTTTTCCGTTCCTACAATGCTCTTTCCTGTACGGTATCTTCCAGTAAAAATGCAGCCGTTCGTTCAAATACGCGCTCTCGAATCCCTATGTCGAGCGGCAGCAGATGTCCTGCTTCCGATAGGATGAATTTCTCACACCGTGCACTTCGAATATTCTCGTAGAGATAGTCAGCACTCTTTGGATCTGCCGTGTGGTCGCGTGCTCCATGCATGATCAGAATCGGTGCCGACACACGTTCAATCTCCTTACAGAGAATATCAATAACATCCATCACCTCGTGGATGGAGACCAGCGGCATACGCCGGTAGGTGTTGTTCGCCCCCTGCGGCACATTCTCGAGTTTGCGCCGCGCCTTCGGCACGTATCGGTCAATGCACGCCTCACGCGTCGGCAGATGCTCGATCCCCTGTTCCGGTGCGATCATGATGGGAGCGCAGATACTTACGACATGAGCAGCCTCCACCTCGATGGAGAGCAGCATGGCAAAGACAGCCCCCATCGAGTGACCGACAATCGAAACATGCTCACATATGCCGCTGAGAATAGCATACCCATCCCGCACTGAGTCCATCCAGTCCTCATGCCCCATGCGGCTAAGATCCTCAACCGTTGTCCCGTGCCCCGCGAGGCGTATGGCAAGTACGGTAAAGCCCCGCGCATTCAGATATTCCCCAAGCAGGCGCAGCTCTGCCGGCAATCCTGTAAAGCCATGAATGAGAAGCACGCCATGCTGCCCTCCCGGCAGCAAAAACGGCTCTGCTCCATGCAAAAGCATGCCGATGCCCCCTCTGCACAGCGTTTTCCTAAAAAAATCCCTGCACCGCTGAGGCAGAAGCAGGGATATTCACATCAACTCGACATCCGCGCAATCACAATGGTGATCACACCGAACAGGATTGCAAATACGAGAGTCACACGCGCAAGCAGCGCATCCATCCCACGCGCCTTTCCTGAGAAGACGGTGTCTCCGCCGCCGTCAAGACCTCCCATGCCGGCAGACTTCGCCTCCTGCCCGAGCACGGACGCGATGAGGATAATTGCGACGATTGCATCAAGTACCATTAATAACGTGAGCAAGAAAAAGCCCCTTCCTTCACTAATATGAATTATATTCTTTTATCATAGCACAGACGAAGCCTGTGAGGCAAGTGAAATGTATCAACCCCGCTCCGTCATTGCCGCGGCAATTGCGGCACCAAGTCCCGATCCACCGCACGCAAGCATGGTATCCACCTTCGCCGCATCCTCGCCAAGGAGCTCGAAGAATGCACGCCGCATCTCCTCCTGCACGAGCGGCATCTTCTCGTATACACTGCCATCGACCGCAATGTGCTGCGGACAAATCTCGCCTGCACCAGTGATCTGCCACAGAGTCCCAACAAAGGTCGCTGCAATGAGGCGTATAGATCGCACGACAATTGCACGTGCAAGCTCACGAATGCGCACCGCATCCTCGACCGGAAGAATCTTCCCCGTCACGGCCTCAACGATCGTTGCTGCCAGCTGTGCATCCTCCCCCACATCCGCGAGCATGCGGCTAAGATCAACACTCGTAAAATGATACGTATGTCCCTTTTCGCCAAGAAGTTCTGCCATGGCAAGGCCAAAGAGTTCACCTAGATAGCGTCCGGCAACCATTTTCTCGAGACGCTGCTCACCCTTTTTTTCAGATGCAGCATCCAGTGCCACATCAAAGCGGTTCGGGGAGATCTTTTGGAAGCCTCCCGACTCCATATTGATGATCATCGGCGGCTCGGCCATCCCCGTATGCGGTTCGAGATAGCAGGTATTGTGCCCTGTTGCGTAGATCGCCCCGATCTTCGTATCTCCATTGATGTAGGCTGCGGAGAGGAGGACTGCTACTGTATCGTTGATGACTGAGTTCGGCGTGACATTCGAGAGACCTTGACGCACGAGCGCTGCTCGCAGGAGATCATTGACAACCTCGCCCTCAACGCCGCGTGCCGCAAACTCCTTCGTCCAAATGATCAGGCGTGCATCATTGATGTTCGTCTGCCTGGACGGAAAGGAAAATGTATGTCCAAGGAGATATGGCGTCTCATGGTCACCGGCAACAGCCTCATCAACAAGTCCTGCGAGGAAGTCAAACATCTCTTCGCCCGTCGCATCCGCACCAACAAAATCGTAGACACCATCGACCTTGAGCGGTTTTGCGACATGGGAGAGCATTTTATATGTCCCATTGCCCTCGAGCCGATAGAGCAGGACGCGCACATTCGTCCCGCCAAAGTCGAGTGCAAGATAGCTGCCACGCTCCTCGCCCGTCGGGAGTCCCAGGTAGGACGGCAGCATACGAAGCGATGAGTCCGGAGATCCGGCAAGCCCCAAGCGCATATCCTGGCGAAAATTGGCCGCAGCCTCACGCAGATGCTCTGTATCCACCGTAAAGGCCGCAATGATCTCATTGTAGAGCACCGAATCAAGCGCCATGTCTACTACTCCTCCTCTTTCACAGGCTGCGCCTGTGCCTCCAGCATCATGTGCGGCAGATGGACGAGCACGCGTGTAATGCGCACGCCATCGACCTCCTCGACATAGAATAGAGTCCCTCCATGCGCTGCCATGCATCCGATCCGCGGTGCCTCTCCAAGCTGATCATAGAACCATCCGCCGATACTGTCCACATCCTCATCCTCAATGCGGATACCGAGCAGATCGTAGACCTCCTCGAGGAGGAGTTTTGCATCGATGGAGCAGACACCGCCCGCACGCCACTCTACATTTTCGCGTTCTTCATCGAACTCGTCGCGAATATCGCCCACAATCTGCTCGATGATATCCTCAACGGTCACCATCCCCGCTGTGCCGCCGTACTCATCCACCACGATGGCGAGCTGCGACCCCTGTTCCTGCATCGTACGCAGGAGAACGCTGCCGTCCATACTCTCCGGTACAACAAGTGCCTTGCGGATGTAGCGGCGCAGGTTCAGCCGCTCCCCACGGATCAGCGGAGGCAGGAGATCTTTTACGTGGATAAATCCAATGATGTGATCCTTATCCTCATAACAGACGGGATAGCGCGTCTGCTGCTCCTCGAGAATTGTCTTGATGCGCTCTGCGGGCGTATCGTCGAGGTAAAGACAGATCATGTCCGTGCGCGGCACCATAATCTCACGCGCGTTCAGTTCCGTGAACGAGAATACATTGTCCACGAAGTCTGCCTCCGTGCTGTTGATCAGCCCCTGCCGATAGCTCTCCTTCATCAGGAGACGGATCTCCTCCTCCGTATGCGCATCCTCGTTTTCGGCCTTCACATCGTAGCCAAGCCGACGGCTGATATGATTCGCAACCGTATTCAAAATCCAGACAAAGGGACGCATGAGGCGGCTGAATAGCACCATCGGAAACGCGATGGCAAGGATAATATCCTCGACGTTCGCGATTGCCATCGACTTCGGAGTCAGCTCACCGAGCACGATATGCAGTGAGGTGATGATCGTAAATGCAATGGCGAGTGCGACCGTGTGCCCGAACTCATCGGGAAGTCCAAGCGCCTCTGTTACAGGCAGGATCAGCGTTGCAATCGCAGGTTCGCCCACCCAGCCGAGACCGAGCGAGGCGAGCGTGATACCGAACTGCGTCACCGAGAGCGAGTAGTCGAGGTGATCCGTGAGCTGCTTGGCATACCGTGCACGGCTGTTCCCCTCTGCGATCAGCGTCTCGAGGCGAGAGGTGCGGATCTTCACACAGCAGAACTCCGCCGCGACAAAGAACCCGTTCATGAATACAAGAAAGGCAACGAGCAGTATGTCAAGCAATGTGGGCAATATGTCCACGAATTATATCCCCCTTTGGAAATGAATAGACCTCCGTGTCCTCAGGAATGAGGCAATCGGGAGAGGTCAATCTCCATGCGCGCGGCAAGCGCCTTGAGCTTGTCAACTTCCTTCGCATCCACGAGAGAGATGACCGCGCCCGCCTTGCCCGCACGTGCCGTACGCCCCGCACGGTGGCGATAGGTGCGCACATCCTCAGGAAGGTCAATATGAATGACGTAGTCCACGTCCTCAATATCGAGTCCTCGCGCGGCGAGGTCGGTGGAGATAAGGATTTCAGCGCGTCCCGCACGGATGGCATCAAGCGCTGCACGTCGCTGGTCACGCCGCTCTTGTCCAAGCAGGGCAACGGCCTTGATACCCTCATAGCGCAGCTTTTCGAGCGCGTGCGCCGCGTCGAAGCTGCGTCCGACAAAGACGAGGCCCCGTCGGATCGGCAGACGGCGGGTCAGCTTTTGCACTGCCTTTATTTTATCACGAAACGATACAATATCATAGTAGTTTTCATACATCTCATTTGCACTCTCCACGCGGATGAGGCGTGGGGCGAACAGCTCCTCCGCCATGCGCACGGCAGCCACGCCTGCTGTTGCTGAGAGGAGAAGCGCCTGCCGCTCCGGAGGGAGGAGTCGGATAAGAGCACGCACATCGTCGAGATGCTGCTTGCCGAGGAGTCGGTCGAACTCGTCCAGGACGAGGACCTTCACACCCGTGAGTTTCACTTTGCCGAGGCGGTGCAGCTCCTGCACACGCGGTGCAGAACCGACGATGAGGGCAGGCTTCTTCTTGAGTGCTTCAATCTGCCGCTTGATGTTCGCTCCGCCGATGAGCGCCTGCACCCCGACCGACAGTCCTGCCGCCTGTATGAGTTCGCGCGCAACAGCCGCGATCTGCATGGCAAGTTCGTGCGTCGGTGCGAGGATGAGCGCCTGTGCCGTACGTACGGCAGGATCAATGCGTGTCAACAGTGGCAGGAGATAGGCAAGTGTCTTGCCCGTCCCTGTCGGTGCCTCGCCGATCAGATTCTCTCCCGCGTACGCAGCGGGAATCAATGCCGTCTGTATCTCCGTCGGGGCGGTGATACCGCGCTTTGCAAGCGCGGTCGTGAGATGCTCGGGCACGCCGAGCGATGTAAAGTCCATAGTCTCCTCCTGCAGAAATAAGATTCGTGCATATCGCAAAAAGCGCCCCTATCGGCTCGCTTTGCTCGCCACTCCCCCCGCTTGGCGGGGGAAGCTAATATACTGTGTTCCAAATGCCTCCCCCGTCGCTACGGGGGAGGGGGACCGCGCAAGCGGTGGAAGGGGCGCTTGAATCGACAAATCCAATACAAAGGAAAGAGTACGTTGGCCCGACCTGCTTTATTACAGTTTTCCTAAAAACAGCGCATCCATCTCCGCCTGTTCATCCGCCGTCGGCGTATAGCTGCCGCGCGGGGCGTATCTTGGCTCAGACACACGCTTCTCCGTCACCCCTGCTGCAGTGCGCGGTATCCGCTTCCCTGTAAAGTCGGGCTTGCCGCCCGCATCGTTTGCCGTCATGCGGCACTGTGGGAATGCGGTGCAGCCCCAGAATTCGCCGTGCTTTCCCTTGCGCTTCTGCATAACGCCGCGCCCACAAGCGGGACAGCGAACGCCCTCTACGCCTGGAATCTTCGCGCCGAGTGCCGCCGTGCAGAGATCGCGGGCAAATGCCGCCTGTCCCGCGAGGAAGTCCTCTATGGAGCCCGCCCCTTCAGCCATTGCGTGCAGACGATCCTCCCAGATCGCTGTGGCATCGGGATAAGTCATGGTATCAGGTAGTGCGTCAATGAGGAGATATGCCGTCTCAGTTGGTGTCAGCACCTTCTTTTTCCCTGCCGCGAAGAGAAATTTTCGTTGGATCAGATCCTCGATAATGCTCGCGCGCGTTGCCTCCGTCCCAATACCGGAAACATCACGCAGCATCTTCTTTGCCGCCTCATCCTTCACGTATTTATGGATTTCCTTCATGCCCTGCAGGAGGGTCGCGGGCGTAAAGCGCGAGGGCGGCTTCGTCTGGCGTGTACCAAGATCTGCCGACACATAGTCCGCTGCATCCCCCTTCTTCATCGGGGGCAGGACGGCACTCTCCTCGTCCTCTTTCTCCGCATCCTCCGCCTCATTCTTTCCCGTGCGGTACATCGCACGCCAGCCTGCTGCACGCTCCGTACGACCGCTCGCCGCGAACAGCTCGCCGTAGTACGTGACCTCCACCTTTGTCTGGTCGTAGACATAGTTCGGATAGAACTGCGCAATGTAAGCGCGCGCAATCAGGCCGTAGATGTTGCGCTCTGCCACACTGAGCCGCGCGAGGTTCACGGGCACGGTGGTCGGGATGATCGCGTGATGCGCTGAAATCTTATCATCGTTCCACGCGCGCGACTTCTGCTTCGCATCGGCGGCCTTTGCCCACGCCCCGAGTTCCGACTCCTCAAGCGCCGCGAGGTTGCCGAGGATCTTCGCCGCATCCTTATGCTGATTCACGGGCAGATACTCGGCGTCCGAACGCGGATAGCTCGTCAGCTTCTCCTCGTAGAGCTTCTGCGCCGTGTCGAGTACCTGCTGCGGCTCGTAGCCGTAGCGCTTGCCCGCAAGCACCTGCAGAGCGGACAGCGAGAACGGGAGCGGCGGCGGCTCCTCCTTCTTTTTGCGTTCGTAGCGCGTGACCTTCGCATCTTGCGGCTCCGCACCAAACGAGGCAAGTGCAGTGCGTGCCGCATTCTCGTCCACAAGCCGCCCCTCAGGATCGAGCGGTGTACGCTCCTCCGACGGCTTCCATCGCGCACGAAAGCTTTCACCCGACTTCTCATGGCGAAACACTATATCGAGCAGATAATATGTCGCTGATTTGAAATTCTCAATTTCGCGCTCCCGCCGCACGACGAGCGCGAGTGTCGGTGTCTTGACCCGGCCGATGGGAAGCACGAGCCGATCATGCCCCGCACGCCGTGCCGCAAGCGTATAGGCGCGCGAGAGATTCATCCCGATGAGCCAGTCCGCACGCGCCCGCGCCAGCGCCGACAGCTTCAAGGGAAGAAAATCCCGATTGTCACGCAGGTCGCCGAGCGCATCATGGATGCTCTTGTCATCGAGCGCATTGATGAGAATACGCCGTACAGGCTTTTCGTTGCCGAGATAGTCCAGCACCTCGTCCACAAGCAGCTGTCCCTCGCGGTCAGGGTCGCCGCCATGTACGATTTCATCCGCGCGCTCGATCAGCCCCTTCACCACCGCAAACTGCTGTGCCGCACTCTCGTTTATGACCAGCCGCCAATCGGCAGGCAGAATCGGCAGATCCTCCGCACGCCAGCGTTTCAGGTTTGGATCGTATTCCTCCGGCTCCGCCTGCCGCAGGACATGACCGAAGAGCCACGTCACCACGCCGCCGCCCGTCTCGATCCAGCCCGCCCCCTTGCGGTGCGGATCCGGCAAACACGCAGCAAGCGCACGCCCAACGCTCGGCTTTTCTGCAATGTAGAGCCTCATGCAAACACCTTCGAGAGCGCCCAAACAAGAAGGACAAGCCACAAAATCAGAACGATGGAAGCAGCGACGAGCACGAGTGTCCCATAGTGCGTTACGTTATGTTCCGCCTCTGCACGCGCATGATCCGGCAGCATACGAACAAGGAACTCGGTTGCTGCCGGCAGAATCACCATATCATCAACTGCGCCAAGCAGGGGAATCGCATCAGGCACAATGTCAATCGGACTCACAAGGTAGAGCAATGTGAGCGGAAATAAAACCTTCACCGCGCGCGGTGTATCGCGCCGCAGCATTGCAAAGAGCAGCACAGCAATATCGCGGCGCAGCGCGCGCAGGAGTACCAAAAATCGCAGCATAGAAACCTCCGATCATTTCACCTAATCATATTTAGTATACCATTCCGCCCGTACTCTTTCAAATGAAAGGTGAACGCCATATCTATCGTCTCCGCAATGACCTATAATTCTATATACGGGAATGAAAAACCGCCCACTGTGCAAAGCACAATGAGCGGCATCATTCGCAGGAAGATTGCTTCAGAGGCCCAAATCCCCCATCTTTATCTCCTCCACACGACCATATTCGATCTCGAAGGCAAAGCCGATGGTCGGATCCTCCTCGGAAAAGTAGATATAATCCTCCCCGTAGATCATACTCGGTTCGCCGTATACGCGCCGCAGTTCATCCACGGGGGTTCCGATGCGGACGCCCTTGCCCGAGGCGAGCGAGCTGCGCTCCGATATTTTGACGCGGCGCACAAAGCCATCGACGATATCGAGCGACAGGCTGTCCGTGTACTCATATTCCACGACTTCCTTGCCCGCATAGCGCATAGAGCGCTCTGTCTCGATCTCAGCAGGGGCACCGTAGTGTGCACGCACATCTGCTTCGGATGCACCATATGCGATATCGCCAAGCATAAGTGCAGTGCGGGCAATACGAGATGCTGACTTCTGCTCCTCTGCACGATGCTGACGCAGTGTCTCCGCCTCACGTTTTGCAGCATCATCTGCCGAGAGTGTTTTCTCTACCGCATCGCGTGCTATGGTAATCCGCTTTCCCTCATCTACGCCCGGCGGTGCTGTCACTGTGCTTCGAAATGTATCCATAGCAATGCTTGCAGCAACTCCGGCAACGACGGCGATCCCTATAACGACTGCACATATCCGCATATTCAAAGATTCTCTCTCCCCCGGAATCATTTTATCGTCAGCAGAAACGATATCCTACACCATATATGCTGCAAAATTTAACGAATCACGCCCATCTTAATCTCATCAACGCGTCCATTCTCGATCTCAAAGGTAAGTCCGATCGACGAGTCACCCTCCACAAGGTAGATGTATTTATCGCCGCGAATGACATCCGGCTGTCCATAGGCCGCAATCACCTTGTTTACATCTGTACCGACAGCAATATTCGCCTTGGTCTGAACTCCGTTCGCCTTGCCAATCTCGACGCTGCGCACACGTCCATCCACAAAGATGATGTCAAAATCATTGCCGTATTCCCATTCAGTCGCCTGTCCGCCAGCATAGATGGGGTTGTATTTCGTCTCAACCTCACGTGGTGCACCGTAGACACTGCGGACATAGGACTCTGACGCGCCGTATTCGATGCCGCCGACAACAAGTGTGTCCAACGGAACAGAGGCCTGTGCGGCCCCCGCACCAAGAAGGCTGACGCTGAGTGCGACGCCTGCAATACGCTTGCTGAATTTGAACATGATAAACATCTCCTTTGCTGAAAGACGTTCCTTTATGGTCTTGTAAACTTACGGTGAATTATAGAGTAATACGCTGAAAAGCCTCTGAAGGATTCCTTCCAGAGGCTTTTCAGCATAAAAAGAGCTGTTGAACGTTTTTCATTCAACAGCTCTCTCTCACAGGAGGTTACGCCTTGCCTGCAAGTTTTTTGTAGTTGTTGTAACGCGTCTCCGCATCCCTCTGCGTCTTCTCAAAGAGCGCTTCTGCCGCCTCGGGGAAGCTGCTCTTGAGGGTGATGTAGCGATTCTCGCCGAGCAGGAAGTCCTGGAACTTCGAGAAGTCCGGCTCCTTGGAGTCAAGGGTGAACGGATTCTTGCCCGCCTCGATGAGCTGCGGGTTGTAGCGGTAGTTCGCCCAGTAGCCGCACTCGACCGCGAGCTTACCCTCAAGCTGCGCACAGCCCATGCCCTTGCGGATGCCGTGGTTGATACACGGCGAGTACGCAATGATGAGAGAGGGTCCCGGATATGCCTCCGCCTCACTGATCGCCTTGAGCACCTGATTCTGATCGGCTCCCATGTCGACCTGAGCAACGTAAACATAGCCGTAGGACATCGCCATGATGCCGAGATCCTTCTTCTTCGTTTTCTTGCCCGTCGCAGCAAACTCTGCGATCGCCGCTGCCGGAGTTGCCTTCGACGCCTGTCCGCCCGTATTCGAGTAGACCTCGGTATCAAAGACCATGACATTGACATCCTCACCGGAGGCAAGCACATGATCCAGGCCGCCGAAGCCGATATCGTATGCCCAGCCATCGCCGCCGAACACCCACTGCGAACGCTTGACGAAGTAGTCGTTATCCTTGTAGATGCGGCAGAGAAGCTCGTCCGTCCCCTTCTCCTTCTCAAGCAGCTCGCGCAGGAGGTCGGCGCGGTCACGCGTGCCCTCACCGCTGTCGCGCTTTTCGAGCCAGAGCTGCATTGCTGCCTGAAGCTCGGCAGAGCCCTTCTTCTCCTCGAGTGCCTGTGTCACCGCCGCCGCGATGGACTCACGCACTGCCTTCGTGCCGAGCAGCATGCCAAGGCCATACTCCGCATTGTCCTCGAACAGCGAGTTTGCCCATGCAGGACCGTACCCCTTCGGGTTCTTCGTATACGGGATTGCAGGTGCGCTCGCGCCCCAAATGGAGGAGCAGCCCGTTGCATTGGCGATCATCATGCGGTCGCCGAAAAGCTGCGTGACGAGCTTTGCGTACGGTGTTTCGCCGCAGCCTGCGCACGCACCCGAGAACTCGAAGAGCGGCTGCTCGAACTGCGAGCCGATGACCGTCGTCTTCTTCATCGCGACGTTCTTGACCGAGACCTTCTCCGTGTCCACGCCATAGTCAAAGTACTTCTGCGCATCGCGGAGGTTGTCGTCGAGCAGTGTCATATCGAGCGCCTTGCCCGGGCAGACCTGTGCACAGTTGCCGCAGCCGAGGCAGTCAAGCGTCGAGACGGCAATCGTGAGGTTCAACCCCTTCGCCGGACGTGACTTCACGGACTGCATCCCCTCGGGCGCTGCTGCAAGCTCCTCATCCGTCGTCAGCACAGGACGAATCGTTGCGTGCGGGCAGACAAAGGAGCACTGATTACACTGGATACACTTCTCCGGACGCCA
>ERZ772827.731-NODE-731-length-17630-cov-3.795448_pt1 | contig 17630 bp, 28 predicted proteins | sample MGYA00580850_ERZ772827 | MGnify/ENA primary metagenome ERZ772827 (study PRJEB29015, sample SAMEA2737950) | human oral metagenome | biome: human oral; feature: human-associated habitat; material: dental | place: China | collected 2145 ...
TTTGAATTTTATGTCAACCGTAGAAGCATTAGTAGACCCAATTGACATTTCATTTCCAGTAATCGAGCTTATATAATCTATTGAGCTTACACCATCTGACAAAACTTTATTTTTGATTGTCACTCTCCCTCTTACACGTCTTGAAGGGGCGTTAATAGCTTTTTGATAAATCTGATTAATATTGTACATACACGTCTACCTTTCTATAAAATTCATTTTTAATCCACTCCAGGGCTTTAATTTTTCATTAAAACTATATGCTGGAGAAGTTCTGTCACCCACATAAAAAGTTCTATTTACCATTCCTTCCATAGGGTCGGGATAAGTAATCGAAAAGAATTCACTTGTTACAGCGCTAAGTAGGGTTCTAATTTCATCTTGTGTTAATATCCCCCACTCACATTCTAATTTTCGTTTTGTTGTGACCCTATCTCTAATCATATTACCATTTGCATCACGTCCAGTTTCTCCGTCAATATCTTGGATTCCCACTTGAAATGATTTAGGAGCAACAACAGTTACTCCATTAATTATTAATTTTGCCATTTATTGCTCCTCCTAAATTTTTATAAGCGTTTGACCAACGCGTTCTTGTTCTTTATTAATTTCATCAATTGTAAATCTAGCGTACTCAGTACCACCTAACTGAATTACAATATCTCCACTAGGTAAACTACTTGCTTGTTGACCATTCCCGATAACCTCAGCAACTGCGCTACTTACTACACGTCCCATAGTCTGTAAGAATCCAGTGTTTTCTAGTGGGACAACCGCTTCTTTACCAGCTTCCCCAATCATAGCGATAGTTGGACTGTCAACAATACCCCCTCTTGCTAATCTAGGTAAACTGATATACCCGATAGTACCCAAACTTACACCAGGAAGTTTATTAATTAAACCTATAACACCGTTAATCATTCTTATAAAACCATTGACTATATTTTCAATAGTCCCTAAAACAGCATTGACTGCACCTCTAAAAGCGCCCCCTACAGCATTACCTACCATTTGACCAGCTCTTACAAATATACCTTTAACGGTACTCCAGACACCTGAGAAGAACGTTCCTATTGAACTGAATGCTCTTTTCACTGCATCATAAGCTTGGCTAAACGTCGTTCCAAACCACTCTGCAACTCTGCTCAATGCGGTCTTAACATCATTCCAACGCTCGGTAAACCAACGACCTATGCCTTTGAATATATCAACTATGTTATCCCACGCTTTTTGCCACTGCTCTTTGTACCAGTTAGCTACTGGAGAAAGAATATTTTTAACATCTGTCCACCTGTCAGAAAACCATTTGCCAATTCCTTGAAATATACCTACTATGAAATCCCAAGCTTCTTTAAATCTGTCGCTGAACCACTGGCCTACAGTAGAAAATATAGAAACTATTCCGTCCCAAAGTCCTTGGAAAAAGCTAACTATTAACTGCCAAATACCTATGATGTTGTTGTAGGCAATTTCAAAGTATAAGACTATTCCATCCCATATACCTACTATGATATTCTTAACAAATTCAAAGCCGGTTTGAATAAGTGCTCCTATTTCTTCACCTACTGCTGAAAAAATACCTTTAATAAAGTCCCAAGCACCTGTGAATACATCCTTTACACCTTCCCAGATTTTAGACCAATCACCTGTGAAAATACCTAATACAATTTTTATAAACCCGGTAATTACATCTATTATCAGTTTAAAAATTGATGATACAACGCTAAATAAGGCCATTATAGATCTTCCTATTTGTTCAATAATGGGCATAATTACTGGTAACACGTTTTTAGCTAAAAATGAGATTATCGGAACAATATATTTTTCAAGCACAACTTTTAAAACATCAATAACCGTACCTATAAGGTTACCAATACTTACTAACGTAGGCTTGATGAAGTTTTGATACGTACTCTTGAACTTTTCCCCTAAAGTTTTCAACGTAGGGTTAACGTGGTTATTCCACATCTCTAAAAAGATACTAGTTATCTTAGAAATTCCACCATTAAAAGAATCAATAAACGGTTTAATGTGTTCATCATAAACTTTATTAAATATAGAAAATCCATCTTTTACAAAATCTTTCAAAGTCTCTATTACTGGACTAACGGCATCTAGTATACCTGTAAATGCTTGAGTGAACTTATCTTTGTTATCACCAATTACTTGTTCTATGCCCCCAAATACATCTCTTACTAATTTTAACCATATATCCTCTATACCCATAAAAGCATAGGTTAATGTAGAAATGATATTAGCTCCAATATCAGTAGAAGGTTTGCTTGTAATGGTATCGTAGAAAATATCAGATAACTTAGCTGCAATATTTCCTAGACTGCTGTATATATCCCCCATTTCTAAGAAACTTCTCATTAACCAAGATTTTATATCAAGTCTAGTTTCTTTCAGAGATTTGTCTATACTTTCAAAAATTAAAACACCTATTCCCAATGCTACATTAGCAATTGCTCCAGCTACCTGACCTAATGCAAATGCTAACTTTTCTAAAAATATACCTGCCGTTCTTGCAACTAATCCGTCACTAAATATAATTTCAAGTGATTCTTTAATACCTTTTAAGGCTTCTTTTATACGGTCAAGTCCTTCTTCTCGGAATGTCAACTTCCAACCTAATTTAAATAAGTCTGCTAAATGTACCAGGAAATCCTTTAGAGGCTTTAGCTTCTCAAGAAGTCCATCAAACATAGTATTATATTGAGTCCCTCTATCGGTAATATCAATGTCAGGTAAGATATCTTTCCCACCTTTGCCTTTACCTTTACCACCTTTGCCTTTGCCTCCAGAACCAACATCTGAATCTGAATCGTCTGCTTTCTTATTTAACAGGTTAATTTCATCAAACCCCATAAGTCCACGTAATTCTTTGACCGCTTTTTTAGCTGCTTTCCCAGCATTACCCACATTGTCTGCTAAGTTATCAGCACCGCCACTGGCATCATCTAAATTATTAGCCAAATCTCCCGCAGCGCCTCCTGCACCTTGCAAACCTTTAGTTACATTTCCTACAGCTCCTGCTACCCCGTCATTGCTACTTACTTTTTTATCAAATAATAACTGCACAAACTCAGCTAATTTAGCAGTTGCCCAACGTAAGGCACTAGCAAAAGCATTTAATATAGGCATTACAGCGTTAATAATTGGTAAAAAGGCATTACCTATATTTAAAGCTGTATCTTTCATCAAAGCTTTAAATGTTGATATTCTTGTATTAACCGTGTCTTCTAAAGTCTCTCCATATCGTTTAGTCGCTTGTTCTAAGATTGCCATTAATCTGATCTGTTGTTGTGTTTGGAAATCTAGTTGTTGCCAACTTTGACCATTAGCAAATTTCTTGAATGCCTCAGTGCTTTCAATCATACTAACGTTAACCATTACCCCTAAATCCTCAATAGCCTCTGTATTCCCAAGTAAACCACTTCGGATACGTTCCATAACATCAGTCATAGTACGCCCAGTCCCTTGTGCAATAATTGAAGATGTTTCAAGTAATTTAGTAGTATATGCGGCTAACTTTTCCTGATTTTGAATAAATCCGGCTAGGATATTACCGTATGTCGCTCCGTATTTTATAGCCTCGCCTTTACTCATATTAAATGCTAAGGCATTATTTTCCGCCCATTTTAAGAATGATTGAGTGCTCTCGCCCATTATTCTACTGATTTGATTAATAGAAGCTTGTACTTCTAAGGCTGTTTGAACAGAATACTTTCCAAGGCGATACAGTTGTTGAAATAGCAATCCTACTACTGCTAATTTTGCTAATCCTGAAAAAGCATTTTTTATGCTGTTTACATTCTCCTTAACGCCTCTAGTAGCTTGATTCATAGATCCTTCTAACTGTTTCATTTTTCGTTGAAAAGGTGCTAATTCCGCATTAATAACAACCTTTAATTCTTCTAATGTAGCCATCTCTTACCTCCTTCTTGCCAAAATAAAAAGCCAACCAGTTTTACTGATTGACCTATATGTTATTATTTCCAGTGGTGTCCACAATCTTTACAAATTTTATAATTTTTTACATCATTTGATATCCTCTTGTTTTTTGGCAGTAGCATTTTAAGTGGTATTATGAAAAATCCCATTAAAAAATACAGGAATAACCATTTTATAGACACCCACCACCAACCTACTAGTATCCACCAAATTAAACTATGTCTTCTTGGGACAATATCCTGAATATTGACTAGTTGAAATTGTAAATTATTAGATTGACATTTTGGACAAGATAAATTTGTTTGATTATTTTTCATAGTATAAAACCTCCGTCACAAGTTTATTATACTATATTTTAAAGTTTTTTTGAATTTCTAATTTCGTTAAATCTCATAACAAATTCTCTCATTCTCTCTTTATGCAAAGCTAACTCTTGTTCTTTTCGCAACTCTTCTATTTGTGCTTTTTCTTTTTCAAAAATATACCCAGGAGCACAATTCCATAATTCAGGAGGTTTTACATCCTTACTAAGGAGTGGTCCAAGAAAACCTACAATTGTGTTTGCTAAATAATAATCACGTATATATTCATTTTTTCTGTTAAATTCAAGAACTTTATTCTTGCTATTTATAATATCTAAAATTTCTTGTGGTGAATGTTCCCAAAAGAAATGAGGAGTTATATCCACATCTAAAGCTATAAAATATAACTCCTCTATATATTCTGCTCCGCTCTCTATTCTTTTACTACTGACAGAGTTGTTTTTCCCTTTTTCTTGGCTTTCTTCGCTGTCTCCTCGGTTGGAATAAAACCCGAATCCTGCATTAATGGTATTAACACTTCTGTTAATAATGATGTTTGGTCCTTACCACAATCTAAATAATCATCAAATATATTTTGTACATCTTCAAACTTTAATCCGTGATGATATTTTTGAATAGCACCATGTATGATAAATAACATAGTTTTTAATGGCGGAATAGGCATATCATCATTAAATTTAAAAATTTTAATAATATTTACACCTAAATTTTCCTCTAACTTACATACTGTAGCTGTAGTAAGTTTCAGCTTGTACTCTGTATCTCCTACGTGCCAAGATGTGAATGGTTTTCTCATTTAATACTCCTCCTATTATTAAATTGATGTTGAGCCATCAGTAAATTTTAAATCTGATTGTAGTGCGATTTTCAATGTGAACTCAATAACGCCATTCACACCGCCTCCGCCTAATTTCACTGCAACTTGTCCTTGGAATTCTACAGTTGTTTTATCTGGATAAGTTTGTTTGAAATAAAGTACTTTTTTATCGTCCATTGCTTTTCTTAGTACTCTGAATGCTGATGTTGCTGCTTTATTTTCATACTTGAATTTGTATTCTAACTCACCAGCGTCACCAATTCCTAGTTCATATTGTTTTACCTTATCGGCTAAAGTAGTATTTTCTACTTTTTCAGGTTCTACCCCTAATTCAGGCACTTCTTTTAATCCTGAAAGTTCAGTATATGATCCTGAAGTTTCACCGTATTCTAATTTAATTCCATTTGCTAACATGTTTAGTCCTCCATTCTATATTGATATACTATTTCACTATCGGGGTCATAAATCCCCTCAAATTTCATTATTTTATGTCTTAAATTGCTTGGGTCTGGCATGTCTTGTGCCATAGTTCTTTTCAACCCTAAAGAACTAAATACTTTATCAACTTTTAAAGCTGTTTCTGATGTACTCTCTTTATCAAAAATATCAACTTTATACCTCAAATACGTTGTCTCTTCTACACCGTTATTTAACCATTCATGAGGCTTGTTCTCCTCTTCAAGGTAAATAATAACGGGGAAGTTTTCCCAGTCAGCAGGGTATGTATCAGTTACATTATTTGAAATTTCTGACAGCTTAGAGTAAATCAAAGGTTTAACATTAATCATCTACTAAACTCCTTTAATTTTTTACTTAAATACTTAGCCATAACTTCTTTTACTTTCTTTTCATTATTTCTTAAAGCAGGGTACATAAAAGGTTGCGCTGGTTGCCCCTCACTTCTATAAAACTTACCTACAGGAGTTTCTATTGTATGAAAATGGTATGCGGACAAGTATCCTTCATCAACCATGTCTTGGTGAAACCACCACGGCGTTGTACGATAAGTAGGATTAACATTAGGACTTATTCCATTATGATTATTAGCACCTATTCTACCAGTCCCAAACTCTAAGAAGGCTGCTGCAGGTTCATTGGTATAAACTATACCTTTCAATCCATCAACTTTTGTCCTTATGCTGTTTCTAGTCCTACCAGAATTTGTTGCAACTAATAACTTAGCTTCACGTTGAACCAGTTTAGCTCCCCTACCGACCCCAGCTTTTATAATTTGCTCTCCTTCTCTACCTTTTAGCCTGTAGATTTTATTAACTAAATTACTTAAATTCATTATTTGTTCAGTCATAGCTTTTGTAACTCCACAAATTTATGAAACGTATAATTTTTTATAGATACCACTTCGTAATTGGGTACGTCACTGTCTATACAAATACCGTCACGCTCTTTTATCTCAGCAGACCTTTCTACAAGCATATTCATTATATAACTTAACTTTTCACCATAAATTTGCGCTTGAACACGTCCAGAAGCTGGGTAAATTTCAGCATTGATTATATCCGGATTATCTTCATATCCTTTAAATCGCACACCTTCATTATTAGTCTTGACAACGTATTTAAAAATCTTATAAGGTTTTAATCTATTTCTTTTCAAACGTACCACCACTACACCTCGCTAATCTATAAGTTGATAAAGTGTTTTTTATATGAGGTGAAAAATCGTCTCTGTAAGAAGTTGAGATACCACCTTCGCTTCTTGAACTTTCCCCTTCAACTCCTGACCTATTGTATAATTCAAGCGCTATCTCTAGCGTTACACTTTCTAGTCCAGGAATTAAAATAGTTCTATTAGTTTCAGCTAAAACGATATTCTTTGCCCTCAACCACAAAAGAGAGAGGATTTTTTCATCACTCTCTCCGCTTAATTGTTTAAACTCTTCAATCATAGGACACCTCCTACTACTCTTTTACTTCTTTTCCTGTTTCAGACGGAGTTTTAAGGTCCTCAACATCTTCAATTTCTTCGAGGTATAAACTAAATCCACCTTGTGATTCCAAATTCCCTTTGATTTCCGCAATTCGTTTATCACCAGCCTCGTATATATCCCCTACTTGATAGCTCTTTTCCGTTTTAGTATCAAATATTGGGTTTAAAACTCTAAATTTCATTATTTACCTCCTACGCTTCCGCAGTTACCGTAATTTTAACTACTTTCTTAGCATTTTGAAGAAATACACCGTAATGTTTGTCAGCATAGAAACCTGTTGTTTTTTTAGAAGCTATACGGTCAGTTTCTAAAAATGTTTCACGTTTTAATAAAATCTTGAACGCTTTAGTCCCATCTTCCTCGTCTGGATTAGTTTGAACTAAAATAGCTTCATTTTTATCTAATTTATTTGATTTTACTATTTGTGTATTTAAAATCACACCATATGTCCCTTTGATAATTCCTTCTGCTCCGATTTCTGACCCCTGTAAGAAGTTCTTACCTGCATCTAATCTTAATGCACTTGCAGAATTAGGATGGCATAGTAATACATAAACGTCATTGTCAGAGTCGGTGTCGAAAACATCTTGTGCATTAGACAGGTCTTCTACTTTGAAACCTTTTTTAGTTGTATAAGCTTGAGTAGCAGTTTTTGCTGCAGTTAATACATCATTATCAACTTTTTGGTTAATTGACTTCGCTAATTGTCTCATTGCTGTTCCCACTGGATCTCCGTAACCACTCAATACAGCTTCATCAGTTAATTCAATACCTTTTGCTGCTTTTTTGACTTTCATTTTTGTAGTTACATGTCCTAATTGTTCAGCTGGGATTGTTGCCCCTTCTGCTACTTCTTCTGCATCCCCTACATAGTTCCATTGAGGTACTGTTAATTCATCTCCTGGAATCCCCACTAAACTAGTATCGATATCTGCTAACGGAATGAATTTGATTGATTTCCCTACTCTTTCGTTAAGCATATCTGATAATACTTCTGGGTCTAATAATTGTGTTAATTTTGTTTGTCCTGTTGCCATTTATTTATCCTCTTTTCTTTGTTAATTGATTATATAATTCTGGATTAGTCGTTTTTAATTCTACACGTTCAGGTATTGACATTCTGTAAAATTCTTTTTGACTAATAGTTTCCTCTGCTTGTGAGGCCTTAGTTAGAGGTTGAGATCCTTTTAATTTATCAGCTATACCTCTTTGAACTGCTTGCTCCCACTGTTTCCCGATACCGTCTATTGATGATTTAACAGTATTTGCGTCAGTCAAATCAATAACATTAGCTAATTCAATTGGTAAACCACGTTCGTTTAATATATTCTTAGCCTCTGCCATTAATTCTCGTTTCGATATTTCCTGTTCTCTTTTATCAAGTTCAGCTTGTCGTTTATCTTGAATATATTCCGCTTTTTCATTAGCGTTCATAGATTTTAACTTCTTAGCTTCGTTTTGTTCTGCTTCCTGTTCTTTTTTCCATTTAGCATATTTCTTATTGATAATTTCATCAACTTCGGCATCACTATATTTTTTATCGTCTACTTTTTCCGGTTGTTCCGTAGTTGGTTCTGCAGTTACCTTTTCTTCTTCAACCGTTTCAACGTTATTTACTTCTTGTTCCATCTTAGAACCTCCTATATTTTAAGTCGTCCCCGACTATTATTTATTTTTCCATAGCTTTTTGTGTCTTCAATGCTTGGACAATATAAATACCGCATGGAAATCCATACGGTGAGAGTATAAGAAAAAGCACTTAGATTTCTCTAGGTGCTTAAGTAATGAATTGCATTTTTATATTTTTTAATACGTTTGAAGTCTGTATCGGTAACAGATTTTAAACGTGATAAATCTGAGTTATGTTTCAAATCCTCAAGTTTTACAACTCTTGCTAAATTATTTGATTTTACATTTTCAAGGTATTCTTGATAACTTTGACCTTTTTTCTTTGTCAATATTTGTACTGCTGCGACAACTTCACTTGGTAAGCCTGCAGCTAATAAATCTTTAGCGGTCACATTACTATCCTCAATGACATCATGCAATAATGCTACAGCTTTTTCTTGATTGGTTGTAACTTGTCTAGCTACATAAATAGGGTGATTAATATACTCAACGCCAGCTTTATCAACTTGGCCAGCATGTGCTTTTTTAGCAATAGATAATGCAATATTTATCATGCTACCACCAACCTTTTGATAAACATTTCTGCTTCTTTAGCAGTAACTTCTTCAAAATCTGTAAAGTCACCAAAAAATATACGGTTATACCATGCTTCATTTTCTGTCCAACCCTTATCTGCACTATATACCGACGTTTCTCCTTCGCTATAACGCACAATTTGAGGATGTTCTGTTTTTATGAGAAAATATTTTGTTTCCATGCTATTTCACCCTTTCTATATTTTTTGGTACTTTCAATGATTTGCTTAATTCTAGCATTTCGTTATCAAGCTTATATTTTTCTGCTTTTGTTGTCGAAGGCAGCCTACGTTTTTCATACAACTCATGTAAAGGTCCATTCTTCAAATCAAAACTTTCCTGAGTGTGATATTGCATTTCAAAGTTGATACCATATTTTTTTAGGACTGTATTCACACCTTTATAAGGCCCATCTGTTAGCCATGTATTTTTTACTTTTACGATTTCAAAACCTTCTTTAATAAGCCTTTGCTTCATTGATAAGTAATCCTTCGCAAAGGTATCAACATTCAAAATAGTCGTGTACCTCAAAGCATCATTAATTTTACTTGCTGCCTCTGCTAAACTTATATTTTCGGTTTGACTATCTGTTATAATTTTACGTGTTAATGAATCGACCGTTTTCTTGCGGAATTCAAGACCGGCTAGTGTGTTATTACCTGCAATTCGTTGCATGTCTTTTGTAATTTTCGGTTCGACTCTTGAAATTTTATCTAATATCCGCTTACTAAGAAACTCCGCTTCACTTTCTTCCACACCTTGATTATACACTTTTTTCTCAGCTTTTACAACATATTTATCATACCAATCTTCATAATCCATATCACCTGGTATTGTTGTAGTTTTACCCGTCTTTGGATCTCTTGCTCTTCTAGACAATTCAGTTAAATCATCATCATCAAATACAGCTATTGTTGTTGACCTGCAAAAAGGATGCAGTGGAGGATAGTTAACTCCTACTTGTCTTTCTGATACTTTATAAACTTTATAATCATGTTCTCGGCAGACGTGTGATGTTCTAGTGTCTAATACAGCAACAAATCGATATTTTTCAATATCAGCTTCCTCATAACTTAATGCTTCCATCTCATTATTTATATGAGCTGTTTCTGTTCTAATAAGACGTTTAGATTCAAATTCACCTACATTAAACCTATTTATTAATTCATCGGTTACATCTTTTTCTTTTTTTCCTGTCAAAACTGCTTGAAGAACTTCATCTTTTAATGTTTCCGATAATTTTCGGGTATTATTCCAAATACGTTCTGAATAATTTCTACCATTCCAAGGTGTTTTTATTAAACGTTCTACTAAATCTTCATCTAACGCATTAAAACTAAAACCTATACCTGTTTGAGTTTGCATTTGGTGAATATTATTATAATATCCACGCTTTGCAACATCCTTATACAAATCAGTGGTCTTGGCTATTTCGTGCTTGGCTATATACCTTTGAACATTGTCTATTTCATCAATTAATTTTTGAAGTCGATTAATCCTAGACACATAAGCTGGGCTATTCAAATCATTTAATACCCGTTGAACTCTTTCACTCATAGGTGCTAAATTTAGAGCAGGTACTAGGTTGCTAGCTTTCTTACTACGCATAAGATTAACCACTTGCTCAGCTTCTTTTTTGGTAAGTCCATATTCTAAACTAAATTTATTGAATACACCTTTTACATTCTTTTCTATGTATTTTTTAGATTCATCATATACTTTAGATATTTCCTCGAAGGTTATATCAGCACGTTCTATTTGCGTGTGCATCAATTCGGCTTTGCGTAATTCCCAATACTCTCTACTCTTCAACCTCATCACCTACTGATGTATTATAGATATGTTCTCCTCCAGATAAGAATAATTGATTATTTTCAATATTTTCTTTTTTCTCTTCGTTTACCTTCTCAATTTCTTCACGAGGATCTTCAACAAAAGGTATTTGGCTTAGTAACGTTTCTTGACTTACCTTACCATCCAAATTACTGACTATTTGAGATATTTCAAGTAAATTCTTAGGTAGACTTCGGCTAAAGTGTGGAATAATGCTATTGGCATCTATTGCTATTTGAGTAAGGCCTAAATAATTAGCAAATAAGCTGATACGTTTTTTCAAACCTTTAATATAATAACGTTGTTTAATTTTCGTTATCATTTCTAAGCCTAATAGTTTGAATTCCATTGCCACCCCCGAACTATTACCCGCAAAATTCTCATCTGTTAAATTAGGGATATGACTAAATGTGTAAATATCTTGCTTAATCGCATTTCTAAGTGTTTCAACTTCATTCTCATTTAACGTCTTACTTAAATATTCTGCTCTTGCTTCTGGATGTAATTCAAGTAATTTATGTTTAGCTAACACTTCTAACGCTTCTACCGTTTCTTTTACATCATCACCTAAGCGAGCGCCGTACAACACCAATATACTATCTATGAATTGCTCTTTATCATTAATTCGATTAGCTGTTAACGAGTTATAACAATCAATAAGTCCTATTTGTTGCTCAAAGTCACCTATTGAATACTTGTTATTTTTATATTCGACAACTGGTATATCTCCCATGTTATGCGGTATAGGTTCTTCTGAAATAACCCCTTTAGCTTTACCCTCAAGAACTATTGAATATATATATTGTTTAGTCATAATTACAGCTTGATAAGTTTCGCTATCGGTTTTATTTTCCTTGCGTTTAAAATAATAAACTGCAAATAGCGGATGTTGTTCTATGCTGTCGTCATACACCATAAACGTATTCTCAACTTCAAGACTTTTAATATCTAATATATTTTCATTTTCTCTAGCATACACGTATTCGTAAGCCACTCCGTATATTGCCATATCAAGAGCATTATCGTGATCTGTTTCATCAACTTCCGCATTGTCAAATGCAACTAATAAATCATCTATATCAGCATCCTGTGAATTAGAATACGTAATTGTGTTACCCATGAAATACCCTGTCGCAGTATCCGCTATATCTTTAGCATGATTACAAACAGGTTTGAAATTAGGTTTATTTTCGCGAATTTTGTATAAAATGTCATGTTCACCTAAATAGTATTTTTTCAGTTTTTTAAATCTAGCTAATTGGTTCTGATGCTCTCTAATCAGTTTAATAACTAAATCTTTTTTGATATTTCTTTCGTCATAATCAAATCTTGGATATGTTAATAATTGCATTCTATCTCCTTTCTATAAACCAAGTCTGCTTTTATCCAATATTTTAACTGTCGGTCTGTTCATATAACTGTAAATCGCATATCTTAATGCGTCTAACACGTCGTCATACTCTTTTATTGCGTCTCCTGTTTTATCATCCCAAACGTAATTATAAATTTCTTCTTTAAACCTTTTTACTTTTGAAATAATAAAAAGACTATCCTGTTTGAATAATCTTGCTACTTGTTCTATACCTGCTATCCTTTCCTTGTTAGCATTAACGGCATTTAATCGTTCACGATAAAACCTATCTACATGCTCAGGTCTAGCACTGTCGCAATAAAAAGTAATATCACCGTGCTTTGTTTTAATTTCTTTCGCTATTTCAACCCAATCATCTATTTCTTTGAATTGATAGGCGTGCTCTTCAATTAAATAAAACTTCTTGTCAAAACTTTCACCTATGACAACTATTGACCCGTAGTGACTATATCCCCAGTCTACTCCAGCAAACTTACGTTTAAATTTAATGTTTGAATAATCATCAAAATAATGTTTATTTCTATCAAAATCTTGATAAACAACCCCTTCTCCAGTTACCCAAAGACCTTCTATGTCTCGGTCGTAAAACATACCAGAAGGTGTGGACTCCTTGATGTTCTTGATATATCGTTCAGTTAGGAATGTATTATCATCTAATTTAAAATGATAAGAAATGATATTTTCACTATTACTGTCGATATATTCTTTCTTAAGCCAATGTTCTGGGTTATCTGGGTTGGTGTCAAAAACAATCCTTGCACCATCACCAGAACAACGAGAAATAATTTCTTTAAATACTTTTTCATTTGCTAGTGATGCCTCGTTTATATAAGCTCCAAAGGCTGTCATACCTCGAATACCTCCAAGACCTGCAATAGTTCCTGTAAAAGCTTGTACGACTTTAACACCAAATAATGTAAATGAGTTATGTTTATCAAACTTAATATCTAATTCATATCGGTTATAGAGCTCTTGCAATATGTTATTTTGAATAGTCTTACTCGATACACCAGCTAAAATATACATAGGTTCTCTAATTTTCAACGCGTCAGCAATTTTTCTTACACGCCTTAATTCGCGTAAAAATATGTCGTTATTTATTACCGTCTTACCAGTCCTTTTTGCTCCGTGAAGCCCTAAGATGAAGAAATCTTTTTCTTTTACTCTTTTTAGTATTTCAATCTGTTTTGGTGTATATAGATCATATAAACTCATCTAATTCACCATCCACTTTTGCTATATAGATATCCAACTTATCTTCTTTCTTAGTTTCATCTTGCTTACTTTCCCTAGCCTGATGAATCTTATTGAGTATATCTGCAGCCTTTAATCTGTCTTTGGCGCTAACATCAATATACGTTTTCGCCTGGATTCCCATTCCTTTACCAATTAGAGTTTGTTCCCGCTGTTCACCTCTCATTACAGAGGTTAAATACTCAAGCACTTCTTGTTGCGTTGCTGTTTTTGCCGATTCTATTTCTTTGAGTCGTTCGTCTATGTATTTTTTAATGTCAAGTTTTGACAAGTTTTCTGAACCTATTCTATTGGCTGTTTTTTTGCTATATCCAGCTTCAATAGCTGCTTGAGTAGCATTCCCACTAATGATGTACTCATCAGCAAATTTCTGTTGTTTTGTCGTTAATTTTGCCAACTTTCCACCACCTTTCTTGACAAAATAAAAAGACAATCTCTCGACTGTCTTAAAAAATATGTTAGGTTATTATGGAATCTAGGTAAGGTATTAACTATTTTATTACTTGTACATCTAAAAAATAAAATTCAAAAAAAAGGATTTAATATCAATGATAAATTTCCCTTACCTAAAATTCCCACACTATCATTTTAACACATAAAAAAGGCTCATTGGGCTCATCATTTTAGAAATTATTTAAAATTTTTAAAAAATCGTCTATTAATCTCTTGACAATCCTTTTAACTGTAGAAATATCCATGTGATATTTATTTGCAATATCATAGTTCTTCATTCGATTAAAGTATTTAGCGTAGATAATTCTGTAATTTTCGGGATCTAGAGATTTTAGAAACTGCTCAATGCATTTTAACACACGTCTATTTTCTTGATATAATTTATTATCTAATTTTTTAATAATGTTTCTCTCATTTTCCCTACCTGTCTTTTGAGTGCTAACCTCGTTCTTATCTGCTGGTTGATAAGCATTTAACAAGAAGTCGTTACATTCCATCTGTAAGTTTTTGTAGTTCTTTAAAAAAAATTTTGCGTCGTCTATTGTGTATTCTCTATCCATTCTCTCCAACCTTTCCAAGTGCTAAATAAGGTGCTTTGCATCTAACTAATGTATGAGTCTGACAATCCTCACATCTTACACAGTATATTTCACTTTCTAAATAACAATAATCTAACTCCCTTCCACACTTGCAGCAATAATATCTGCCATTAGGCGCTCTTCTATATATGTATCGTTTTAATTCATCATATTTGATTTGCATCACACTTCAACTCCTAACTCTTTTAGTTGCTCTACCAAATTACTTTTAATCTTTTCTAGTGCTTTTATTATTTCATGTTCTTGGCCTTTTTTTATACCCAGGAGAAACGCCCCATTTCCTATCTCAATAGATTTTGAATTATCGTACATATCAATAAAATCATCTATCCCATTAATATATTGTGATAAAATAGTAACTTCTTTTAAATTCTCAATCTTCATCTAACAAAACACCTCCACAATCTCATCACCAAACTCATCAATACAGGCTCGAACTATTTCTTCAGATTTGAAATAAGGTAATTTAGAGAGTTTATCGTATCCCCAACACCAATCGCAAATTGTTTTTTTGTTTAAACGGTATACATCAACAAAATATTTACGTTGATTTGTATTATTCCAATCAGGTTGCCAATCCCCTTGTTGTTCTTTAGCCCAGCATTTAATCTTCTTAATTAAAGTTTGTTCACGTTTGAACTGCTTGGCTTCTTCCAACGTGTCGAAATATAGACCTTTGTCGTATAAACATTTATCATCTTCACAATTAATATTAAAATACCATTCTTTTACTTGACCCGATTGATAACTAATGAAATATATCTTTTCTCCGTCTTTCGGATAACTTATTTCATAAGGTTTCTTTTGTAACTTCTTTAACTCTTCCTTTAGCTCATCAATCTCCGCTCGAGACTTTTCTATTTTATTGCTTAACTCTTGTATCTTTTGTTCTTTGTTCACTTTTTCTTCCTCCTAAAATATCCCTGCTGCAAAATCGACTTTCATATATTTGAAATTCTCTATCTCACTAATCTTAATAAGTTGACCTGCTATTTCAATGACTGAATTTTCGTTTCTAATTCCATAACGAAGTTTCAGTCTGTTAATAGACGTTATATCCGTTACAAACTCCAATACTTCTCCGTTCTTCATTTTGATTAATAGTTTGTACATCATTTCAATAACTCCTTATTTTCGTAAATGTTTCCAACAACAGAGTAAGCTGAACATTCGTACAGACTTTCGCTAAATTCATTGTTTTTCCAAGAAATGCAATACCCATCATTAATATCTTTTTCTATTGTTGCATAATCCCAGTAGTCGTCTCCTAATACCCCTTCATCGGTTAATATACTTCCAACATATACATAGTCGCCATACTTATCTTTTAACCCCGTGTTCTCCATGAACTCGACTTCATCAAATGAATAACACTCAAAACCAATGCTAGGATCTTCAATATCCATATAATCGTAATCATATACCTCAACTGTTTTTTCGCCGAAATTAATAAATTCTACTTCTAATACTTTATCTAAACTTTTAATATATACTTTTGGTTGTAACATTTTTATACCTCTTTTTCTTTTCCTTCTAACTCGTTGTAAATTACTTCTGTTTGTGCTTTTTTATAATTAAACAACAAACAAGTTACATCTAATCCGTTTTTGTAATTTCGAAAATAACAAGTATCCTCCCTATCCCAATCCAATAAATAACAATTATTTTTGTATATTTCTAAAGTTGCAAAATTAATTATTTCATTTCCTCTTAAATCTCTATCTTTAAATTTTAGTCTATCAAACTCATAAATTACTTTATCATTAATATCTAAATAACCACTTTTTTTCATCAAAATAACTTGGTTAGGTTTAAATTTTTCTTTTTTGCCATTATTATTTATTGTGAATATTTTTTTATTGTAACAATAATTAACAACGTTGAATATTTCATCATATCTTTTAATGTACACTTTTGGCTGTAACATCTCCTACCCCCCTACTCCATTTCTCTCTGCTGTTATTCTAGTTCGTTCTGCTTGTTCTCTATCCAGTTCTTTTACTATTTTTTCTAATCTTTCGTTTTGTGCTTTTAGTTCTGAGTTTTCTTTTTCTAATTTTAAGATTTCATCCACAGAAAAACCTGTTCCGAGAATAACTCCAAATATAAGCCCTATCGTAACAAAAACAAACGGAATTATCATCAATTCATCTTTCATTTTCTAACCTCCTATCTCCTTTGGACTGCACCCCAACACATCTGCCAATCTTTTCAATGTTTTAAATCTTGGACTTAGTCTTTGACCTGTTCTGATTAATTTAATTACGTTGAAATGTACACCAGATATTTTGTGTAATTCTTTATCAGTTATTTTTATTTCATCCATTATTTTTTGTAGGTTGGTCATTTATTAACCCCCTCTTTAACTTTTCTAATTCGCGCTTTCAAACTCTGCATAATCTCTTCTTGAACATCTGCTTTGCTGTCTAATGCTCGCATCACATCTTCATCTCTCGTTTCTTGAGTAACTAAGTGATGGATTATTACTTTTTCTTTTTGGCCTTGTCTGTGTAGTCGCTTGTTGGCTTGTTGATAATGTTCTAAATTCCAAGTCAAACCGAACCAACATACATGATTTCCACCTTCTTGCAAATTAAGTCCATAAGCAGCACTTGCTGGATGTGTCAATAGAATATCTATTTTTCTATCGTTCCAATCATCTTCATCTTGTGTAGTTTTCAATTCTCTAACTACTAAATTGCTTTTTTCTAAAGCTTTCTTAATTCGTTCCTTGTCATGTTGAAAGTTGTAAAATACTAAAAGACTTCGCCCCTGTAAACTTTCTACCAACTCAAGAAATGAATCTATTTTTGCATTATGCACTTCTGTGTAGATTCCTGAATTATCATATACTGCACCATTACTGATTTGTAAAA
>ERZ772827.732-NODE-732-length-17627-cov-5.195994_pt1 | contig 17627 bp, 12 predicted proteins | sample MGYA00580850_ERZ772827 | MGnify/ENA primary metagenome ERZ772827 (study PRJEB29015, sample SAMEA2737950) | human oral metagenome | biome: human oral; feature: human-associated habitat; material: dental | place: China | collected 2145 ...
TATAAAAGAGAAGCTTTGCTTATCGTTCGTTTTTCTGTACCTTTGTCAACCGAAAAAGAGAGATGTTTTACTTTCAATAGCCATTCAGAAGAGTAGTCAAGAGTCAGTCAGAAAACTGCTACACTTTTGCTACACTCCCCGCTTGACTAGATTAGATAGAACCTGTCATACAACAACATAGGTGGGATGCGTTCATATCCCGCCCTCTCCGCAGACAAGGACGTAAGTCAATGAAGTATGTGATTTACCCCCAGAAATCAATCAGTCAAGAAATAAGTTACCCCCAAGACTAATAGTGTTGGGGGTAACTTGTTATTGAGAGGTCTATAGATTTGAGAAAGGCAAGATTTCACATTCGGTACAATCCTAACCAACCATTTTGGAAAACGCAACTTCCTGCTTCGTTTAGGCTAGCTTGAAGGTTATGTGTGTGAAAATGTAGTTGGACCAACAGCTGTTACAGAAGCTACGAATATACCTCCTGTGAAATCTTTGCCTGTAATTCTTTATTCAAATTAAACATTGTCCAGCGAGTGAAAATGTACTTTTGTTTCTTCGCAAAGTGCATTATCATCTGCTGATCTTTTGGCTCAGTAATGCCCATCAATTTAAGAAGGCTTTGCTTGTATACATCATCTACAAAGGGACAAGTCATCATATCTGCGGTGAGAATAGTAAGTTCCGAACTGCGTTTACGTTCTGACTCTGCTATGAGCCTATACTTCTTCAAAATTTCATCTTTTAATGAACATTTTAGTTCATCATAGCGCTTATGATTCGCAAAGTAATACAATAAGATGATACATGTGAATAGGTTATATTGCAATGAGCTTTTATCAATGAAGGATTTGATAATTTCAGGTGCGAATAGATATGTGGAGCCTAATTCTTTGGCTAGTATTAATAGATAGAGACTTTCATGTAAGGTGTGCCGATGCGAATCAGTTGTAGCTAGTACTAGGGCTATTTCATCCTGAATCTTCTTAAAAAGAATATCCTTGCTTACCGTTTGAAATCTAACTTCTGGATTATCCATGAAATTACCATGTCGGTTTGCATAGATAATGATGGAGTTCATTATCTTCTGCAATTTCAATGTAGTGTTTATCTGTCTGTTACTATTGAACACGAAGAACGCCACATCAATCAGAGATACAAGATAACTTGTAAGCTTCCTTTGCACTCCTTGTGCCAGAAGCTCAACCACCTCCTTATCGGTATCCTCTTTGGACATCAAGCGTTCATACTTCTTAAACCCCATTTCATATCGATTGAGAAAAGCGTCAAGGCGTTGACTCATTTTCTCAAGCAAATAGTTTGCTATATCGCGATATTCAATTCCACATTCCCTTACTATTGCCTTTATTCGAGCATTTGTGCTATTTGCAGGCAGGTATATATTGAATTTTCTGTATAATATTTCTTTGTCTTTATCAGAACCTACATCTTCAGCGTCCTCCCCTTTCTCTGCCGTCAAGTTTGATTCTTCTTCCTCCCAAAGTGGAGTTGAGAATACATCGCTGAACAAATCATCGATTCGATGTTTGGCTATTGTAATTTTTGTGATGAAAGGTCTTTCAAACTCTTCTGTTTTGGATGGACTAATTTGTAACTTGAACTCCTTCAGCCATTTTACTAAGCTTTCCAAGAAGAGATTTCTATCCTTTTCATCATTATAGAAGAGAAAATAGTCGTCAACATACCGATAACATTCATAGTCAGATTTATGACGGATACTCTTGTTTGGGTACTTCTTGTTTAATAATTCTTGCTCAACCTTTTGGTCTATATACTGAAGTATAATCTCCGCAAAGATTCTTGAGAATTCAGGACCTATAACAATACCATTGGTTTCACGAGCATTGGCCGACTGCATTAGATTATCAAATGCATCACCGACCCATGATCCATGATATCCAGGCAAAACCTTTACCTTATCCGCACCCCCAGCTGTCGCCCAGCTTATTGTATGAGTATAAATACTGTCGAAACAGCTTTGAAGGTCAAACTTGGTGAGATACTTGAATTTCTTTTCAGCACGCTGATACCGATAGTCTTCGTAGAACTTGTATATACTTGAGTACTTCTCATAACTAAAATAGGTTTTCAAGTTCTCATATTCATTGAAGAATAGTTCGACTTTGTCACTTTTCAGTCCTAACAACTTTCGATGGAGTCGATCTCTATAGTAAAAGTACTGTGCTATCTTGTGAGGCTTGCGAAGAGAGTATCTACTTTGGTTGCATAGATAGAGTATGGAGTACTTATACTGATCATAAAAATCTACTACCTGCCATTGATTATATGGATGTATAATTGATAGCGTTCTGTTCTTATTTGGCTTGTGAGCTATATTGAAATGATAAGGATAGAATAGAGCATTTGATCGATGTTGAAGTGTCCCGATTCCTTTTCCCTTTTCATAACACCCGAATAGCAATGCAGCAAAAGCAGATGCATCTTTTTCGCCAGTCCGCTTTTTTTGTTTTAATTGGGTTTCTCCCCCATTGACTGTACCAACCCATAAATATTTTGCAAGAAATCTGTATAGATACCTATTGGAAAAGATAATAGGACATTCATAGGGCAAAACATCGGAAAAGAGAACTCTCTCTTTGCTATAACTAAGCTTTATCTTCTTTCTCTTTCTCATACCCACGATTGTTTAATCATTTGCAGTCTGTTTTTCTTCACTTTATATCGCTTATGAGGCTTGATTTCAAAGCCTTTAACAAAGGATACTTGCTTAAGCTGCTTCTTCAGAGTTGCTTCAATCTGTGATTGTTTAGCAGAATCAATATATGCTTTACCTTTCAGTGATATTTGCCCACAACAATGTTGAAGTCGCTTATCTAATCCCTTTAGGTCATCCATATTGTCCAGCAATTGGTTTGAGTAAAATATACCTACCTTCACTCCTCGCTTGGCGTTATACAGATTGATGTTGCATGTCAACACATGTAGTGCATCAAACAAATAATGAGCAGCAATATCGTAAGATACTGTATCTAATAAAGTATCAAATGTCTTAAAAGTCTTTTTTATGCGGTCTGATATCTTGTCCCTTTTATTCTTCGACAAGGAGAAAAAGCCTTGCTTACTCTTGTCTCCCTTGATAGACCTTATGGTATATCCTAAAAGATCGAATTCTAGGTTTGTTTTATCTTGGGAATCATGAGTATAACATTTGTTTGTCCCATCTTTAGGCGTGTGAATTTTTAAACCATTTTTAGCATACGCATCGGTTAGAGCTTTGATATAATCATCTAATGACCAGTGGTGCTCATCGTCTAAATCTGGATGTGCAACAATAATAATATCATCCACATATCTTGCCATGAAGACTATCCCTGGCAGTGTACACCTAACCACCTCATCTATCTTGGACAAATAGAATTCAGATAGTAGCGAACTGATAGCACAACCTCGTGGAATACCAGTATGAGGAGTTCGTACAATTGGGCGTAGGTTCTTGGCTTCAAACTCCTTTCGTATGAGTCCGCGCAGGAGCGATTTACTCTTTACGTCAAGCAGATTGTTTCCCTCCAAATACTCAAATAATTTATCATGTGGTATCGACTCGAAGCAATGACAAACATCCGTTCGGATTATATAGTACCTGCTCTTATCCTCCCTCAGCAACATCTTTAACTGAGAAAGTATCTCGTCACGACTTGACATGGATATCTTAAACAGTTTCTTTACATTTCTGCAAAGGACTTGCATTGCAAAGAACTCTTCAGCTGTGGTACCAATAGAATAAACTGGCTTCTTCGGATCTCCTGATGTATCTGGAGTGAGGGTGAAACGAAAACTACTTGATAAAATATTTGAAGACACTTTACTAAGATGTGCTTGTAATAGGGCTTTCTGTTGCAGAGCATTCTCCTTCATTGATTGCTTCAAGTCGTCAATTTGGCTCGTTTCTTCCTCCGTACGCTCTTTCTTTTTCTTTCTCAATAGCTCATTGAGTTTCTTTCTCATCTCACGATATTTCTGAGCTGCAGCCAAATATCTAGGTGAAAGATACCTTTTCTGCATCTTTCCCTTCCTATTCACCGCATTGAACGCGTCATTCAGCGAATCGTAGTTATATGAGAAGCTATATTGAGACATCTCGTTAGAACCTATTTGGTTACGAAGGTATAAAATTATCCTCGATAAAACGAAGAAACGCTCTAAGTATCGGCATAAAAGAATAGCTATGTTCTCTGTCTTGTAGCAAAGGAGCTAAGATCTGATTAGGATAAGCTAAGCCCCACACTGAGTTGTTCCTTCGGGAAGCGCTTAGCTAGGCTGAGGCTTGTGCCGAGGGCAAACACAGCCCTGCAATCGACATAGTTATCCCGGGACTTAGCTATATGTCCAAGTCCGTAAACTGATGGCCATGTGGGGCAGACTCACCTTGTCAAAGTGCCTAGGACGTGACTCACTCCACTGCCTGAAGCGGTCGAAGTCCTTCGCCTGCTTGAAGCTCTCGAAGTCTGCATCAGTGATCGTGCTCCCGTAGTCAGATGGATAATGGACGAAGGTCGCCCCTTGTGCCCCAGGAATGGGTGGGAAGGAACTGGAGACGGCCTGATCAGGGGCAAAGAAGTAGCAATAACTAAAGGCAGAGTTCAAGGCAAAGAAGCCCAAATCGACCTTAGCTCCGAGTTGCTCCTCTGCAATACGCTTCGACGTCACGACCCCTCCCGCATAGGCCGAATAGAAGCATCCGACAGTGTTCTTAGCCTCATTGATGCCAAGCTTTAGGTCCACTTGCTCGATGATCCCTCGATTGGGCTTGATGGTAAGAAGCTTCTCCATACGCTGTTCCTCCTTGCCATTGCGAGCTAAAAAGATCAGCTTGTAGTTCCCAGCCCGCTCGAAGCGTACACTTGTTTCCTCGGCCTCGGGATGCTCTATGGTTGCACCCTCACAGAGCCAGCGATAGGTAAGCCCTCCTGTGGTGAGGTTCTGAGTGCTTAGGGTCAAGGGTGCCTCCCAGTCTTGGTCTACGGTGCTGGGGGTATAACTAAAGTCTGCACGTATCGGAGCCTGCAGGATAAAGGTCTTGCTCAGCTCTTCGTAGCGACTGCCATTGAAGACCCTAAGGAGGATCTTATGCTCACCGCCATCTTTGAACGTGACAGCCGATGGATATTGAGCCGCAGATGAGGAGGGCTCTCCGCCCTCAAAGCTCCACTCATAGCGACTACCGCCTTTGCTCCAATTACGGAGTGTAACCACGGCTGGAGCGATATCGTTAATCGCTATCTGATAGTCGAAGTTCAGCGAAAGAGCCGAGTCTACTCGAAGGGTCTGTTCGCTGACCTTCTCCTCAACGGCGTTCCGCACACGGAGCCGTATCTTATGCTCTCCAGGCTCGGTGAATGTCACCGTCCCGGGTCGCTTCTCACGTGAGGATGCTGGCGATCCGCCCTCAAACGTCCACTCATACTCATCCGCCCCATAGCTCTCATTCTTCAGCTGAACCTGCACGGGCGTAGTCCTATCCTCTGCCACTTCGATGGAGAAGGCAGAGGCTATCGGCACGGACTCCTCCCTGAGGCAAGACGATAGCAAGGCTGTAATTAGCAATACTGCTATCAAGCGATAAGGAATGCGCATTCTATTCATCTCCCGCTCTTTGTTATGATCATGTTGTTTATTCTATCCTTTTCTAAATGTAACAGGCCCTCACGTTGTAGCTCCTTCATTCTAGAGCCTCATTGTGCCCCTAGCCCCCTCCTTTGGGATCTTCGTTCATGCCCACGAGTTGCCCTACCTATCCCCTCCTATCTTATGGGGTGCCTCAGGGGTGTACAGCGTGAGACAAGCACAGACGAGAGCCCTACAGAGGAGATACTTAGAGTGCAGTTGTGTACACGTGTGTACACAACTGTATACCCACGTGTACACAACAGTATACACGCGTGTACACAACTGCACTCTAAGTATCTCCTCTGTAGGGCTCGCTTGTATGTCTGTTTCTTGGGGATAAGACGTAGGATTTCTAGGGATGGGCTAAGGCTCCCTGGGATATGAAATGATACCCCCCGAAGATCCAAAGGCAGGAGTGTGCGAGCGAGATCATGCGTCGGCCCTGTTTCAAAGGTGACCATTTGAGATACCTCTTTAGGCTTTCTATAAAATGATTTCTAGATTATGGGTATTTTTAGAAATGGAGTTATTTATGATTGTGCCCTTAGTTTTGTAATGGGAAGCATATCTGTGTACTCACATTCTTTATTCCTACCATGTCTGTTACTTTATATATGACGATGTGACTTTTTATATGCCTTGGCCACGATCTCGTAGTATATATGAGGGCTGTATCCTGCGTATCCTTTGAGTGGATGGGGCTGTATATCCTAGATGACATACATCGCCACTATATGAGGGGAGTAACAAAGGATTGAGTACGGGAAAGTACGTCTAGGGATGTTGAGCCTAGATTAATGTTGCTAGTGAGCATCTATAGGAATTACTACTAGGATAGCAGTGTTAGCTATACTCTTCTACTATTAGGGCGTGCTAGACCTTATTCCATGGCTCATATCGCTTCCCCGTACAAATGGTTACCTTTGTGCTAGTAAGAAGGGAGGGGGCTAGTGCTTTGTGTGAGGGATTTGCCTCCATTACAATAGATATACCTATATAATATATGGAGGTGAAGACTCATAAAGTCGGAGACAGGCAGTTGGCAGAGGTTATATCCGATCAAGTCATTCTCGCCACGGTAGAGGATGCCCTAGACCTGATAGGTAATATGTCCTATCAAGGATTTGACGGAGTCGTAATCTATGAGTACAATGTGCTCCCTGAGTTCTTTGTGCTTAAGAATAGACTAGCTGGAGATATCCTTCAGAAGTTCGCCCAATATGCTATGTCACTAACCCTCATAGGAGACCTCGGCCGATATGCTAGCTCGAGCCTAAGAGACTTTATCCGTGAGAGTAATGCTAGAGGACAGATCCGATTTGTCTCGACCTTAGAGGAAGCCTTGAGATAGGCTTTCCGCATGTAATAATAGAGCTAGACTCGTGTCGCCTACGCAACTAAGGTGGTATAGTCTTTGTTGTAGCAGTACTGAGAGGGGAGATAGTCTGATGAGGCCCCTAGATGTGACTACGAACGAATATAAAGAGTAGATGATACAAAACAACGGGAAGAAGCCAGGTAAGCTCTTCCGCTTCAATGAGCTGTGGATCTATGCGATCATCATCGGCTTGCTCGGAGGACTCTTCCTCTGGGATGGAGGCTTCGGAGAGACGAAGTCCATTAGCTGGGATGAGTTCCAGCGTATCGCACGCAACAATGCCTTTACGCAGATCACTGTGGATCGGGGTGAGAAGACAGCTGTAGGGCTATTGACCTCTCAGGCTGCAGATAGTATCTTCTCTAAGAACTCCCCTCTGCTGGGACGCAATCAGCAGCGAACCGAGCGTACGCTCACCACAGAGATCCCAACGGTGGATCGCTTCTCCCAGTTCTATGAGGAGAGTGGTATCACAGCACATGTGCACTATAAGGAGTCCCGCTCGAGTCTCCTCAGTATGCTACTTAGCTTTGCGCCCTTCATCTTGGTGATCGCCTTTTGGTCCTATATGATGCGCCGGGCTGGTGGAGCAGGTGGTGGCGGAGGTATGTCAGGAGGTGGTATCTTCAGTATAGGCAAGAGCAAGGCTCAGCTATATGAGAAGGAGAGCACTTCGGTGACCTTCAAGGATGTGGCAGGTCTACACGAGGCCAAGGTAGAGATCGAGGAGATCGTACACTTCCTGAAGAATCCTGCTAAGTATACTCAGCTCGGGGGTAAGATTCCTAAGGGCGCCCTCCTCGTGGGCCCTCCGGGTACGGGTAAGACTCTGCTGGCTAAGGCTGTGGCAGGAGAGGCGCATGTTCCATTCTTCTCACTAGCCGGCTCGGACTTCGTCGAGATGTTTGTGGGGGTGGGAGCGTCACGTGTGCGTGACCTCTTCCAGAAGGCTAAGGAGAAGGCTCCCTGTATCATCTTCATCGATGAGATCGATGCCGTCGGACGTGCTCGAGGAAAGAACAACAACCTTGGCGGGAATGATGAACGTGAGAATACTCTGAACCAGCTCCTAACCGAGATGGATGGCTTCGGGACAAATAGTGGTATCATTGTCCTCGCGGCAACGAACCGAGCCGATATCCTTGACTCTGCACTCCTGCGTGCAGGACGCTTCGATAGACAGATCTATGTGGATATACCTGATGTGAATGATCGTCGGGAGATCTTCCTCGTGCATCTGCGTCCCCTCAAGATCGATGATACGGTAGATATTGATCTACTAGCACGTCGTACACCAGGGTTCTCTGGGGCAGATATTGCCAATATATGTAATGAGGCAGCACTGATCGCAGCACGTGCGGAGAAGGAGTTCGTCTCTCGTGAGGACTTCATGAATGCCATCGACCGAGTCGTAGGTGGCCTAGAGAAGAAGAATAAGATCACGACCGAGGAGGAGCGCCGCAGTATCGCTATCCACGAGGCTGGTCATGCTACGGTCAGCTGGTTCCTGAAGTATGCTAATCCTCTAGTGAAGGTAACGATCGTCCCCCGAGGTAAGGCTCTAGGGGCTGCATGGTACCTCCCCGAGGAGCGACAGATCACCACCACACAGGCACTCCTTGACCAGATGTGTGCTACGCTGGCTGGACGTGCTGCCGAGGAGATCTTCCTCGGACGTATCTCCACTGGGGCAGCTAATGACCTAGAGCATACGACCAAGATAGCCTATGCAATGGTCGCTTACTATGGTATGAGTGAGAACCTACCGCATATCAACTACTACGATATGCAGGGTGATGGCTATGGACTCACGAAGCCCTATAGTGATAAGACAGCAGAGCTCATCGACCGAGAGGCTACCGACATCGTACGCAGAGAGTATGATCGTGCTAAGAAGCTCCTAGGTGAGCATGCCGAGGGACTCCAGCAGCTGGCTCAGCTCCTACTGGATCGTGAGGTGATCTATACGGAGGATGTGGAGCATATCTTCGGTAAGCGTCAGTGGATCAGCCGCACTGATGAGCTGATGCGGGCTAATGAAGCTAGCCAAACCACAGCTACCCCCTCGGAGACTCCTGAGAATACTACGACACAAGAAGAAGTAAAGACAGATGAGCAACCTAATTAAGCGTGCTATCTTTGGAGCGATCTATGTCGCCCTAATCCTCGGCGCACTCCTACTGGAGAGCCCTACTCTCTATATGATCGTCTTCGGGCTGATCGTTTTCCTCGGGACCTGGGAGTGGTCCAACCTCGTATCTACCCACCGTATCTATCCGCTGCGTCGTATCAGCGATGCAGCGGCTGGGGTCTACCTCTTCTGGGTGACCTATATGATCGCTCTGAAGGGGATGAGCTACACCATCTTCCTCATCCCCTATGCAGGCTTTCTCCTCTATGTCCTCGTACGCAGTATATACAGCGAGCGAGAACTCATGCCTGGGGATCTAGCGAAGGTCTTCTTCGGTCAGATCTATGTGGCAGGCTTCATGAGCGTGGCGAACATATTTTATTCAGGAGTCGTTGATCCTCGCCTACTGCTTACGATCTTCGTCTGTATCTGGGTCAATGATACGGGGGCTTATCTGGCTGGCTCTACGCTGGGACGGCACAAGCTCTTCCCAAGTGTCTCGCCGAAGAAGAGCTGGGAGGGCTTCGTCGGGGGCTTCGTCGCCTCAGTGCTCGCCTCGGGTCTTATGCTCGGATGGGAGCCTCTCACTCTACTCTATGGTGCGATCATCTCGGTCGCTGGTACGTGGGGAGACCTCTTCGAGTCCATGATCAAGCGACAGATCGGGGTCAAGGACTCTGGCAATATCATCCCTGGACATGGAGGTATCCTTGATCGTATAGATAGCCTACTGTTTGTCCTGCCTTTTGTAGCCTTTGTGCTGTGGATTATTTATACCTATCAGCACCTACATTTGAGCTGATTCATCCCCCCAATTCTTCACCGGTAGATGATGAATAAGACTTATATAACTCGTACACCGAGGGGCTTGCTCCTAGCTTGCCTCTCGGTGCTTCTCTTTGCCTCGTCCTGTGGTGTGTCTCGTGGACGAAGAGCGGTGAGTGATGACCCTCGTGAGCCTCTGAAGCGGGAGTTTCGGGCGGCATGGCTCCCTACGATCTTCCGTAGCGAATACGCAGGGCTCGCACGTCAGGAGGCACGCCAGCTGCTCACACGACGCATCGAACTCCTACGCCAGACAGGGTGTAATGTCCTGATCTTTCAGGTACGTGCCGAGGGCGATGCTTGGTATCCCAGTGAGCTGGAGCCCTGGAGTAGATACCTCACAGGTAGACAGGGGGAGGCTCCTGAGCCAAGCTGGGATCCTCTGGGCTTCGTGATCAATGAGTGCCACTCCCGAGGGATCGAGGTACATGCCTGGATGAACCCTTATCGTGGTGCAGCTAATGCCGATCAGCCCCTAGATGATAAGCACCCCGCTCGTCGCCATCCCGAGCTCTTCATCCGCTATGGCAAGCAGCTCGTGATGGATCCTGGTAACCCGCAGAGTGTCCGCTATATCACCTCCGTGGTACGAGATCTAGTCAAGCGCTATGATGTGGATGCTATCCACTATGATGACTACTTCTATCCCTATCCGAAGGATGGAGAGCAGTTCGATGATGATGCATCCTTCCGTCGCTTTGGTATGGCTGTCGGCTTCCATCCCGAAGAGAAAGCACAGTGGCGCAGATCCAATGTCGATCGACTGATCTCGGAGACTCGTAGTGTCATCCTGGATACTAAGCCTTGGGTACGATTCGGAGTGAGTCCCTTCGGCATCTATCGCAATGCCTCTAGTGACCCTAAGGGGAGCAAGACCTCTGGGCTACAGAACTACGATGATCTCTATGCTGATGTCCTGCGCTGGAAGGATAAGGGGTGGGTAGACTATATCATCCCTCAGATCTATTGGAACATTGGTCATCCTGCTGCCGACTATTGGGAGCTCGTCTCGTGGTGGGGTAAGCAGCTCCAGCGTAGCTCTACTCAGCTCTACATCGGACAGCATACACAGCGCACGATGGACTCTGGACAGCTGGAGGCCAAGCTCACGCAGTCTCGCCACTTTGCGCAGGGGAATGCCTGGTGGCCTGCAGAGAATATCCTACGTAACTATCGAGGGCTAGGCGACAGCCTACTGAAGACCTATCAGCGTTATCCTGCACTCTTGCCTGAGTACAGGGGTGTCTTTGGACGCACGAAAGCACCGAGATCTATAAGCAAGATCATGGAGGACTATAATGAGGATGGGCACATGCTCCTATGGGTAGATCATCGTGATGACGATGACCCAGAGCAAGCCTATTACTATGCCGTCTATCGCTTTGCTGAGGGCGAACGGATGGATCACAGCAATCCCCGCCATCTCGTGAGTGTCTCTACCAAGCCGTACTATATCCTTCCCCTTGCTCGTCCAGGCAAGAAGTATACCTATCTGGTGACGGCTATTAACCGCTTTTGGCAGGAGAGCAAGCCGGCAAAGATCACTATTCGCTACTAGTGTACTCTGATCCATCCTCAGCAGAGGTGGAGATGAAGTAGAGAGACCTCTTCGGAGGCTCTATAGATAAGGTAAAGAGAGCGGGAGGCGATACTCATCATACGAGTATTGCCTCCCGCTCTCTTTGTTGTTCTTATTCTTGTCTTGTGTGTGCTTGCCCGTGGGGGTTACTGAGCCTTGACAGTGCTTGCACCCGTGCAGGTCTGACTGGCGATGAAGGGTTTGCCTAGGTAGCTGAGCTTAGAGGCACCTGAGACACTGTAGGACAGACTATCGACCAGCCCGAAGGAGACACGTGAGGCTCCTGAGACGAGGAATTCTGCCGAACGTGAGTTCACAGCCTTGGCATCACACCCGCTGGCTCCCTCGACAGAGGCCTGCATGAGGGCAGATGAGCCCTGTAGCCCTACATGCGAGGCGCCCGATACGAGGACTAGGAGCTGCTGTTCTAGGGTGGCGACAGCCTCTACTTGGCTAGCTCCTGAGGCTGTGATCACTAGGGAGTCACCTCGCAGGCGTAGCCCCGTGATGCGTGACGCCCCTTCTGCTACGACCGAGAAGATCGGGGCAGTTAGGCTATCCATCAGTTGTATGCTCGAGGCCTGAGTAGCCTCTACCCCATAGAGTTCGGGGAGGTAGACATCGAGGTGAAGATCTCGGTTGGTTAACTTGTTCCAGAAGCTAGAGCGGTCATTCATCCCCTTGGAAGCAATCAGCAGGAGGTCATCCTTGACCCGTAGCTCGATGTCATCACGAACCTCCTTAGGAAAGTCCTCCGGGAAGACTACCTGTGTCGTTTGCCCGACATGTAGTGACACACGTACGGGGTAGTCTACGATGAGGAAGTTGCATGGGGGGAGCTTACTGGGCTCCACGGTGGTGAAGCCTTCGCGGGAGACACCAAATCCCCGCCCCTGACAGCTCTCTAGGCTTAGCCCGAGGAGCGTCAGTAGGAGTGTCATCAATAGAATGCGAGTACTAGTCATTGTGCGTATGTGTATAATTAAGTGATTATATGTACCTCAAAGGTAGTGAATAGGAGGGAATTATATACTACATATTCCTCTGATATAGCCCAGGGGGGAGGCTTATCACTAGGGTCGAGAGCAAGCGAGATGGAGGTGCATACCCTAGCGATAGAGACATCTGTGTCCTGGGTGTAGATTTACCCAGCGTAGAGGTACTATAGAGGAGGGAAAAGTGTACACGTGTGTATACAACAGTGTACCCACGTGTATACAATAGTGTACACGCGTGTACACAACATCGCTCTCGGTATGTCCCTCGTAGCGATCTCTCCTAGGTCTATTTCTCGGGGCTAACGTTTGGTATTCCAGAGATAAGGCTAAAGTCCCCTTATGTTATAAGCAAGACCCCAAAGGAGCAAAGGGGGAGAATACTAACAAGAGAGAATACGTCGGCTCTGCTGACTTCGCCCTGAGGCATGGGGCGATCCTCGCCTTATGTCGGGCTTTATCCCCGTTAGCTGTGCTGGCTCGCAGGGAATGTGTCTCGTATGTACACAGAAATAGGTATCTTTGAAAGATATTGGTATGCTCTGTGCAGATAGAGCGATGTTATAGATAGAAATGAGCATCAGAAAGCAACTCATATACATAGGTCTGCTGACCCTCTGCCTCGTCGAGAACTACAGCGTGTGCGGGCAGCAGACAGCTAAGGTCGGTAAGCGAATAGGAACGGATACCCTCAGTCGAGAGGACAAGGCTACTGACTACTTCTACCGAGGAGTTCTTGCCCAGCGAGTGAATCGGATGGACGAGGCTCTAGACCTCCTACAGAAAGCCTATCAGCTTTCGCCTAAGGATCCTATGATAGCCTTTGCCCTTGGAGGTACATATATGGACGCCGAGCGACAGAGCGAGGCTCTGCCTCTACTGGAGCAAGCCTATCGTTCGGATAGCACAGACATAGCCTTTGCCTCGGCGCTCTCCTCTGCCTATATTGCGACCGAGCGTATGGAGGATGCGCTACGAGTGAATAAGCAACTCCTGAGCCTCGATCCCGATGACGTGGATGTGAAGTATCGTCTCGTCCAGCTCTATGCTCGTACGGGCTATATCCCTCAGGCTATCCAGCTGTGCTCAGAGCTTCAGAAGCGCTTCCGTCATCACCCAGATCCCTACACCCGCCTTACCCAGATGAAGATCCATCTGCTGGAGCTCTCGGGGGATACGAAGGCTATCGTGCAGGAGTATGAGACGCAGGCCTCACTCTTCCCAGCTCGGGAGGCGAAGCTCTATTACGACCTGATCCTCTACCTCATCCAGAGCGAGCAGTACCGTGAGGTGGAGAGACGGCTGGCGGCTGACCTCAAGATGGGGCGGATACACCCCGCTGATGCCCAGGCGCTCCGAGTCCATCTGCACCTAGCTCGCAAGGAGTATGATCAGGCCGAGAAAGAGCTCATCAAGCTCAACGAATCTCCTGAGCTCAGAGCCTCGGAGAAGTTCGCCCTCTGGACGCTCCTCTCTCAGGCTGTCGTAGGGGAGGAAAAGCTCCTCGGGGAGCAATACATGCCCTACATCAAGCGTCTCCTATCGGTACACCCCGAGGATATGGACATCCTCAGTAGCTATGCCCGTCTCCTCCGCTATCGTAGTCGCCATCAGGAGGCGATAGATGTTCTTCGTCCTCAGACGAAGCTACATCCTTCGACGGCTTGGCTGTGGGATGAGCTCTTTCAGAATGCTGTCGGACTGTCCCAGGATAGCCTCATCGTGCAGGTTGCCCGAGAGGCCGTTCAGTATGTCCCCGAGGACTGGAGGTACCATATCGCTCTGGCTACTGGAGACTTTGCTGAAGAGCGTTTCTCCGATGCCATCAAGACCCTAGAGCGGGGAGCCAGTGCCATCAATCCTAAGAAGGGGGACGGAGCAGCTCGACTCTACGGTCTGCTCGCAGATCTCTATGCAGAGCGTGGTTCGGCAGCTCAGAGGGTCTTGGCCGACAGCCTCTATCGCCTAGCTATAGAGGCCAATCCTAATGATCCCGACGTGCTGAATAACTATGCCTATCGTCTGGCGAAGGCGGGGAAAGAACTCGAGCTAGCAGAGCAATACGCAGGCCAGGCGGTCAAGCTCAATCCTGACGTAGCTCATATCCTGGACACCTATGCCTACATCCTTCACCTGCGAGGGAATGACAGCCTAGCTAGACTCTATCAGCGGAAGGCTATTGACAAGGCGGGAGACAAGTCTTCAGGGGATATGTATGATCACATGGGAGACATCCTCCTAGCCCTCGGGGATCAGGATGAGGCTCTCCTCTACTTCATCAGTGCTCGGAAGGCCTACGAAGAGCAGGGCGATCTCGAGGAAAAGCATCAAGTAGATGCCAAGATAGCCCGACTACAGAATCCCAAGGTCAAGGAGACCAAGGTCACAAAGAAGAAGAAAAGATAATGCGATATTCTCTCTATACAGTAGCCCTGCTGGCTACACTCCTATTCTCAGGTTGTGATCTATCTCGTCGTGGTACCAATGCCCCTGGAGGTACTGTCGCTGGGGCTGAAGCCTACTCCGAGGCTCGTCTACGCTCCCTACTCTCCTCGCCCACAGACCTCGCCTCTGGTGAGGGGACGATGCTACGTGGGGCGATGAATCTACAGGTGCAGCTAGGGAAGGAAAGCTTTTCCTCTAAGGTCAATACGACGATCCAAAGGGGACGGGGGATCTATTGGTCCGTTGTCCCATTCCCCCTTGTCGAGGCTGGCCGTGTATGGTTTACCCCAGAGGGGATCACAGCTGTGGATCGTATCCATGGTCGCTATGCCGAGGCTTCGTATGCCGAGCTCTCCGACTATCTTGGCTTCCCGCTGAGTTATCCAGAGGTAGAGGCTTTGCTCATAGGCAGACCCTTCCTCCCCAGGGCTGCTCAGGAGCGTCGAGCACACGAGCTCCTCTATAGAGCCTATCCAGAGGGAGGGGCAGAGCTCTCGGGACATCTACGTCCGGGTACGACACAGAGTGCACAGCGATATACTTACCGCTGGGGCTTTGGTCGTACGGGATATGCCGAGGTCTTCGACGTATGGCATCAGGAGGCTGCTCGTGGGCGTATCTTTGCCCTACGCTATACAGCTCCCTCCTCCTTACTACCCGAGCGTACCGAGCTCTATCTGGGGCAAGATCGAAATGCTGCCCCTCGTCTGGTCATCGACTGGAGCCGAGTCCAGCCCTATGAGGGTACTCCTCCTAACCTAAAGCCTCAGATCAAGCCTAGCTACCAGCGTATCTCCATCTCATCCCTATTACGTGTACTGGCATCCGAGCAATAATCAGAGCCTCATGAGGTCAATCAGCTTATTTACCCTCCTTGTACTTCTCACGCTGGGACTCTCGCACCCGTACAGCGCACAGGCGCAGAGCAAGTCTCGGACACTACGTAGGCTAGAGCAGGAGCGTCGCCAGCTCCTTAAGAAGATCGAGGCAGGCGACAAGAAGCTCCAGCAGCTACGTGCCACCACCCAGAGCTCCGAGCAGACACTGCGTGCTGTCCAGCAGCAGGTCGCTCAGCGCCGTGAGGTCGTCTCGCTCCTCGGGCATGAGGTCAGTGGCTTGCAGGCTCGTATCGATACCCTCTCGGGACATATCGGTCGTCTAAGGCGAGAGGAGGGCGCACTGCTCCTGCGCTACCAAGCGGCTCTCCTTCAGCTCCAGCGTGTGGATACTCATATTGACCCATTGGTCTTCATCCTTTCCTCTTCCACACCGACCCAAGCACGGGAGCGACAGCACTTCCTAAGTAAGTATGTCAAGGCCGTGCAGCAGGCCTCTCGGGCTCTACGAAGTACCCGCTCTGAGATAGAGGTCACTAAGGCAGAGGTCGGGCGCACATACTCCGAGAAGGAGCAGCTCCTAGCCCTGAGAGAACAAGAGAAGCGCAAGCTCGAGAAGGAAGAGGCTGCACGTGCCACAGAGGTAAAGAGCCTCAAGGGGCAAGAGAAGCAGGTTGCCCAAGACCTTTCCCGCCAGAGGCAGCGTGCCGAGGCTCTCGATAGGCAGATACAGAGACAGGTGGAGGCTGAGATAGTCGCTGCCCAGAGACGATCCGAGGAGCTCCGTAAGAAGCAACTCGCGGCTCGCACTAAGACCAAACCCACCCCTGCTCCAAAGGAACAAAAGGGTTCTGTTCCCACTTCCCCTTCCACCCCCGCACCGACACCCGAGGAGCCTGCTGACGAACGCCGTGCAGCCTCCCCCGGTGGCTATGCAATGGATGCCAGCGAGCGTGCCCTAGCCAGCTCCTTTGCCCAGAATAAGGGGAGCCTCCCTGCACCTATCCGAGGAGCCTACACGCTCCTACGTACCTTCGGTGTGCACCGCCATAGCGAGCATGCCCGAGTACAGGTCAGCAGTAGTGGGGTAGACTATGGGGTGCAGGGCGATAGTCGTGCCTATGCTGTATTCGCTGGAGTGGTTAGCCGTGTCTTCGTCGTCCCTGGGTATGGTACGGCGGTGATCTTGAGGCATGGGAACTACCTCACCGTCTATGCTAACCTCGCTGCTCTATCCGTAGGGCAGGGCGCAAAGGTCAAGACGGGACAAGCCCTCGGGACGATAGGTACTGCTCCTGATGGCAGTGGGACACGCCTACTGCACTTCCAGCTGTGGCACGAACGAACCAAGTTAAATCCTCTCTCATGGGTCAAAAGATAATTGCTACCATCGGCTCCTTCGATGGTGTGCATCGTGGGCATGCTATGCTCCTAGGTCAGATGCGAGACCTCGCTCAGCACTATGGTGAAGCAGAGCTACATGTCGTGACCTTTTCGCCTTACCCATCCGACGTCCTTCGCCCCGATCTCAGGATCGAGCACTTGGTAGCACCTGAGGAGCGCAATCAGTTGCTCCGTGAACTAGGTGGAGTCAAGGTGCATGACCTACCTTTTACTGAGACTCTTGCCTCGATGTCCGCAGAAGCCTTTATGGAGGATATCCTGCTCCGTCAGATCGGTGTGACGGATCTCGTTATCGGCCATGACCATCACTTTGGCAAAGGGGCTAATCTAAGCATCGAAGACTATGAACGCCTAGGGCAAAGGCTCGGTATCGCTATCCACCGAGGAC
>ERZ772827.733-NODE-733-length-17624-cov-3.175707_pt1 | contig 17624 bp, 11 predicted proteins | sample MGYA00580850_ERZ772827 | MGnify/ENA primary metagenome ERZ772827 (study PRJEB29015, sample SAMEA2737950) | human oral metagenome | biome: human oral; feature: human-associated habitat; material: dental | place: China | collected 2145 ...
TTGTGAATTGCTTTCAATTTGATTACTTTTGTGGATATCACACAGCAATTAAAAAATAGTTAAATGAAATTTTTGAGTTGTGAATTGCTTTCAATTTGATTACTTTTGTGGATATCACACAGCAAATGGATTCCCCAGCGGATAAGCTCTACAGTTGTGAATTGCTTTCAATTTGATTACTTTTGTGGATATCACACAGCTTAGAAAAATTAGCGTATCTTAGAGGCTTTGTTGTGAATTGCTTTCAATTTGATTACTTTTGTGGATATCACACAGCAAAAAAGCCTCATTGACAACGACCCTCTCCGTTGTGAATTGCTTTCAATTTGATTACTTTTGTGGATATCACACAGCAGATGAGCAAAATCATAATAAAAGCCAAAGGTTGTGAATTGCTTTCAATTTGATTACTTTTGTGGATATCACACAGCCCATTCCTAAGAGAACCCGATTGCCCCGATGTTGTGAATTGCTTTCAATTTGATTACTTTTGTGGATATCACACAGCAATTAAAAACAATTCAAGATGAGCAAAATAGTTGTGAATTGCTTTCAATTTGATTACTTTTGTGGATATCACACAGCAGAGACTTTTGTAAAGCATCATAAGTACTAGTTGTGAATTGCTTTCAATTTGATTACTTTTGTGGATATCACACAGCTGAAAAGTTTATAGCCTTGATTTATATCTAGTTGTGAATTGCTTTCAATTTGATTACTTTTGTGGATATCACACAGCATCGTCATTGAATTGTAATGGCTCATCCGCGTTGTGAATTGCTTTCAATTTGATTACTTTTGTGGATATCACACAGCTATAAAGTAAATGAGTTTGATGAGGAAATCGTTGTGAATTGCTTTCAATTTGATTACTTTTGTGGATATCACACAGCTTGCGCAGGAGCATCGAGATTATTATTACGGTTGTGAATTGCTTTCAATTTGATTACTTTTGTGGATATCACACAGCCTCAAAATAAAAACCTTTGTTAATCAAAGGTTTTTATTTTTAATCAGAATTGAAAATTTAAAATAATTCGAGCTGCTGCCAAGTAGGAGGAGGCAATTCTTGCTTTCTAGAATAAAAAATTTCAATACCCTCAAACTGTTTGTCCGTAATACACATTATCGCTACTTTACCATATTTAGGTAGAATATCTTTTACCCTGCGGATATGAACTTCTGCATTTTCCCTGCTTGGACAATGCCTAATGTACATTGAAAATTGAAAGAGAGAAAAACCATCATCAACTAATTGTTTTCTAAATAAATTGGCTGCTTTCATACTTGCCTTGGAATCGGTAGGCAAATCATATAAAACCATTACCCACATAACTCTATATGCATTTAAGCGTTCATTTTTCATAACATTTCAGGATAGGATATTTGTCTTTTCTCCCCTGTATAGCACTTGTACAATGATGATACGGTCATCTTTACCGCAACTATTAATGGACGATTAAGTCTATCTATTAAAATGTCTTTTGATGCTATATTTAAAAAATGATTTTTAGCTTCTTTATCCAATTCTTCAGACTCTGGATTTCGCATTATCCAATCCATCACTAGTAAATCTACAAATGGTCGATAAGGTTCCATTATATCGCTTGCCAAGCAATATGGATTATATTTATTTTTATGAAAAATCCCTAAAACCGGCAATAGACCAGTATCTACAATAGCTCTAGCAACAATGCTATGAAGTACTCCATAACCAAAATTAAAGAACAAATTAGGATAATCACCAAACCGCCCCCTAAGAAAGTCTGGATTAATTAAATTTTTCCAGTAATGCTGAGCAGCAATCCCTTCCATATTTGTAATATCACCTGATTTAACATTTTTTAGATAATCATACATTGGCTCTGAAAATCTCTCCAACTTATTTAGAACCTTAATCTGATTCTGTATTTTACACTCAATGGTTTGCTTCCAAAGTTGCTTTTTAAGAGGTTCGCTGGCTTCTATCTGATGCTTCACTCTCTCAGAATATTGTGTATGCCCATTGGTTGGGAGCATAATCCCTTGAGGCAAGTGCTTCGTATCACAACTAATAACCACAACTTTAGCTTCCATCATTTTCTGAATTAACTGATGAGAAAGTGTAATCTGCCAATGATCAAGCATTAATAATCCTAAATCCTCCACAGCCACACTTCCTTTCTCAATTTTAGACTCAGGACAAATGATTTTTAACTGATTATCTTTCAGCTTTAAATAAGCTGGATTACCAATATATATGGAACGGTAAAGCATAGTTTTTAATTTATGTTAATACTCTCCTACGCTAACAATATCCCCAAGATGATTAATTCTAACCTTTATAATATTATTTAATTTCTCTGTACTTCGGATAGAATGATAGCAAATTCCTGAGAGTTCTTTTTTATTTTTCAACATATCTCCATCAATAGCTTTAGTTTCCAAATGATGTGCAAACATATAGTTCTTAGTAGAGAGCTTCTGAACTCTAAACAAATTAGGACTAATTATTTTCTTATTTTTAGGGTCTAATAAGTCTATTTCATTAGGATTAAAGCCTGTTTCTTTATTTGGAAAAACAAACATTTCATTTTGTTTCATTGTAAATAGAAATGTCCATCCTAAATGCTGATTATAAGTTTTATCGATAATAGGAAGTCCTTGCTTTGCTCTTGCTACTGCTTCAAAAAATGAAACTACTTTTTCTTGTAAATTACCTTTATTATCTCTATAAATAGCTATATGATGATTATTGCCCGTTTGGATAAAGTCCGCTGGGATGGGATTACCTTTTTTATCAAGAATTTCATTTCCTAAGTGGTCTTTTTTAGTATGAATAGCCTCTGCATTTTTCACACCGCTTATTGTAACTCGTTTGATAGCAATTCCTTTTTCTTTATTAAGCCAAATAGGATTTTTATCTAAATCTGAAAAGGCCTTTTTAGGATCGTTATCATATTCTTTCAGACGCTCTTTTAGAATCTTCTTTATTCCTTCATCTAGGATTTTATCTATCAACTTCTCAGTCTTAAAATTATCTGGATTGATGTCTTTTCTAATAGAATAGTCTACCTCTAACCAAACTAACTTAACTTTCTCAGGCATCACCTTTTGCTTAGAATCATCTAAATAAATTGGATTTTTTTCTAATGAATTTTTACCTGTGAATGCTTTCTTAGGGTCATTATTATTTTCTTCTAATCGATATTTTAAAAGATTTTTAAACAATGGATTGGCAACTTTTTCAATGGTTTCACTGTCAAACTTAACTCCTACTTTTTCCTCTTTACTCACATAGTAATGATACTTTCCATAAACAGTTTCTTTATGTAGTTGTCCTCTTGGCGTTAGAGTATCTTGAGACCTATTATTCTTACCTGAAATTTTGTTTTTATTTTTAGTAGTAACCTTATTTTTTGCTTTGTGAGAAATAAGGACTGACTCTAAATACGCCTTTACTACCTGACGGAAATTGGGTATTGGCTCTTTAAAAACTCTTTTTTCATTTCCATTTTTATCCTTAATTTTCTCAGTCTCTAAATTCTGGATATTTATGATAACATTATGCTCCTTATGATTTTCATCTTTTCGGGCATTTAAGTAATTAAGATACTGGATATGGGTATGTTTGGTAAAAGCAACAGTAAGCGCATCCATTGCGTGATGACGATGGTCGTTTCGTTTTGTCCAATCTGTAATTACTTCCACTTTCTGCCCAAACTTTCGCTCTTGCATTTCCGTTAGTCCCAAGGCTCTATATTTGGGTAAATTAAGTTCTTTCATTACATTGACCAAGTCCCAATCTTCTCTCAATCTGTCTGTAATACTTCCTGATGTAGAGACTATACTTTTGGTAATTTGTAAGAGCATTTCTTTTGCTTTCTTAGCAATATACTGAGTTTCCCTAAGGTCTCTCTCTATAAATCCATCTCCTATTTCCGATTCTTTTTTTAGTAGTTTTTGATATTTAGCCTTAGAGATGATATTTTTTTGGTAAAGATCTTCTACTCGAGAAAGATAATTTTCTAATTCACTGTTATAATTACTTTCTATAAAATCATAAGCCGTACGATCTCCTTTCTTTAAATTAACATCTCTGAAAGCTATTGTTTTATTAGAAAAACTATCATCAAACAATCTGGATTTTGGGATAATATGCTCAATATCTATTTTATTAGTGAATAAATCACTCCTTGAAATATATCTATTAGTATATAAATCTTTATACCCATTATCCTTTAATTCTTCATAAAGGCGATAACGAGTAATATCATTTTTAGTAGGATTAGGAATGCCAAACTCTGACGACTTTAAAATAGCTATTATTTTTTCATTTCTGGCTTTTCCATCTCTCACTTGTGTATCTAATTCTGCACGCTCCTTAGCATTTTTCTTCAATTCACGAGCGAGCTCTATTCTTATCTCATCAAATGCAAAGTTTTCATCTTCTTTTCTGTATTTATCAATTAGGCTATTAACCACATTTACCATCTGATTAAGAATTTTTTCTACTACAGGCTGGCGCAAACTGTTCTTCTTAACAGGTTCTAGCCTTTGTTTCAATACTCGTTGCTGATTTTCCTCCTTGGTTAAAGAATCTTTAGAATGCTTAAATCCAGCTAATTTACAAGCCTCACTAAATCCATTCTCTTTAATATAAGGATAGATTTTCCGTATTGCCTTAGTTGAGAGGTTTCCATAATCAGTTAAAAATATAATATCGGCTAATATCTTGGCATATTCTTCTTTAAAGCCAAATTTATCTTCTAATAGCTTATATAATTTTTCATTTCCGCTTTTAGAATTATCACCTTCATAGGAATACAATAAATGCCAAAGTTGATAAGACGCTTGCTTTTCAAATTCTTTTTGTTTTAGCTCAGCATTAAACTCAAGAATATCGGTACTGATATTTATCGTTTCAAAAATCTGTTTTACAATATTTTTTATCTCTAATGATGGGATATTTAAATCATCTAATTGTATATCACTCTTTGTTGATTTCACTTTTACATAGTCTGAAATACTATGACCAGATAAATCTATAATTTTTAAATAAGCATCATAGAGCTGTCTATTCGTTTTATTCCCTTCAATCTGCTTATAATTAAGTTCCCATTCCTTTGAGCTAAGCCCTAATAATTCTAAGATTTTAGACGATGAGAGATTTCCTTTCAAATTTAATTCATCAAACAACAATTGTTTTTGCTCAAGACTTAATATAAAAATCTCTTTATCTTCATCTACAAACAATTCCTGTGCGGTTTCAAGAGCTTTTCTTTTCCTGCTATCTTTTTTCCTTACAGTAACATTATGTAGATTTTGCCAGATTTTAAACTCCTGAAACAGTGGTGATGACCTCGGTGCTACTCGAGAACCTATAAGTTTTTTAACTAATTTCCCATCTTCTTTTATAACTTCTATTTCTTTACTTTCAAACTCACAGAAACCGATTAACCCTTTCTGAGATTTCAGTTTTCTTTGATAGAATATCACTGTATCTCTAATTTCCTTTTTCAGATTATTCGTCAAGATATCTGGATAAAATTGAGCTTGGGTAGACCATATTTTTTCAAACTCATCTAAGTAATCCTGACGGTAAAACACTTGATTTTTTAATGAAGTATGAGGGTTCTTTTGTATCTGCTCCCACAAATATTCACCTACGGTTTGTTTATTGAAATAAAGCTCTTTGCTACGATCAGAAATTGCTCCCAAATAACCACTTGAATTATTGAGATTATTGTTTATTTCAGTAATGACATACGCTAATTCTTCTTTGCTTAACTTTTCAGATATGGCTTTAGCACGCCACAGGTAGGCTTGTAATTTTTTTTCTTCTCTGCTGCCTTTATTTTCAGCTGTATAGATTTTATATTTTGAAAGAAATGCAGCACTTGTTGCTTTCTGACCCTTTCCTTTTAATTCTATATAAAACTCATCGGTTAAAATATCTGCATAAAATTGCTTTTGAAAATCCCAAACTCTATCGAACTCATTTTGTAAATCCGAACGATAAAAATCAGGTATGCTTTTATTTCCTTTATTTATTAGTTCATAAACAAATTGCCCAGGCGTTAAGTTCTGTTCATAAAGTTTTCTTGCTATAGACATACCATCTATCAGCTGACCTTCTTCTTCATTTTTTGCTTTTCTGCTGCTTTTATAGCCTCTTTTTTTATTAATGATAAGAAATAGTCTTGCTAATTCTGATAAACTAACCTTTTGTTTAGCTGCTTGGGCTCTTAGCTTTAAAGTTTGAAAAGTTGTACCCTTCCCTTCTTCTGCTAAAACCGTATTTTCAGTTATAATTTTATTTTCTTTTAAAATCTTTATTAAAACTTCTCTTCTGAGTTTAAATCTCTGTAAATTTCTCCTTGCGGAGCGCTTACTGGTTCTATCTGCATTTACAGAGATTGATTTCCCTTTTTCAAAGTTGGATAATTCATCCGTTGTTAGAGGATTTACCCGAACACCTATTTCCTTTATTAGGGATTTTTCTGGAGTTTCTCCTTCTACTACATAAGCAAATCCTATTGATGTCGTCCCCAAATCGAGGCCTAAAATTCTTTTCATAGTTATGAGTTTAAAAATTTGTGTAAAGTTAATAATAATTTTGCTTACTAATAATAATTTTTCTACATTTGTCCCAATCAAATTGAAAGGAATTCACAATAAGGATTATTCCGTTGTGAAAACATTTGGGTCGCCTCTTGTCCATAATCAGGAGGCTTTTTTATGAGAAAATCTGTACTTTATTTCGTTATTGGAACGACTATTAGTTTTATTATTAATTATTTTATCTTAAATGCAGAAGTTGGTTGGCAACTCAATCTATTTTATGGTATGGCCTTTGGGCTGGGTTGGGGATTAGCTTATTTTGTAGATCAGCCAAAATGGAAACTTCACAAGAAAATGAGTATTTCATTTATAGGGATTATTATTCTATTAATTATTGGGCGCTTATTTTTTAATTCTATACTTGTAATCCCTTCTATTATTAGATTTTCTACTGTATTTGTTGCATATTATCTGATTGCAAGTTTTAAGCAAAGTAAATCCTTAAGACAATAAATAAAAAAAGAGGTTAGATTTCTCTATCCTCTTAATACGCAATAACTTTTTTCATTACTTGTGCTTAATTATTTGCGTATTTTCATCATTTGTGTTTTATTTTTTTCAATAATGAGTGTTTTATAATTTTCTCATCATTTGTGTTGCTTTCTTTAAATTCAATTTTAATGCCAAAATAAAAATCACCAATGAAATCCTAACAAACCCACAACATATATCACTGATTACAAATAACAAAAAAATATCCACTAAAATAAATTCATTAATCATCTCCTTTCTTTCAATTCTTACCTATAAAAAGGAGGTTCTCTTTCAATTTTTATAGTTTTCTCTATATTTGCCCTTGTATGTCAGTTTTAAAGATTAATAGAGAGCGTTATAATCATATTTTAGAGAGATACTTTACTTTTAAGAATGAGACTACTTCGGTGGAGCCACTGATACAGATAATGAAGAGTTTCAGGAAAGAAAAGTTTTCCATCATATTGAATTTTCTCATTCATCACCCAGAGATTGCTAATAATTTCGGGTATTATATTCAAAATCTCTTTAATGGGAAAACATTTAATTTATCATTAACCGAATCTAATATCTTAACCGAAAATTCTTTCTTTCCCGAACTTAAAAAAAGGGTACTCAACGCTGTTCTCCCCCCTATCTCCAATGAAAACTCTATTGGTTACATTGTTGATAATGTCTCCGTAATTCCATCGGTAGATTTAAAATACTTCAAACAGATTCCGCAAGAGGAATTGGACAAATTTTTTGAGCTACTCGGGATATCTGACTACATTACAAAACCTTCCGTAAGGAGAAGTTTGCTCTATTCTGCTAATGTATTAGCTTGGCGAGTAATAGGAAACGCTATGGATATGGAAGTACTCCGTATGGTTCCAGAATATCAGAATCTTGGCAATCCTTTTTTGGCTCTTCAAAATGAGCTTGACACTCTTATCTCTGAGTTTAAGCAAAATCAAAACTTCCAATTGCACTCTAAAGATGAACTGACAAAGCAACTAAAGATTTATTGGAAACAATGTGAGGAATTCGTAGATACCGCCTTCAAAAACTCCTCAGCCTATGGTATCTCTGGGCGTACTAACCAGTCTTTATTAAAGATCAGGCAGCAGCTTAACCGAATGAAAGAGGTACTAATGCTCCTCGTCATCGATGAAGAAAAAGATATACTCCATAATTCTCAAAAGCTCTTCTTAAACATCTTAGAATACAAGTCTCACAAGAATAATGTGAAGGAACTTGCAGATGACAGCACCCGCCTCCTCTCCCATCTCATCACAAATCATACGGCAGAAACAGGTTCTCACTATATCGCTTCAGGAAAAAAGGCTTATGTCAATATGTTTTGGAAAGCGAGCGGTGGTGGAGTGATTGTTGGTGCCCTTTGCGTTCTAAAAATGATGTATTCTTACAGCCCTGGCAGTGAGTTTATGCACGCGATACTCTATTCGTTTAATTATGCTATGGGGTTCATTATGATTTACTTGATGCATTATACCCTCGCTACCAAACAGCCTGCGATGACGGCCGCAACTATGGCAAAAGCCCTCTCATTAGGTGAAAATTCTGAGAAAAATTACCTTGCTTTCGCTTCCGTTGTCTCCAAACTTTTCCGAACGCAGTTTATCGCCTTTATAGGAAATGTATTGTGGTCGTTTCCTGTGGCTTTAGTTCTTATTTATGGCTTGGATGTACTTTTCAATCAGAATTTTGCCGTAGATAAAGCCGATAAATTTCTAAAAGAGCTCAATCCTTTCGAGTCTAAGGCAATATTACACGCTTCACTGGCGGGTTTCTTCCTCTTTATTTCGGGGATTATCGCTGGGAATGCTTCCAATAACTCCGTGTTTTACCAAATGCCAGAGCGAATTGCTAAAAACCCGATGATTAACCGAATATTCGGGAATAAATTCGCAAACGGTCTCTCAAATTTCTATGCTAAAAACTGGGCAGGGATTACTTCCAACTTTTGGTTTGGGGTATGCCTTGGAACTACGGGACCTATCGGGAAATTTTTGGGAATTGATATAGACATTCGCCACATCACTTTCTCATCTGGAAACCTTGCGCTGGGGCTCTACGGTAAGGGCTTTGATGTCGTTGCTTCCACCTTCTGGATAGCCTTTATCACCGTCTTTATCATTGGATTTTTCAACTTTATTGTGAGTTTTGGACTCTCAATCGTCCTTGCATTACGCTCTCGAAAGGTCTATTTCTCGGAGTTTATTCGTATTTCCAAAGTTACTTTGAGGTATTTTATGGAAAATCCACTAAGGTTCTTCATTCCACTGAAATCCAACTTAGATTCAAGCGCCAAAGAGATGCTAGACCAAACCGTCTCCAAGAAATAATGGATACCGATCACCAATAAGCCTGCACATACGGCTTCTTAGATGATTTCTACTGTCTCAAATGTGTCTTCCCCGAAGTTTTCTTTGATTTTTTTCAGGAGGAATGAGCGTTTGAATTGTAAATCATTTCTAAGTATCGGAGATTTTACGATAATAATGAGTTTTTTCTGCTTCAAATCCACTTTTTCAATCTCTTTGAAGCTCTCTGTCCCCATATATTCCGCGAGAAAACTCTTTACCTCAAGGGCTAAGAGCTTATTTTCAAAGCCATAAATCTTTGCAAAGGCTTTTACCAGCTCGGAGGACTGATATTCTCTCTTTTTTCGCTGTTTCATCTCGTATTATTTCGATTTTCTAAGGACTTTTCTCAGCTTTTTCGCAAGGTCGTTTATCGCACCTTTCGTCCCCACCTGTACAGAATTCTCCGCCGAGCCTAATAGCCTCATATTCTTCCTATAAGTGTTGTATTCCGTCTCTGTTATGAGGCTCCCTTCTGCATCATAGAGCTTCATACTCACCACCACTTGGTTAGAGAACACATACTTTCCAAAACCGACCTTAAAATACTTAACACGAGGCAGTACTGCATAGCTTGCACCGTTATTTTTGCAATATTCTCTGATGATTTCGGGAGAAATTTCCTCAAAACTCATCATTGCATCCACACGGAGAACTTTCCTGCCTTTCAAAGAGGCTACCTTATCCGTCAATGCAGAGAAAAAAGCCAGATTCGTAGGCTCCTTAATCTCCTCCACATCGGGGAACACCTCTGGGCTAAAGTACAAAACCGTCTCCTCTCTCTCCTGCTGGAAATTCTGCATTCCCCGCCCCGATGCCAATACCTGAGCGCCAGCCCATCCTAAACCTCCAACGAGGAAAATCAATGCAAAAACAGCTAATCGTTTTCTATTCATACCAATTATAGGACACAAATATAATACTTTCCTTTCTTGAAATACTGTAGTCAGTAAGGTGATTATTTATTTCCTTTGACCTAATACTATAGCTAATGAGGTGATTAGCTTAAATACTCGTCATGCCATGGCTGACTGCCTTGCTATGGCTTAATACTCCATATTGCGGAGTTTTAGGTTTTTGAGGGCTACGAGAAGGGCAATAAGGAGGGTCATACTGCCACCGAAAATTACCGAGCGGGTTACGCCCATTAGTTTTGCAGCAAGGCCACTTTCAAACTGCCCCATTTCGTTGCTGGACATTATAAATATAGAATTTACACTGAGAACGCGCCCCCGTATCTCGTCTGGAGTCTTAAGTTGGACGATTGTCCCACGAATAACGACGGATATTCCATCTAACATCCCGCTCATCATCAATAAAATAAAGGATAGCCAATAGATTTTTGAAAACCCAAAACCGATAATACAAATTCCAAAACCCGCAACTGCCATCAAGAGAATTTTCCCCTGATTTCTTCGCAGTGGGATGAAGGATAGCGTGATAATGATGAGCATAGAGCCTATATCGGTGGCGGCATTTAGCAGACCGAAGCCCTCTGCCCCTACTTTTAGGATATCGGTAGCAAAAACAGGAATCATCGCCACTGCACCACCGAAAAGTACGGCAAACATATCGAGGAAAAGCGCCCCAAGAATCTCCTTCGTCTTATAAATATAAAGCACACCCTCTTTTATACTCTCCATAATCCTAATGTTCTGGTTATTGTTCTCAGATGGTTGCTTCTGGAGCCCCCAAAAGAAGAGCGAAGCGATGAGCATAAGGCTCATAATCACTATCAGCGTCCATTCTACACCTATTTTCCCGATCAGTATCCCTCCGATAGCGTGCCCACCAACAGATGCAGTGAGGAAGGTGGATTGGTTCAGGGTAATGGCGTTGGGTAAGGTGTCCTTTGTAACGATTTTTGGAATCATAGACGGGATAATGGGACCAAGAAACGCCCTGCTGATGCCCGTAAAGAAAATAACCCCGTAGATGACATAAGTTATCTGGTGATTGCTAAGCCCCCAGCCCTCCGCACTAAACGCCAGAAGCCCCAGCACGGCTACCAACAGGACATAAGCGTAATTGCAGATGAGGAGAAGCCTTTTTTTCTCGTTCATATCAATAACATAGCCTGCATAAAGAGCTGATGACACGGCAGGAATGACTTCCGATAAGCCGATGAGACCAATGGCGAAGGGGTCTTTTGTGAGTTGATAGACCCACCAGCCAAGTAAAGTGCCAAGCATCCTAAAAGCGAGGATTAAAAAGAATCTTCCTACGAGTAAGCCCCTAAATTGTGCGTTTTGTAGGGTTTTAAGCGGGGTTAATGAAATCATTAATGATGTTTATTAATCGGTTTTCAGTCTCGGTAAAGAGACCAGAGGTTATTACGAATGAGTTGAAGAGCAGCATTAAGGTTTTCACAATTTTAGTTGAGATAAAACTGGAATTTGTTGTTTTCAACAAAGAACTTGATGAAGTCTCCATCTATTTTAATGCTCGGCCTTATGGTATTGAGCTCGAGATGGGAGTTATTCTCCTTATTTCTGAGGTAGAATCTGAGCTTTTTATCACCGAAATTCTCTTGTATCACTTTGGAGAGGAATTCCAAGTCTTCTTGCCTGAAATCTTGTATATCTACTACAACGGAAAGGCTGTTAGCAAAGCGCTCAAAAGCGTCCTTAAGCTCCATTACATCTACTACATTGAGGTATACTCTGCCGTCTTTGGACATTGAGTACTTCACTTTGAAAATAAGGAACCTTTGGAGGTCTATTTTGTCTTTGAGGCGGAGATAATCCCTGTCACCCAAACGGAAAGAATAGCTCCCCGAATAATCTTCCAGTGTTACAAAAGCAACTTTCTCTCCCGAGTTTCTTCCGTCTCGTATGAGGTATTCGGTAACGAGTCCTGCGACCATATTTTCGCGCACAGCGGTATTCATCGCCTGCTTGGTCTTATAATCTGCGGTTTCAAAGAGTTTCAGCTGCTCCGCTCCGAAATTTTTATCGCGATAGGCATCCAACTCATCGAGATTTAAGAATCTGAACTTGCCTTTTGCCTCTATTACTTTGGCCGCATTCTCCACTGGTTCTTCAACATCGTCCATTTCAATATCTATAAGCTCATCTGTGAGGGTATCATCTGCTTCTTCCTGGCTTTCATTGTATGCTGGCTGAGCTTTGTTGAGGAGCTCATCATCTGTATTTTTAGTTTCTACCACTTCCTTTTTACTTAGCAATCCTTGAATGAATTGATACTGATATTTAAACTCATCTAACGGATGAGATGAAAGGTAAAAGCCGATAATCTCCTTCTCACGATTGAGTTTGTGCATATTTTGCCATTCTGGAGCAGGTGCTATCTTGGGTTGCTCTATCTGTACCTCTTCAGCAAAGTCTGCAAAGAGGGAGTTTTCCATTTCATTTCTGCTTTCTTGGAAGGATTGTCCGTATTTAAGGAGTCTTTCTATGGTGGTTCTATTCGCATTATCTTCTTGGAAGTACTGCGCACGGTGGTATTCATCTACCTCATCAAAAGCTCCTGCTACCACTAAACTCTCCACCACTCTTTTATTAATCTGAGAGGCTGGTATGCGTTCAAAGAAGTCATATATATCTTTAAACTTACCTTGCTGGCGGGTCTCTACGATAATTTCGCTCGGTCCCTCACCTATTCCCTTGATTGCTCCCAGACCAAAGCGAATCTGCCCCTTATCATTTACGGAAAACTCATACTGACTTTCGTTTACATCTGGCCCGAGTACATCTACCCCCATCGCTTTGCAGTCCTCCATAAACATTGTGATTTGCTTTGTGTTATTCAGGTTATGCGTCATCACACTTGCCATATATTCCGCAGGATAATTTGCTTTCAGATAGGCTGTTTGATAGGCAATATAGGCATAACAGGTGGAGTGAGACTTATTAAAGGCGTATTCTGCAAAGGCTTTCCAGTCGTTCCAAATCTTCTCGAGTTTTTCCTCATTCAGATTGTTCTTCTTTCCTCCTTCTATAAACTTGGGATACATTTTATTGAGGACATCTATCTGCTTTTTCCCCATTGCCTTTCTGAGTGTATCGGCTTCACCTTTTGTAAAGTTTGCCAGCTTCTGAGAGAGTAGCATTACTTGCTCTTGATAAACCGTAATTCCGTAGGTTTCCTTTAAATACTCTTCGGTTTCGGGAAGGTCATACACAATCTCTTCTATGCCGTGTTTTCTGTTGATAAAGTTTGGGATATACTTGATTGGACCTGGTCGGTAGAGGGCATTCATCGCAATAAGGTCGGCAAATACGGTGGGTTTCAGCTCCCGCATATACTTTTGCATTCCCACACTTTCGTATTGGAAAATCCCTATTGTCCTACCCTCTTGAAAGAGCTGATAAGTCTTCTCATCTTCCAGTGAAATCTCATCTGGATTTATATCTATATCATAATTATCTTTAATGAGTTTAATCGCATCACGGATAATGGATAAAGTTCTAAGCCCGAGGAAATCCATCTTTAAAAGTCCTGCTGCTTCAGCTACTGAATTATCAAATTGAGAGACCAGCACATCGGAATCCTTAGCCGCAGTGGTAATAGGGACGAGGTTGGAAATATCTTCTGGAGTAATGATAACCCCGCAGGCATGTATTCCCGTATTTCTAATGCATCCCTCCATCTTCTGAGCAGCAGAGAGCACTGGGAATCGTGCATCTTTCTTATTGTCTAAGATGGTTTTCATCTCATCTACCAGTATTTTATCTTCTGGAGGGAGCTTTTCATATTTTTTGAATGCCTTAGCGATATTCATCCCTGGTGCTGGAGGCACGAGTTTCGCAATGCCTTTCGTATCTGGAATGGAATATTCAAGAACACGACCAGCATCGGTAATTGCCGACTTACCACCGAGAACAGAATAGGTAATAATCTGTGCCACATTCATCTTGCCATACTTTTCTACTACCCATTTAATAATCTTGTCTCTCCCTTCATCATCAAAGTCTATATCTATATCGGGCATTGAGATTCTCTCAGGATTGAGAAAACGCTCAAAGAGGAGGTCGTATTTAATAGGATCTACATTCGTAATTCCAATACAGTATGCCACTGCCGAGCCTGCTGCCGAACCTCGACCAGGACCTACCCATACGCCCATATTGCGGGCTTCATTACAAAAGTCCTGCACAATGAGGAAGTACCCAGGATAGCCTGTATTAGCGATGATTTCCAGCTCAAAGTCTAACCTCTCTCGAATCTCATCGGTGATTTCCTCATATCTTCTCTTGGCTCCTTCGTAGGTAAGATGTCTTAGGAAAGCATTTTCTCCTCGCTTGCCTCCGTCTTTTTCATCTTCTTTGGACTGAAACTGCTCAGGAATCTCAAACTTGGGGAGGAGAACCTCTCTCTTCAAGGCATAAGGCTCAAACTTTTTGAGAAAGTCCTCATACGCCTTAAAAGCGGTGGGATAATGGCTAAACGCCCGCTTTATCTCCTCACGGTCTTTCATATCGTAGTCTTTTGAGGGTAAGCCTTTCCTCTTACCAAAGCCTCTACCAACAGGAGTGGAGAGCTTTTCACCGTCTTTTATACAAAATAAAATTTCCTGTATGTGTGCATCCTCTTTGGAGGTATAATAAGTCTCATTCTGAGCCAGAACTTTCACATCATATTTCTCTGCCCAGCGGAGGAGGATATCATTCAGATACTCTTCTTCGGCCAAGCCGTGGTTTTGGATCTGTACATAGAAGTCCTCTCCAAAAGCATCCTTCCACCATTTGAATACTTGCTCGCCTTTGGTCTCTCCGTATTCTAAAACAGCATTGGGTATATCGCCATTAAGCCCCGAAGAAAGGGCAATTACATCTTCCTTATGCTGAAGAATCCATTCTTTTGAAACCCGAGGTACACCGAAGTAAAAACCATTAACAAACCCAAGGCTGGAGAGTTTTGCAATATTCTTATACCCTCGGAAATTCTTGGCAAGGAGGACTACATTCGTCCTGCGGTCGGGGTCATCTTTGGTAAACTGCTTTTGTTCTGGTCTGTCTGAGATATAAAACTCACATCCGATAATGGGAATGAGCTGTTTTAGCGGTGGAGGGGTTTCATCTGGATGATTATCTATGAATTCCTGATGCTTTTTCTTTAAATCTCCATTGGCTTTCTCGACTTCATTAACAAACTTAAAGGCACCCATCAAATTGCCAAAATCTACCATCCCCACAGCAGGAAAATCATTCTTCAAGGCTTTATTTACCATATCGGAATGGTGGGTAGAGGCCTGGAGGGAGGAAAAAATACTGTGATTATGAAAATTGAAATAACTCCCCAAATCCATCTCCTGTGCGGTTTGGGAAGCACCCTGTTTTCTCTTGTTAAATTCTGCTATCTGGCTTCGGATAACGATAGGGAAAGGCTTTATGGGCTCGGTATGCAGGCTTTGGAAATGTGAAATAACACTCTCCTCCACACCGAGATCAGCCGCACTGATAATCCCCCGCCTAAGCATCTCAAAGAATACTTGTGCCGTAGCATTTACATCGGCTGCGGCATTGTGGGCTTCATCAAACTTAAAACCATAGAGCTTCTCATAGAGTTCCTCGAGTTTTGGGGGCTTGAGCCTGCCTGTATTCCCTTGAGGAATCGCGGTAAACTGCGTACCAAGCCACATAGTATCGGCTTTTGGGAGGGCTTGCAACTTATCAGCAATTCCTTTTCGGTAAAATTCTGCTCCTACAATCTTATAATCAAAATCAATGTTCTGCCCCACACCGAATTTACACTTCTCAACCGCCTCAGCAAAGTGCTTGAGGACGGTCTCCAAGTCATCACCAATTTCATTGGCAATACTGGTCGTAATCCCGTGTATTTGCGAGACATTAAACGGTATATCGTAGCCTTCGGGCTTGATAATGAAGTCTTGGTTGTCTATAAGTTTGCCGTTTTCATCGTGGATTTGCCAAGCGAGCTGCACCATTCTCGGCCAGTTGGAAGAATCGGAAATCGGTGCATCAAAATTTTGGGGTAAGCCTGTAGTTTCGGTATCAAAAACTAAATACATCTTGCAAAACTAAATTTTGGGTAAAATTAGGGCAAAAAAAGTTCAGAAAAAAATCGTTTCCTCTCGCCCAATTTCTGTATAGACTGAGCAAAACGCAAATTTTTGAGGATGAAAATTTATCCTACTTTTGTAGGAATTAAAAATCATTCAATGGATACAATAAAGTTTGAAAGAGAGGATGATGGCACCACTGGAAGATTCATTATCTACGATGGAGAAATCTTTGCTGGGGAGATGACTTATAAGTGGGCTGACAGCAAAACTATCATCATTGACCACACAAGGATAGAAGATGCCTTTGGAGGGCGCGGACTGGGGAAGCTCCTCGTAGCCGAAGCAGTAAAATTTGCCCGAGAGCAAGGAATAAAGATTATCCCCCTATGCCCATTCGTAAAAGCTGTATTTAGCAAAGTCCCTAGCCTGGAAGATGTGAAGAAATAGTATTTTAATGAAAAATATTGTACTAATCTATTAAAATCAAAAACTAATGAGAAAATCATTGGTAATAATACTCTTGTTACTATTATCTATCAACTGTACATCCATAAAGAGAGAAAATAATTGGGCAGGAACTTATATTCTTCAAGACAATAAATTATATCAGGCTTTATCCGAGCATAATTATTCAAACATAGAAATCCATAAAAATGGAAATTATACTCTAAATAAAGTAAAAATCTCTTTTTCACCCGTAATAGAACAATGTAGTTATGCCTCAAAAGGGAAGTGGTCTGCTGTTTCAGATAATGTAATGGAAATCACCAGTGAAAATTATTATACAAAACAAAAGGGCTTTGATTATCAAATAAAAAAGGAAAATAAATACTCACAAGATAGTTTGTATATACAGGTCCATCATTCTGCTCATTCTCTCCCTTTAAAATTAAGATTTGCATTCAATTATAATAAAACTATCTTAACAGACAAAACATATATTGCTCTGCCCAAATCAAAATATCTATGGAATAGAGAAACACCCATAAACCATATCAACTTTGAATTAAATGCTGATATATCAGGAACAGAAGTTTATAAAAGTAGAATATTATTTAATATTTTTGATGAATATATAAACACTGAAAAGTATAACTTTCTAACGATTAATTTACTTCATTTTGACCGATGCTTTTTTGAATTTGAACCTTACTACCAAGATTTTATTTATATTAAAGGAAAAAACAAATTAC
>ERZ772827.736-NODE-736-length-17590-cov-22.143085_pt1 | contig 17590 bp, 12 predicted proteins | sample MGYA00580850_ERZ772827 | MGnify/ENA primary metagenome ERZ772827 (study PRJEB29015, sample SAMEA2737950) | human oral metagenome | biome: human oral; feature: human-associated habitat; material: dental | place: China | collected 2145 ...
AGGAGGCTCGCGGGGGCCAGGGCGCCGGCGCCCCAGCGGCGGCGCACGGCGTCGGCGGCGCGCTCGGGCGCCCCGCGCCGGGGGTCGTCGTCGAGCAGGAGCTGGACGCCGTCGTCGGGGCGGGCCAGGCCCTCGACCCGCACGCCCAGCAGCCGGAAGCCGCCCCCGGGGGTGGGCAGGGCGTCGAAGAGGCGCTCGACGACGGCGAACAGGTCGCGCGCCAGGTCGGTGGGGGCCGACAGGGTGCGCGAGCGGGTGACGGTGACGAAGTCGGCGCCGCGGGCCTTGAGCACGACGACGCGCCCGCGCAGCTCGCCCGCGCGCAGGCGGGCGGCGCACTGGTGGGTCTGGTCGAGCAGGACGCGGCGGGCGTGGGCGCGGTCGGTGATGGTATCGAAGAAGGTCGACTCGGTCCCCACGGACTTCTCCTCGCGCCCCGGGCTCACGGGCCGCGGATCGATGCCGTGGGCGAGGTCGTGCAGGTGGCGCCCGGCGGCGGGTCCGAGGATCTTCTCCAGACGCCGCACGTCGGTGGCGGCCAGGGCCCGCACGTCGCGGATCCCCCAGCGCTGGAGGGCCCGGGCGCTCTTGTCCCCCACTCCCCACAGCGCCCCCACCGGCAGGACGTCGAGGAAGTCCTGGGTGGCGTCGGCCGGCACGAGCAGCAGCCCGTCGGGCTTGGCGTGGGAGGAGGCGAGCTTGGCGACGAACTTGGTGGCGGCCACCCCCACCGAGGCGGGCACGCCGACGCGCGCGCGGACCTCGGCGCGGATCCACCGGGCGATCGCGACCGGCGGGCCCATGCGCCGACGCGCTCCGGAGACGTCGAGGAAGGCCTCGTCGACGCTGACCTTCTCCGTCAGCGGCGTGACCTGCTCCAGTACGGCCATCACCCGGCGCGAGACCTGGGAGTACAGGCCGTGGCGCACGGGCAGGACGACAGCCTGGGGGCAGCGCCGGTGCGCCTCGGCCATCGACATGGCCGAGGCCACGCCGTAGGCGCGGGCCTCGTAGGAGGCGGCCGAGACGACGCCTCGTCCCGAGGCCCCTCCCACGATGACGGGGCGTCCGGCGAGCTCGGGGTGCTCGAGGAGCTCGACCGAGGCGAAGAAGGCGTCCATGTCGACGTGGAGGATCGGCGTGGCCGAGTCGTCGTCACCCCAGGAGCGGCGTGCGGCCCTCGCGCGAGGGGACCGACTCATAACCGCCTCCCGTCCTGCACGTCCTGCCGCACCTGCACGGCCGCCCCGGTCGCGCGACCAGGGCCCCGGCCCGCCCGTCGGCCTATCACGCATCCACGATAGCGTGAGCCCGTGACACCCGTGCGGCCGGCTAGAGGATCCGCCGGTCGGTCCGGCGGGCGCGCTCGCGGGGGCGACCGGACGGCGTCGCGGGCGTCGCGGGCGTCACGGTCCCTGCGGACGCTGCCCGCGGCGCCGGTGCGCACCTCCCTGGCGACCGCCGAGCTCCAGGTGCGCGACCGCGGGGTCCTGCTCCTGCTGGACGGGGCGGAGTCGTCGTGGATCGACCTGCACGACCCTGCGCACCTCGACTTCGAGTACCTCCAGCAGATGGACGCGGCGCTCACGGCGCTGCGCGGCGAGCGCGAGCCGGTGCGGGCCCTCCACCTGGGTGCGGCGGGGTGCGCGCTGGCGCGGGCCTGGGACGCCACGCGCCCCGGATCGACCCAGCTCGCGGTGGAGGTCGACGCCGTCCTGGCGCGGCGGGTGCGGGAGTGGTTCGACCTGCCGCGCGCCCCGCGGCTGCGCATTCGCGTGGGGGACGCGGCCCGGGTGGTGCCGGACCTGCGCGCGGGCGAGTGGGACGTCGTCGTGCGAGACGTGTTCCGCGACGGCGAGGTGCCGGCCGCCTGCCGTGCGCCAGGGCTCGTCGCCGCCTGCCGCCGCGCGCTGGCGCCCGGCGGCCTCTACCTCGCCAACACGGCGGGCGCGCCCGGCGCGGCCGGGGCGTCCGACGAGCTCGCCGTCGCACAGCAGGTCTTCGGCGGGGTGCTGGTGGTGGCCGACGCCGCGGTCGCCCGGGGCCGACGGCGGGGCAACCTCGTGGTCGTGGCCCGCGACGCGCCCTTCACGGCCCGCGAGGCCGAGGCCGTCGAGCGGGCGGTGCGCCGCCTGCCGCTGCCCGTGCGCACCTGGCGCGCCGACGACCCGGCCCTGTCCTGACCGCCGTCGGCCTCCTCGCCGCCGGCCGCGCCGTACGGCCGCTCCCCGGCCGCGAGAGGCCCCGGGTATAGGCTGCTGGCACCGAGCGACGCCTGGAGTGGATATCCCGATGCCGAATCCTGAGATCTCGCTGGAGCGGACGAGCACGAAGCCCCTCTTCGCGCAGGTCGCCCAGTCCCTGAACACCGCCATCGCATCGGGCGGCTTCCGGCCGGGGCAGCAGATTCCGACAGAGCCGGAGCTGGCCGCCACCTACGGAGTGAGCCGAATCACAGTTCGTCGCGCCATTGAGGAGCTCTGCCAGCACGGTCTGCTGATCAAGCGGCAGGGCAAGGGCACCTTCGTCCGCGAGAGCAAGATGGCCAGGAAGATCGAGCACATCTCCAGCTTCTCCGAGTCCTGCCGCGCCAGCGGCATGGTCCCCTCCGCGGAGGTGCTCAGGAGGGAGCTGCTCGACTCGCCGCCGCCGGACGCCTCCGGGGACGTCGATTTCGACGGCGAGCCGATCCTCTACATCCAGCGCGTGCACTACGCCGACGGCGTTCCGATCATGATCGAGAACAACTACTACCCCCACTCGCGATTCCACTTCCTCGTCTCCCTGGATCTCAGGGGGTCGCTCTTCGAGGCGCTGGCCGATCACGGCATCACGGTCGGGGGGTCGAGGAACTCCTACATCGACGCGATGGGGGCCACCGAGGTGCAGGCGCAGCTGCTGAACATCCTCGTCGGCGAGCCGATCTTCTTCTTCTACCGCGAGATGCTCGACGACCGCGGCGCCCTCATCTACGTCGGCAGGCAGCACATCACCGCCAGCCGCTACCGGTTCAACTACGACGCCAAGTAGCCGGGCGGCCCGCCGCGACGCGGCGGGCTCACCCGATCCGCTCGGCGTACTCCCGCATCCACAGCGCGTCCTGCTCGGACAGGTCGATCGCGAGGGCGCGGACGTTCTGCCTGAGCTGGTCGGGGCTGGTGGACCCCGACAGCACGGCGACGCCGGGGTCCTGATGCAGGATCCACGCGATCGCCAGGTCCGCGGCGGCGCACCCGTACTTGTCGCACAGCGGCCTCCAGGCGTCGAGCATGTCGAGCGCGCGTTCGAGCCGGGCCGGCTCGAACCACTTCTTGCCCTCGCGGGCGCTCCCGGGCTCGGGGACGTACCCGCGCGGGACGGCCCCGGCCAGGATCCCCATCTCGAGCGGGGAGTAAGCCTGGACGACGATCCCGTTCTCCAGGCAGGTCGGCAGCAGGTCCTCCTCGACCGTGCGGTCGAGGATGCTGTACCGCATCTGGACGATGTCGAGGTCGCCGTGCGCGAGGTACTCGCGCACCTGCGCGGAGGAGACATTCGCGGCGCCGATCCCGCGGATGCGCCCGCTGCTCTTGAGCCGCATGAGGCACTCGACCGTCTGGGAGATCGGGGTGCTGAACGGCTCGACGGCGGGCCAGTGCGTCATGTAGATGTCGATGTAGTCCGTTGCGAGCCGCTGCAGGCTCGCGTCGATCTCCTGCTCGATCGACTCCGGGTCCAGGCGCCGGTTGAGGACGGTGTCGCCGACCCGGCTGAAGAAGGCCCCCTCCCGGTCCCACACGAGGCCGCACTTCGTCACGATGACGTAGTCCTGCCTGCGCCCGGTGATGGCCGCGCCGACGATCTCCTCGCTGCGGCCGAAGTTGTATCCGGGGGCGGTGTCGATCAGGTTGACGCCCAGCCCGGGGGCGGCCCGGATGGTCGCCGCCCCCCGCCGCTCGCCGTCCGCGCCGCCGAACGCGGGCCCGCCGCCGATGGCCCATGTCCCCAGTCCGATTCGCGAGACCTCCGGCCCCGCGCCGCCGATCCTCATATGACTCTCCTTTCAGCGGTTGGCCGCGATGAGCTCTTCGACCTGGGCGAGCGAGCGCACGCCGGCCGTCGCGCCGAGTGCCCCCACGGAGACGGCCGCGACGCCGTTGGCGAACACCGCCGCGTCCACGGGGTCCGCGCCCCGCAGGAGCGCCCGTATGTAGCCAGCGACGAAGTTGTCGCCCGCGCCCGTGGTGTCCACGGCCCGCTGCCGGATCGCGGGCACGAGCTCGGTGGCGTGCGCGCTGCACACGAGGCATCCCCGCCCGCCCATCTTGAGGATGACGTTGGCGACCCCGTGGTCGACCAGCACGGCTGCGGCCCTGCGCTCGTCGGCGGCCCCGGTCAGCCCGATGGCCTCGTCGGCGTTCGGGAAGAAGTAGTCCACGCATCCCAGCGCCTCCGCGATGTCCTCCAGGCCGGCGCCCGCCCGGCTGGGCACCATGTCGGCGCACACCGTCATGCCGGCGGCCCTCGCCCGCCGGAACAGCGAGGCCATCCACTCCCCGGAGACCAGCGGGTTGTTGAATATCGACCCGAAGGCGAGGATCCTGGCGAAGCCGAGCCGCCCCCCGACGTCGAGGTCGCTCTCCCTGGTCGTCCACAGGCTGCCGTTCCGGTTGGTGATGAAGGTGCGCTCGCCGTCGGGCCGCACGAGCCCGACGTTCAACGACGTCGTCATGCCCTTGCGGATGCGGACCCGCGAGACGTCCACGCCCTCCGACCGCGCCCGGGAGATGATGAAGGAGCCGGCCGCGTCGTCGCCCACGGCGGTGACGAGCCCGGTCCTCGCGCCGAGCCGGGCCAGGACGATGGACTCGTTGAGGGCGTCGCCGCCCACCTGCATGGAGATGTCGTCGACCGGGTGGGAGACCCGGTCGAACACGCCGGCGTCGACCGGCCGCAGGGGGATGTCGACGACGGAGGCGCCCACGCACAGGACGTCGAGGTTGTCCATGCCCGCCCCCTCAGGTCAGGTCCGCGTCGACGACGACGGCCTTGGTGAACTCCTCGGGCTCGCCGGCGGCGACCTCGAAGGCCTTCTGGACGTCGGCGTAGTCGAAGTGCCTGTCGACCAGCGAGGAGACGTCGAGGGCGCCCGAGCGCATGAGCGCGATCGTCGTCGGGTAGCTGTTGCAGTAGCGGAACACCGTCTGGATGGTCACCTCGCGGTTGATCTTGAGGAAGGAGACGGGCGCCTCCCCCGGCACCGTGCCGACGACCAGGATCCTCCCGCGGCGCTTGACGACCGCGAGGCCGAGCTCGACCGTGGCCACCGCCCCGGCGGTCTCGAAGACCACGTCCGCGCCGTAGCGCCCGACGATCTGGCGGATGCGCCCGGCGACGTCGGCCTCCCGCGCGTTGATGGCGGCGTCGGCCCCGAGCCGGAGGGCCTTGTCCAGGCGCCGCTGCTGGAGGTCGACGGCCACCACGCAGCGGGCCCCGGCCATTCTCGCCACCATCGACACCATGAGCCCGACCGCTCCCGAGCCGAGGACCACGACGGTGCGGCCCAGCAGCGGGCCGGCCATCTCCACGGCGTGCGTCGCCACGGAGGCGGGCTCGACCAGCGCGCCCTCGTCCAGGCTGAGCTCGTCGGGCAGGCGGAAGACGAGGTTGGCGGGATGGACGAGGTACTCCGTCAGGGCGCCCCGGTAGCTGGGGGCCGTCGCCATGAAGTCCACGTCCGGGCAGGTGTTGTAGTGGCCCGACAGGCAGAACTCGCAGGTGTAGCAGGGCCGCCCCGGCTCGATGCAGACGCGGTCGCCGGCCTTCAGGTCGGCGACCCCCCGCCCGACCTCGGCGACGACGCCGGAGGGCTCATGGCCCAGCCCGACGCTCTGGCCGGGCCTCGGCGGGATGTAGGGCCCGAACCTGAAGCCGTGGATGTCGGAGCCGCACACGCCGACCCGGGCGATCTTGATCACCACCTCGTCCGGCCCTGGAGCGGGGCGCTCGCACGCCTCGATCACCATGCGTCCGGGCTCCTCGAGCAGGGCCCGCGTGTTCTCGGTCGTTCTCCTGGTTGAGTCCTCGGTCATGTCGTTCTCCTGACTACGAGCGGACGGGGGCCGCGTCGCCCCCGCGACCGCGCTGATGGCTGATGGGTGACTGATTCGCGGTCAGGCGTCCTGACCGCAGACGCTCATCTCCTCGACGGTGACTCCGCCCGTCTCGATGCCGAGGAGGAGCAGGATGAGGGCGCACACGGCGAGCATCATCCCCAGGGCGACGAAGACGGCGACGACCCCGAGCTCCGTGAGCAGCCAGGCGACCAGGTAGGGGGAGAGGATCGCCGAGATCCGCCCGATGCTGTTGGCGATCCCCAGCCCGCGCATCTTCTGCGCCGTGGGCCACAGCTCGGGGGCGTACACCGCCGAGGCGAAGGCGTTGTAGACGTACAGGACGAGGATCATGATGAATCCCCACACGAGGATCGCCGTCTGCGAGGTCTGGTTGGCGTAGACGGTGCCGAGGACCGCGATCATCGCGATGAGGGACGCGCCCAGGAGCCTGCGCGGGAACCGGTCCATGATGAGCGTCGCCGCGAAGACGCCCAGGGGCGCGCCGATCATCATGGTCATGGACATCAGGAGGGACCGCCTGACGTCGATCCCCTGGTTGACGAAGATGGTCGGCACCCACTGCGTGATCGTGTAGAGCGAGAGGTTCATGGCGACCACCGTCGCGGAGGCGACGAGCGTGCGCCGTCCCAGGGGGCCCCGGAAGAAGTCGATGAGGGGAACGCTCTCGTGCGCGGGCAGCGCGGCCTCGCCCGCCGCGCCGGAGCCCGCACCGGCGGCACCGTCGGCGCTGTCGGCGCTGTCGGCGCCGGAGGCGTCGGCGGCCTCGCCCGTGTAGCCGATCTGGGCGGCTATCCGCCGGACGATGGCGACGCCCTCATCGGTGCGCCCCATCTTGATGAGCCACCGGGGGGACTCGTCGAGCTGCCGGTGGACGATAAGGAGCATGATGAGCGAGAGCGCGCCCCCGACGACGAACATCGCCCGCCACGTCAGCGCCGGGATGAGGACGGCGGCCAGCGCCGCGGCGATGAGCGGGGAGAGGTTCCCCAGCAGCGAGATGCGCGAGGACCACCTTCCCCGCACCGGCGCGGGGATGAGCTCGGTGAAGGTGCCGTAGCCCAGCACGATTCCTCCGCCCATGCCCAGACCCATGAGGCCGCGGCACACGATGAGGAACGCCATGGTGGGGGCGCACGCCGCCACGAGGGCGAAGACGCCGAAGACCAGGATGCACAGCTCGTAGGCGCGCTTCCTGCCAATCCGGTCCCCCACGCCGGCTGTCAGCGAGCCCACGAAGAACCCGAGCATCATGGCCGAGGAGAAGAAGGCGTTGAGATAGTTGTTCGACCAGCCGCGGTCGACGAGGTCGGCGAGCACCGAGTTCCCCGAGGAGTTGAGAACCCCGTTGAACTGGAGCGCGAACCCCAGCACCCAGAACATCTTCCAGTGCCACCGGGACACCGGCATCCTCTCGAGCCACTCGACGGCGCGTACAGCGTTCATGACATCCTCGCAGGTTGCAGCGTGGGGCGTGGGGCGATCGCGTCGCGGCACGCCCTCCGGTCGGCGCTGGGCCGGCACTGGGCCGGCACTGGGCCAGAGCTGCCGGCACCGACCGGGGTGGGGTTTGCCGGCCTCGGGCGGGGCCGCTCCCCCGCCCGGGGCCCTGGGGTCAGGTGCGGGAGCCGCTCGCGGCGGCGGGACCGGACGGCGGGACGACCCGGTCGGCGTCGTCGCCCTCGACCATGGGCATGGCCGAGGCGCGGCCGGCCGACCCGAGCAGGTCGATCTTGTCCAGGGCGCGCTGGGTGAGGGCGGCGCGCACGCGCAGCTGGGTGGTGACGAAGTCGGTCGAGGTGTCCTGCCGGATCGCGTCCATGGCGGCCATGCCCAGCTCGGCGTGGATGTTCACCTTGGACACGCCCAGGCCAATGGTCCTGCGGACGTCGTCGTCGGGTATCCCGGACGCGCCGTGGAGCACGATCGGCACGTCCACGGCGGCGCGCACGGCCTCGACGACGTCGAAGGCGATGCGGGGCGTCGAGGAGTAGGGGCCGTGGATGTTGCCCACGGCCACGGCCAGGGCGTCGCAGCCGGTCCGCTCCACGAACTCCGCCGCCTGCCCGGGATCCGTGTAGCTGTAGGCGGCCATGGCGTCCTCGTAGTCGCCGGGGTCGCCGACGTGGCCGAGCTCGGCCTCGACCGGGATGCCCCGCGGGTGGAAGTAGTCGGTCACCCGCCTCGTCTCGGAGACGTTGTCCTCGAAGGGCAGCCTGGAGGCGTCGCGCATGACGGCGTTGGCCCCGTGGCGGTACGCGTTGTGCACGATCTCGAAGCTGCGCCCGTGGTCCCACAGGACGACGGCGGGCACGGCGGAGTGCTCGGCCATCGTGCGCATCAGGTGGGCGAACTCCTCGTAGACGACGTTGCTGACGAAGCTGGTCCCAAACGAGATGATCACGGGCGAGCGGGCCTCCTCGGCGGCGTCCATGATCCCCATGAGCATCTCGGCGTTCCACACGTTGAAGTGCGGGACCGCGTACCCGTTGTCCCGGCCGTGGCGCAGCCACCACCGCATGTCGGCAAGCATGTCCTGTCCTCTCTTCCCGATTCGGTCTCAGTCGTCGAAGTCATAGGTCAGCACGACCTTGATGGCGTCCTTGGCCGCCATCGCCTCGAAGCCCTTCTCCCACTCCGACAGGCCGAACCTGTGCGTGATCATCGGCTCGATCCGGACCTTGTTGTGCTCGACCAGGCGCAGCACGTTGCGCCACGTCGTCGAGTCGTAGGCCATGTGGCCGAGCAGGGCGATGTTCCACTCGGTGATCCGGTTGATGGAGAAGTTGAGGGGCTTGAAGCCCATGCCGGCGCGAACGATCTCGGCATTGGGGCGGACCATGGCGATGGCCTGCTCGAGCGCGGTGTTGGAGCCCGAGCACTCGATGACCAGGCCCAGGTTGTCCTCGCCGCAGATCTGCCGGCACCGCGCCACCACGTCCTCGCGGGAGCCGTTGACGACGTGGGTCGCCCCCAGCGCCTTGGCGACCTCGAAGCGCGTGGGCACGTCGGAGTCGAGGCCCACCAGGACGATGTTGACCGCGCCCATGAGCCCGGCGACCTGGACGGCGTACAGCCCCAGCGGGCCGGCCCCCATAATGACCACGTCCTGGCCGGGCCGGAGGTGGGTCTGCTCCGCCACCGACTTGTAGGAGTTGCACAGGGGCTCGATGGCGGCCGCCTGCTCGTAGGGCAGCCAGTCCGGGATCTCCCAGATCGCGTGCCGGTGGATGCGCAGGATCTCGCCCGGGATGATGACGTACTTGGTGAATCCGCCGCCCCAGCGGTTGTTGTCCAGGCCGATGTTCGTCTTGTCCCGGCACACGAGGAAGTCGGCCCTCTCGCACGCCGGGCAGGTCCCGCAGACGTGACCGGTGTTGTCCGACACGACCCGCTGGCCCACGTGCCAGTCGCGCACCCTCTGCCCGACCTGGACGATCCGGCCGGCGAACTCGTGGCCGCGGATGGAGTTGAGCTCGTCCGAGCCGTTGTCCACGCGGAAGTGCTTCATGTCGGCGCCGCAGATCGTGGCGGCCCCGACCCTGACGAGCAGGTCCTCCTCGCCGACCTCCGGCTCCGGGACGTCGATGAGCCGGTATCCGCCGAACTCCTTGCCGTATCGTGCCAGCGCTTTCATCTCTGGTTCCTTTCCGGTTGTCGTTCTCGGTGGTGCGGGTCGGGTGGGCCGGGTCAGCGGCCCGGCCGGGGCTCGACGCGGGAGATGGACTCGATCGAGACCCCGCGGCTCTCGACGCCGAGGACCGCGATGACGGCCGCCGTGACCACGGCCGTGGCGCCGAGCAGGACGAAGACGGCGGTGACGCCGGAGGCGCTGAGCAGCGCCGCCACCGCGTAGGGCGAGAGGATCCCGCTGACGCGGCCCACGGAGTTCGCCAGCCCCGAGCCGCGCAGCTTCGCCGCGGTGGGCCAGATCTCCGGGACGTAGACCGCGGAGGCGAAGCAGACGTACATGTAGACGAAGATGATGAGGAAGAACCCGACGACCGACAGCGCGGTCATGCTCGTCTGGAGCGAGTAGACGTATCCGAGGACGGCCATGACCAGGAGCAGGCCGATGCCCAGGACGCGGCGCGGGAGGCGGTCGATGACGAAGATCGCGATGAAGATGCCGAGCGGGGCGCCGAACATGCTCATGGTGTTCAGGACGACGGAGTCCTTCAGGTTGATCCCCTGGGACAGCAGCATCTTGGGCAGCCAGTTGATGAGGGTGTACTGGATGACGTTCATCGCGATGAGGACGAAGGACCCCACGATCACGCGCTTGAGCAGCTCGCCCTTGAACAGGGCCCGGTAGGGCAGCTCCACCCTGCCGTCGGCGCGGTCGGCGTCCGTCTGCGCGTCGGCCACCGGCGCCAGCGCAATGCCCCTGCGGGACTCGATCGACCGCTCGATCCGGTCGAGGATCTCGTTGGCCTCGCCGTAGCGCCCCTTGGACTCCAGCCAGCGGGGCGACTCGGGGAAGGCCCTCCACACGACGGCGAGCACGATCGCCGAGGTCGCCGCGGGGATGAGGAACTGGATGCGCCAGCTCATCTCGGGTGCGACGACGCCGACGAGCCAGGAGGCGATCAGGGAGCAGATCGGGTAGGACCAGTTGCCGACGAAGGAGGCGCGGGAGGACCACGAGCCGCGGTCGCGGGAGGGGACGTACTCCGTCCACGAGGCGAAGAGCACGGTGAGCAGCCCGCCCAGCGCCACGCCCATGAACACGCGCACCACGATGAGGAAGGTCATGCTCGGCGCGCACGCCGCAACGACCATGGTGATGATGTGGAGCAGGACGAAGGCCAGGAACCCGTTGCGGCGCCCCATCCTGTCCCCCAGCACCCCTCCGAGCAGCGCCCCGGCGAACATGCCCGCCGTCGTCAGGGACGAGAAGACCGCGGCCGAGCCGTTGTCGGCCCAGCCGATCTCCGTCAGGACGGCGAGCACGAGGCCGCCGATGGCGTTGCTCCAGCCGACCAGGAGCCCGAAGGCGACCATCCAGTAGACGGCCCAGTGGAATCGGCTGGTCGGGAGCCGATCGAGTCGGGCTCCGGCGTGCGGCGGAGCGGTGTCGTGAGCCATGGCGGCCTCCCGATATCCAGGCAGCAGGTGGGCGGACGAGCCGGGCCGCCCACCCCGGCTCAACGCGACCGGAGTCCTGACGAGCGACCCTGCTCGACATAACGTTCTATAACGTCATATTCCAACCATAACGATTTGCGCACCCGTAGGCAAGGACGAAGGTCCCGCAGCGGTGCTCGGCGTCTGCCGCGACGAGCGCCTCGGTCCGCGGCCGCGACGGGCGCCGAGAGCAGCCCGGCTCGCGCCGGGAGGAGCGGGGCCGAGCCGCGCCGTCCAGGGCAGGGCCGTCAGAAGCGGGCAGTCAGGGGCGGGCCGTCAGAAGCGGGCGGCGGGTCCGCCGGCGCGCAGACGCCGTCCCACCGCCCCGCGGGCCAGGACGAGACCGGTCATCCCGGTCAGCCACGGCACGAGCATCGCGGCGAAGGCCGCGCGGAAGTCCTCCGCGCTGCGGTCCCCGCCGGAGGCGTCCAGCACCAGCCCGACCAGCTCGACGGCCAGGATCGTCGCCGTGAAGCCGCCCATGTTGACCACGCCGGTGCACGTGCCCCACCGGGCGGGCTCGTTGAAGGACCGGGCCGAGTCGAAGCCGACTCCGCTGAAGGGCGCCGTGAAGCCCAGCAGGATCGTGGCCGTCGCCGCAGCCGGCAGCGCGCCGGGCAGAGCCAGGCCGGCGCACCACGCGCCCAGGGCCATGAGGCTGGTCACGGTTATCGTGGCGGCTCGGCGGGCGGGCAGCCGCGCGGACAGCGCCCCGGCCACGAACGAGCCGACAACGCCCGCCGCCGTGTTGGCGGTCAGCAGCGCCGAGGCCGTCGCAGTCGGCAGCCCCAGGCCCTGGGTCATCCACGACATGCCCCACATGAGCACCAGGACGGCGGTCGGGAACATCCCCATCCAGTGGGTGAAGAAGCCCAGCCACGTGCCCGGCTGGCGGACGACACGCGCCAGCGTGGCCCCGACCGGCTCACGGCCGGAACGCGGGCCGACAGCGGCGCCGGGCGGCAGGTCGCGGATGACGGCCAGGGCGATCAGCGCGGAGGCCAGGCCCAGCCCGCTCATGACGGCGAAGGCCCTCTCCCAGCCGCCGGCGCCCAGCACCGCGACGAAGGGCACGGCCGAGACCACCTGGCCGCACTGGCCGAACACGGAGACGACCTGGCTCATCATCGGCACCCGCCCCAGGGGGAACCACGCCGGCACCAGACGCAGGGCGCCGATGAAGGCGGTGGCGTCCCCGATCCCCACCAGGGCACGCGCCCCGATGGCCCCGGGCAGGGAGCCGGCCAGGGCCAGCAGCCCCTGACCGAGGGCCACAAGAAGGGCGCCGGCCACGAGCACCTGCCGAGGGCCGAAGCGGTCCAGCGCGAGCCCCACGGGCAGCTGCGCCGCGGCGTAGACGGCGAGCTGGAGCACGACGAAGACGGCCAGCACGCCCGACCCGCCGACGAAGCGGTCGCCGGCCTGCGGTACCGCGACCGCGAAGCTGGTGCGGGCGGCGACCGCCATGAGGTAGACGAGGGCGGCCGCCAGGAAGACGCTCCACGCCCTGGCGCCGCCCAGGTGCGGCGCGGCGGCCCGGCCTCTGCGCGCGGCGGCCCGGCGGCCTCCCCTCGGCCGCGGTCTGCAGGGGACGTGTCTCAGTCCTCCCGACGGTCGTCGAGGTGCCAGGTGTCCGGATCCGCCTCGGTCGCCTGGAGGAAGGCCTCCAGGCGCGCACCGATCTCGTCCGCCGAGGGGACCTCCACGGCCCGCGCCAGGTCGGCGCTGCTCACCGGCGCGACGGCGTCGTACTGGGCCTCCAGCGCGCTGACGACGGCGGCGACCTCGGGCTGCCCCGCCGCCTCGGCATCGATCTCGGCGCGGTTGATGCTGGCCGCGGCCTCGAGATCGCCGACCGGCAGGGCCAGGCCCGTGGACTCTGAGACGGCGGCCAGCAGCGCCGCCGCCCCGGCGGGATAGTCGTCGCGGGCGACGTAGTGCGGGATCCCGGCCGACAGGCCGCGCGAGTCGAGCCCGGCCTGCCCGAGCCGGAGCTCGAGGAATGCGCCCATGGATCCCGGCACCTCGACCCGGCCGAAGAAGTCGGGCTGGTCCGGCAGCAGCTCGGGCCGGTTGCCGTGGTGGTGGACGTAGGTGGGACGGGTGTGCGGGGTCGCCAGGGGCAGCCCGGTCATGCCCACGGCCCGGGACACGCCCATGGAGACCACCAGGTGCGTGACCGCGCCGACGAACTCGTTCCACCGGAAGTCGGGCTCGGCCCCGTGGAGGACGAGCAGGTCCTCGCCCTCGTCGTCCTGGAAGAGGTCCAGGACGAGCTCGGGCATGACCGCGCTCTCGTAGGTGTGGGTGGCGTAGGTCATGACGGGGCGGCGGGCCCGGTAGTCGACCAGCGTGTCGACGTCGAAGGTGACCATGCGCTCGTGAGGCAGGGTCATGAGCAGCTGCTCGATGGCGAGAGCCCCGGCGTGCCCGGCGTCCATGGCGCCGTCGAAGTGGTGCAGGAGCACGCGCGGGGACGCCGGGTCCTCAGCCGGGTGCTCGACGGTGTACAGCGGTCCCACTGCTCCTCCTCTCGCGCTCGAGGCGCTCATCCGGGCCGACGGCTGCCGCCGGCGCGGCCGGTGCACTGCACGCACCGGCGACACTCGTACTGTCAACGGGTGCAACGCCCGGCCCCGGCCGCCTGTTCCCCGGCCCGGGGGCCCGCGCCGCATCCGACACGGCGATCGTGTCACATCTTGGATGTCTTCGTCGCCGCCGTCGTCGAACGAGTCCGGTCAGGAGAATAATGAGGCGCCCCGCGAACCGCGGCGCGCCTGACGGTTCGTCGGTACAGTCCCCGGCGCACCCGCGCCCGCCCACCGTCCTCAGTGAGGTCATGTGACTCAGCCCCGCGACACGCACGACTCCCCCACCGCCACGGCCTTCGCGGCCGGCCGGCCGGAGGGGGCCGCCGCCGAGGCCTCCCGCGAGCGCGAGATCGCCTCCGAGCAGGAGGTCGTCGACCTGGCCTACCGCGAGCTCGACCGACAGCTGGCCGAGGCCAGGCGCTCCCTGGCCGTCACGGAGGCCGGCGAGGTCAGCGGCACCCACCAGTCCCGCGGGGAGCGGGACGCCTACGCGGTGCACTACACGAACCTGATCTCCTCCCTGGAGGGGGTCGAGGACCGTCTCGTGTTCGGCCGCATGGACCTGGACCCGCGGACCGTGGCCGCCCAGGGCCGGGCCTCCACCGGGCCGGTCACGGACTCCGGCAGGAGGCACTACGTGGGGCGCACCGGGCTGCAGGACGCCCAGCACCGCGAGGTGGTCCTGGACTGGCGCGCCCCGCTGGCGCGGGCCTTCTACCAGGCGACCGCCTCCGACCCGATGGGCCTGGTGCGCCGGCGGCACATCGAGACCCGGCAGCGCACGGTCCTGGGCGTGGAGGACGAGCTCATCGACGTCGGCGGGCTCGAGGCGGCGCCGGGAGGGGGCGGGCGCGCGGTGGCCGCGGGCCTGCAGGGCGAGGGCGCTCTCATCGCCGCCATGAGCACGGCCCGCGACGGCCGCATGAGCGACATCGTGGCGACGATCCAGGCCGAGCAGGACCGGATCGTCACCTCCGGGGGCAGGGGGGTGCTCGTCGTCCAGGGCGGGCCCGGCACGGGCAAGACGGCGGTGGCGCTGCACCGGGTCGCCTACCTGTTCTACTCCGAGCGTGAGCGCCTGGAGCGCTCGGGCGTGCTCCTGGTGGGGCCCTCGCGCACCTTCCTGCGCTACGTGGAGCAGGTCCTGCCCTCACTGGGCGAGACCGGCGTGGTCTCCACCACGCTGGCCGACCTGGTTCCGGGGGTGCGGGCCCGCGGCGCGGAGACGGCGGCGGCGGCCGAGGTGAAGTCCCGGCAGGTGTGGGCCACGATCCTGCGCCGGGCGGTGCGCGACCTGCAGCGCGTGCCCGACTCGCCGCGCCCCATCGTCGTGGACGGCACGCGGCTGGAGCTGGGTCCCGCGGACGTGCGCGAGGCGATCGGCCGGGCCCGCCGGTCCGGCAGGCCCCACAACCTCGCGCGCGAGACCTTCGTGCTGTGGCTGCTGGAGCGCCTGACCGACCAGCTCGCCTCCGCCACCCACCAGGACGCCTCGGACCCCGATGCGCGCGCATGGATCCGCGAGAGCATCCGCACCGCCCGCGACGCCCGCCGCGAGATCAACCTGTGCTGGATGCCCACGACGCCGGTGGGCCTCCTGGAGCGGCTGTGGGCGCGCCCGGCGCTGCTGGAGCGCCTGGCTCCCGAGCTGGGGGCGGCCGACCGGGCGCTGGTGGAGCGCGCCGCGGGTGCCGAGCCGACCCCGGCCGACGTGCCGCTGATCGACGAGCTGGCCGAGCTGCTGGGCCCGAGCCAGGACGCCCAGGCGCATCGGGCGCGTCTGGAGGCGCATCGGCGCCGGGAGCTGGTCTCCTACGCGGCTGAGGCGATCGAGGCCCAGAACCTGGGCGAGGGCATGGTGAGCGCCGAGATGCTGGCGGACCACATGGAGGCCCCGGGGCCGTCGCTGACCCTGGCGGAGCGGGCGCGGGCCGACCGGACGTGGACCTACGGCCACATCGTGGTCGACGAGGCCCAGGAGCTCGGCGCCATGGCGTGGCGGGCCCTGGCCAGGCGGTGCCCGGTGCGGTCCTTCACGGTGGTCGGCGACCTGGCGCAGTACTCGGGGCCGAACGCCCCGGGCTCGTGGGCCGACGTGCTGGCGGCGCTGGGAACGCGGGCGAGCACCGGCGACGCGGCTGGCGCAGGCGCGGGGGGCACCGGGGACGCCGACGGCCGGCCCGCCGGCTCCACGCCCCTGCGCCAGGAGGCGCTGACCGTGTGCTACCGCACGCCGGCCACCATTATGGCCGTGGCGGAGGAGGTGGCGGCCCGCCTGGGGCAGCCGCCGGTCTTCCCGGTCAGCTCGGTGCGCGACCTGCCCGGCTGCCTGGTGGTCGACGACCCGCTGGACCCGGCTGCCGCCCCCGGCGCGCGGGAGGAGGAGGCCTGGGCCCGCGCCCTGCGCGCAGCGGTGCGCGAGGAGTCCGCCGCCCTGGACCGGGCCGTGGGCGCCGACGGCGGGCGGATCGCCGTCGTCACCCCGCACCCGGGCCGGGACACCGCGGTCCTGGAGGGCGACCCGGCGCTGGCGCGGGCGCTGGCCGCCCCCGGCGGGGACGCGCTGCGCAGCCGCCTGGCGGTGATGGCGCCCAGGCTGACCAAGGGTCTGGAGTTCGACGTCGTCGTGCTGGTGGATCCCGCCGTCGTCGGCGGGGCGAGCCCCGGCGACCTGTACGTGGCCATGACCCGTCCCACCCGCCGGCTGCGGGTGGTCTCCCGCGGGCCCCTGCCCGCGGGCCTGCGGCGCCCCTGAGCGCCCACCGGCTGTGAGCGGGACGCCACAGGCGCCTCCCCCGCCGTCGCCTGCAGACCTACGCAACCGTAGGTTACGGTTGCGTACGGCCACATCGTCAACGCACCCCGGCCACGGCCGGAGCACCCTCGAGGAAAGGGGAGCCCGTGAGCAGGTCCGACGCCGCTTCTGCACCCGAGCCCCGGTCCACCGGCACCGCCCCCGACGCGCCTGCGCGCCCCCACTACGCCCCGGGTGTTCCCGGCGCCATCGCCCCGGTCACCGAGCCGCTGTCCCGCATGCTCGACGACGCCGTCCGGCGCTTCCCCGACCGGGTCGCCCTGGACTTCCTCGGGCAGGCCACCACCTACCGCCGGCTCGGCGAGCAGGTGGCGTGCGCCGCCGAGGCCCTGCGGCGCCTGGGCGTGGGCCGCGGGGACGTCGTGGGCGTCATCCTGCCCAACTGCCCCCAGCACGTCGTCATCGCGTACGCCGCCTGGCGCATCGGCGCCATCGTCGCCGAGCACAACCCGCTGGCGCCGGCGGCGCAGATCCGCGAGCAGATCGAGCTCCACCGCGGGCGGGTCATGATCGCCTGGGAGAAGTCCCTGGCCCGCCTGGTCCAGACCACCGGCTCGCTCGAGGGCGCCGGCATGGCCGGCCTGAGGGTCCTGTCGGTCGACCTGTCGCGCGGGCTGCCGTGGGTCAGCCGTCTGGCCCTGCGGCTCCCGGTGGCCGCGGCCCGCTCCCGGCGCAGCGAGCTGCGCGGGAGGGTCCCGGCCGGGGTGGCCTCCTTCGACGACCTGGTGGCGGCCACCGCGCCGCTGCCCGTCGGGCACCCGCTGCCGGACGTCGAGGAGGTCGCCGTCCTGCTCTACACCGGGGGCACCACCGGGGTGCCCAAGGCCGTCAGGCTCACCCACGCCAACGCCCGGTCGAACGCCGAGATGTCCCTGGCGTGGGCCTCCCGGACCTGCGAGGCCGGCGAGGAGACCTTCTACGCCGTCCTGCCCTTCTTCCACGCC
>ERZ772827.740-NODE-740-length-17515-cov-4.402291_pt1 | contig 17515 bp, 14 predicted proteins | sample MGYA00580850_ERZ772827 | MGnify/ENA primary metagenome ERZ772827 (study PRJEB29015, sample SAMEA2737950) | human oral metagenome | biome: human oral; feature: human-associated habitat; material: dental | place: China | collected 2145 ...
GCGGATCTCCTTGAGGACCTTCTTCAAACGCTCCTCGAAATCGCCGCGGTAGCGGGAGCCCGCCACCAGCGACCCCATGTCGAGGCTGTAGATCTGGCGGTCCTTGATGGTCTCGGGCACGTCGCCGTGCACAATGGCCTGCGCCAGGCCCTCGACCACGGCGGTCTTGCCGACGCCCGGCTCGCCGATCAGCACAGGGTTGTTCTTCGTGCGGCGCGAGAGAATTTCGATCGAGCGACGAATCTCCTCGTCACGCCCGATCACGGGGTCGAGTTTGTTTGCACGCGCCGCCGCCGTCAGATCACGTCCGTATTTCTCGAGCGACTGGTACCCCTCCTCGGGGTTGTCGCTTGTGACATTCTGCTTGCGATGCTTCTGAATCGCGTCCTGCACCGCACTCTTCGTCAGCCGGTACTCGCGTGCAATCGACTGCACCTCATCACTCCCGTCCGTGATAAGTGCAAGCAGGAGGTGTTCCGTCGAGACGTATTCGTCCTTCATCGACTTCGCCAGTTCCTCGGCTCGCCCGAGCACACGCACCATGTCCATCCCCATGCCGAGACGATTCGTCCCGCGCACACTCGGAATGGCGGCAAGCTCCTTTTCGAGCCGTGCCTTGAGCAGCGGCAGGTCGACACCGCAGACATCAAAGATCGTTGCGAGCAGCCCTTCCGGCTCCTTTGCAAGTGCAAGCAGTACGTGCACTGATGTAATTTCCTGATGATAGCGCATCGCCGCGATCTGCTGTGCCGACTGCAGAGCTGCGAGCGTGCGTGCTGTGTATTTATCCTGTTCCATAATGTATCCCTCCACCATTCATATGATTGCTCTTGGATTCATTATAACAGTTAAAGTCAAAAAGTCAAATACTTTTCTTTGATTTTTTGACTTTTATTTTATAAAAAGAGTTACTGCGCAAAATCCAGCCGTGAACTTCGTACAGTAACTCCTTATTGTCCCCATTTCCTGTCATGAAGGGAAGGCTTTGGAACAATTTAGATCATATTCTTTTTATAGCAGGCATAGAGCTCCTTGAGCTCCTCCATCTTTGCATACATCTCACGCTGCAAGGCAGATGCCGTCGGATAGTCGCCCTCGTTCAGTGCCTTGATAAGCAAGGTAAAGAGTGCCTTGTCGTCAATCGTATCCTTCGCAAGATAGATGCGCAGATCGTGAATCTTGTTCCACATATAGGCATCCTGATCTGTCACGAAGTCACTCTTGATCTCCGTCATACGGCGCACAATATTGCGATTCTCTGGAATGATGCGGCTGATAAGCTCGATCTTCCAGCGCAGGAGTGCCCCCGTGCGGAACGACTCGATGATCTGCGGACGGAGCGTCCCTCCCGCTGTGAGCACTGCAACTTTCTCCGGATAGAGATCGAAGCCGAGCATATTCTCCCAGACCGTTGCGGGCGGCTTTCCAAAGCGCGCATCGCGCTCATCTGCCGTGTAGTACTCGAATACGTCCTCCTCGCTCCGATAGGCACGGTCGATTTCGAGGTAGAGTCCCTTCTCCCCTGGCTGCTTCGACAACTCGCCGAGAAGTTCCTCCGTACTGCGTCCAGCCGTATGCTTGATGCCGTCGAGAATCGCAAGATAGGATGCGGCAATGACGAGGTAAGTGTTCGAATATGGATTCGTCGCACGCAGCTCGAAACGCGTTGCAATTGGATTTTTGAGGTCACGAATGAGACTCACAAGCACCGTACGGTTGCGTGACGGGATCGCGGGCGATGCGCCGAACGAGGTGACAACACATACCGGCGCCTCAAAACCAGGCTTGAGTCGATTAAACGCGTCGTTTGTCGCCGAGACAAAGGGGTTGATCGCCTCGTAGTTCTTGAGCAGCCCCATCAGTGCGCCGTAGCCGACTCCATTCATATAGTTCGCATTCTGATCGTCGGCGGCAAAAAGGCTGTGCCTCTTGCCGTCCTTCGTGATCGCCGCAAGGCTCAGATGCGTGTGTTCACCGTTGCCCGCAAGCCCGATGAGCGGCTTTGCCTTAAAGTTTACCTCAAGTCCGTAGAGACGAAAGATCTCACGCACAAAGGTGCGGACAAACAGCTCATTGTCCGCCGCCTGCACGGCATTGTCATACTGCCAATCGATTTCAATCTGCTCGCAGACGTGCGTCATACGGCCGCTCTCGTCGATCTGCGCCTTGAGTCCCCCGACTTCCTTGTGCCCCATCTCCATATGGAAGCCATATTTATCCAGCTGAATAAGGCAGTCTTCAAGTGCCGTACGCACCGCTCCGTGCGTGCGCTCCCAATACTGCTCGTTCATTACCTGCGACGCCGACATCTCTTCAATGGATGCATTATCATCGAGCGGCGTCTTGACCCAAAATTCAAGCTCCGTTGCAGACGTAAAGGAAATGTCCACTATATCCGCTCCGTTTAGGCTTGGCGCACCTGAGATCTTCGGATTTGCATGGAAAAAGTCGAGGAGTTCCTGCTTGACATATGCAAGCGTATCCACGAGTACCGCGCGCGAATCGACACGCTTCCCCTCGTGAATGATAAAGGAAGGAATCCGCAGCGTACCGATGGGCAGCCCAGTCTCCTCGTCCGTACCCTCGGGGTCGTAGTCGACAAACCAGTTGACTGCGGGATCAATTGGCAGATCTACCTTCGCGTTGTTGATCGTCGCAATCTTCGGCAGAACCACGGAGGAGCCATCTGTCTGCACAGCGGTTCCGTTGTAGAATTTCTCGATATCCTCAATAAATATCCGCACGGGGATCTTCTCATCCGTATCGTTTCCCGCCATGTCGATGCCGACAAGCGAGACGAAGCGCACCTCGGGATGTGCCGTGAGCTGCCGGATGATCTCTTCGCGCGGCGTGTTGGCAGGAATCTTATAGAGAAGCTCGTTCATCTTGCGTACCACCCTTTTTCTAAAAGAATGCCGAACAGATCCCTGTCCGCACGGCAAAACCACACGCGCCCATCTTACCATTTTTCGGAGGCCGTTGTAAAGATATTGAGAAGAAGTATTCATTTCCTTAATCTGGTACGCATTGACGGCGATTCCCTATACTCATAGAATATAGGAAACGAATACCAATGCACAGAGAGGATGATTGCTATGAATATCACCATACGCATCTTGCAGCTGAAGGGGCGGGCGCATGAACTCCTTCGCCGTTTTCCCGTTGCTGTCTTTTGGCAGACGGTTCTTGTCCTCGTCGGTGCAGGCATTATTCTGCTGCGCCCCGGTTTGTATGAGGAGGGTTGGCACAGCGATTATTTCGAGCATCTCGTGCGCCTCGCACCCGCTGTCTTCGGTGCATGGATGACGGCAGTCACCTGCCGCCTCTTCACGGATGTATTCCCCGCAAAAAAATCCTTGCTGCTGCGCACGGCATTATCTGCCGTCCTGTTCCTCCTCCTTGCCTATGCGTGGTATGGCGTGGAAAATCCGAGCCGCCAGCTGATCGTTGGGACACAGGGCATCTATCTCGCACTCGCCTTCCTCGCACTCTTTCTCCTCGAACGAGCAAACAAAGCCCCGGGGCTGCCCGCCCTCCTCTTTGCCATCGCCTTTTCCATCGCAACGAGCATCCTGCTCTTTCTCGGACTCATCCTCTGCGTCGCCGCATTCTGGGCGCTGATCATCACCGATGCAGACGGATGGCTGCCCGAGACGACCTATCTCTTCTCCGGTCTGATCGCCTACGGCGGCTGGGGATTTTCCTCATTCCTCGGCGCACTGCCAAATGCGGGCGCACGCTATGAGTTCCCCGCCGCCACAGAGAAGCTGCTCCTCTATCTCTTCTTCCCCGTCTATCTCCTCCTGCTCCTTGTCCTCTACCTCTACGTCGGCAAGATTATCGGCGCGGGCGAGATGCCTGTCGGCACGATGAATTGGTACGCCTCGTTTGCGCTCTTTGGCTTCGCCTTTTTCTTCGGCACGCTCGCTGCACAGTCTAGGCTTCCCCTCTTTTCCCGCTTTCTGAAATGGGCGCTCCTGCTCTTTCTTCCCATCCTCGCCGTCCAGCTCTACGGCGTCTGGCTCCGCTATGAGGCGTACGGGCTGACAACGCTGCGCTACACCTCCATAATCTGTACGTTCTGCGGCATCTATGCGCTTGCCGTCGCCTTCCTTCGACGCAAGCCTCAGCAAGTATACCTCTGCGCCGTCATCCTCGCGCTCATCTTCAGTCTCACTCCGCTCAACGTCGTCGACGTGCCGCTCCGCAATCAGGAGGCGCGCCTCACGCAAATCCTCACCGAGAACAATCTTTTGCAGGACGGTCGGATTGTGAAGCGCGACGATATACCGCCCGCGGTTGTGGACGAAATCATCGATATTGCGTTCTACCTCGAACAAGACGTCTCCCCGCTCGCTGCAGAGGTATTCGACACCAAGTTCAATACAATGCGCGAATTCTATTACTTCCACGGAGAGAAGTTCGAAGAACTCTCGATTGCAGACTATCGCACGCTGCTCCCATTTGATTCGAACAATATTACGCGTGAGGGATTCCTAATTCTCCCACGTACAGACGGCACGGAGGAGCGCATCGACCTGCGCCCCTATGCCGCTGTGCTCTTACAATACGGGGAGCAAAACGAAAAATCCAGTCTCAGCAGAGAACTGCAGGACTACGAGACAGGGAGCCATCTCCTCCATTTCGACCAAATTGCCATCAGCCGAGCCGAGGACGGCGGCGTCGTCTGGGACAGTGCAAGCGGATTTGTACTGGTTCGCTAAGCACATACGAAAAGAGCGGCTACACAGCAAGAGTGCAGTCGCTCTTTTCACTTTTATTGCCTATTCCACGCACACAGCCGTCGTTCCGCAAAGTCAAGCAGGATAAAGAGCATCAGCCCCATTGTGCTGAGGACGACGATGCCCGCGTACATATCGAGGTAGTTCACGCGCAGCCACGCATCCATGATATAGCAGCCAATGCCGTACTGCGTGCCAAATGTCTCTGTAAAGAAGAGCACGGAGATTGCCGTTGCCATCGCAACGCGTACTGCCGTAATGAATTTCGGCAGGGAGGCGGGCACGATGATATGGCGCACAATCTGCGGAAAGGATGCCCCAAGGACGCGCAGCGGCGCGTACGTCTCGGAAGGAATTGCGGCAACTGCATCACGCACGCCAACGATGACCTGAAAGACGATAATGAGGAATACGAGCAGCAGCTTGCTCGTCTCCCCCACGCCGAAGAGAAGCATTACGATGGGCAGCAGCGCGATCTTCGGTACGGGATAGGTCAGGTATAGGATGGGCGCAAAGAGACGGTTCACATGAGGGAAATGTCCCATCAGCACGCCAACCGGGTAGCCCACGGCGACAGCGGCAAATAGTCCCAGCACAATGCGCATAAGACTGTAGCCCGCATGAACGGCAATCGTTTCGGGGAATCTCGCCGCGAGCCGCAGGGCCACCTGCTCAGGCGAGGGAATCACAGGCATTGCGAGGAGATATGCCAGCCCTGCCCAGAGCACGATACAAAGACATGCGCCGAACACGAACATCTGCAGTGAAATTTTTCCCATTACACAATGCCCCCCGCAATCTTTGCACGCAGTTCCTGTCCCATTGCGAAGAACTCCGGCATGCAGCGATGTGAGAGATCACCCGCGAGTGGATTGTCAATGATCTCGGCGATGCGCCCCGGTGTCCCCGTCATGACGGCGATGCGTCCCGCAAGCGTCAACGCCTCCTCGACATAATGCGTGACAAGCATGGTAGTGACGGCGTGCTTTTTCCAGAGAGATAGGAATATCTCCTGCATAGACTCACGCGTGATCGCGTCGAGCGCGGAGAATGGCTCGTCCATCAACAAGAGGTCAGGTGCAAGCAAAAAGACGCGCGCAAGTCCCACGCGCTGCTGCTGACCGCCCGAGAGTTCGCACGGGTAACGCGTGAGGAGGCCGGACAGTCCGAGATCAGATACAATCTCATCGAATGCATTCATCCGCCCCGCATTCCACAGCCCTTTGATCTGTGCGCCGAGGAGGATGTTCTCGCGCACAGTCTTCCACGCGAGCAGGCCGTAGTTCTGTGGGAGGAAGCCAATGCGCAGCATATGCGGATCAACAGGAACACCATCGGCGTGCAGTGTCCCCTCTGTCGGACGCACAAGTCCCGCCGCCACACGCAGCATCGTCGACTTGCCGCAGCCCGACGCTCCGATAAGTGCGAGCACCATCCCCCGCTCGACACAAAGCGACGTGTCCGCAATCGCGTGTACGGCATCCGTCCCCGTTCCATAGTCCACGGACACCCCCGAAAAGCACAGCAAGCAATCGCCCCCATCCAAAAATTTCCACGGACATAGTCTAACACAAAATCGTCGTTTCAACAAAAAAAGCGCTGCCCGTTACAAGCAGCGCCATGTTCATCTGATCTCATTACGATTTCCAGTTATTCACCGGCTTACCAAGCGGCCAAAATACACGACCGTAGAAATTATTGAGCAGAGCTGCTCCGGCGCCATACATGGAGAGGAGTGAAATACCAACCTCTGCATAGGCCGCAATCATATGCGGTGCGTGGCCTCCAATCCCCCATGCATCAAGAGCAAGCCCCAGCAGAAGGATATCGATCAGCACCATATCGACGAAGAGAAAGAGATTCGCCGAGGATGCCGCAATGGTTGCAGTAACAGAAAAGAGAAAGTATGCGAAAAAGGCAAATCCGATTGCCAGAGGATCAACCCCGGCAGCCAGTCCCTCGCCAAATGCGCCGGCTTTAATCATCCAGCTCATGCCGACGCCAAACCAAAAGAACCCGAATGCACAGAACACTGTCCCGCCAAAGATATTCTTATGCAGATAGTCCAGCACACCTGCAACAACCTGAGCTGCAGCGCCACAGAAGATCGCCCAGGGCAGCACCCATGCCACATTGCTGACGATTCCAAGCTTTGCCGCAGATGCCACCATTGTGACAACGGCAAGCCCCATCAGACCGAGCGGTGTCGGGTCCGCCACTGCGATTTGAACGTGTGGTGATTGATTGTTGCTCATTCTTTTACCCCCATTGATCCTCTTAATTATTATTAAAAATATATCAGATATAGGTTAACATCGTCAACTACTTTTTTGTCAAAACAGAAAACTTCTTTCATACAATCCAGAATATGCGGATGTATCGATCAATATGAGTTTAACTTCCAGAAAATCTATGGTATACTTCTTTATATTTACCTATTGAAGCACAGGAGGGAATCATCGTGCGGATCGTAATTGCAGGAGCTGGGCGGCTGGGTTACAGCATCGCGGCACTGCTCTCAGAGGAGGACATGAATGTCGTCGTGGTGGACGGCGATGAGAGGCAGCTCGAAGCGGCAAAGACAACGCTGGACGTACTGACGATCGAGGCGAACATCACAAGCCCGCTCACGATGAACGACCCCGATATCAAGAGCGCAGACATCCTCATCGCCGTAACTGAGAGTGACGAGGTAAATATCGTCGCCTGTGTTCTCGCGAAGAAGCACGGTGTCAAGCATACGATCGCCCGCATCCGCGACATGAATTTTACAATGGATGCAGGACGCTATCTCAAGGAAAACTTCGACATCGACCTCGTATTGAATCCGGAACTCATCACAGCGAACGAAATCAATCGCATTCTCATGACCCCTGCCGCACTCAACGTGGAAGACTTCGCACAGGGCAAGGTGCGCCTCTTCGAGACGCGCATTCGCCGCCGCTCCGCCATCACACGCAAGCCGCTCAAGGAGCTGCGTCTTCCGCAGGGGGTACTCGCAGGGCTCATCTTCCGCGACCACCGCATGATTATCCCGCACGGTGACGATATGTTTCTCCCGGGGGACAATGCCTACTTCATCGGACTGCCCGAACGCATTGAGGAGTTCAGTCACAGTCTCGTACCGAGCGACACGCACAAGCTGACGCGTGCCGCCATCATCGGTGCGGGACGAACGGGGCGCGCGCTGGCACTCTTGCTCGAGCGGCAGGGAGTTCAGGTAAAGGTAATCGACAAGAGCCGCGAGCGCTGCGAACTGCTCGCCGAAAAGCTGACGGCGGGACTTGCGATCTGCGGCGACGGCACGGATATAGACCTCCTGACGGAGGAAGGTGTCGCCGAGGCGGATGTCATCGTCTGCCTTACAGAAGATGATAAGCTGAACCTGATGCTTGCCCTCCTCGCACGACATCTCTCAAACAATAAGATCAAAACGGTCGTACGTGTCGACCGCAACGAATACATCGACCTCATGGAAAAGGTCGGTGTCAATATCGCACTCTCTGCTCGTCTGCTCTCCGCAAGTGAGGTGCTCGCCTATGCACGCGGCGACGATGTGACGCGTGTGACCCTGCTTGAGGGCGCACGGGCCGAAGCACTTGAGGTAATCATCAGCCCCGGTGCTCCGATCGTCGGAAAGAAGCTTATGAATGCGAATCTTCCGCGCGAGTGTTTGGTCTGCGCCTATGTGCGCGGCGAGGAAGCGGCAATCCCAAACGGCATGACAGAGCTTCTGCCGGGCGACCGCGTCATCCTCTTTGTACTCAAGACCTTCGCGAAAAAGGCTCTCGCCTATTTTGGAGATGACTAATGCGTTTTGATCTGTTCTGGGTGCTCATGGGGCGAACGGCATACGTCTTCTCTCCGCTGTACCTGATACCGTTTGGCTACGGTTTTTTTCACGGCGATCCGCTGGCAGGATCCTTTCTCGCACTCGGCGTCCTAACCGCGATTTTGGGCATGGTATTCGGCAATATGGGGCGCAGCCATATGCGCCAGCTGTCCATCGAGGAGGGTACACGATTCCTCCTCAGTATCTGGTTCTTTCTCGCTGTGCTCAGTATGCTGCCGTTTCATATGGCAGAGCTGCAGCTCTCCCCCACGGATACGTTCTTTGAGTGCATCTCCGCACTCACAACGACAGGGATAACAACACTCGGCGAATCACTCCCTCCCACCCTCCTGCTCTGGCGAGGACTGATGAGCTGGTTCGGCGGACTGCTCTTTATCGTGATTCTCGTGACAGTTCTGCCCGTCGTAAGCGGCTGTTTCGGCGTCGACTTCACGGTTCGGCAAGAACGATTGTTCAGCCCGCTCTGGAATCGCATGACGCGCCCCATGCGCGAGATGACATTGATCTACATGGCGATCACATGCCTTGCCGTCATCATCTATCTCGCAGCGGGCGATGAAATCTTTCCTGCGCTCATCCTTGCGCTCTTTACGATCTCCTCAGGGGCAGGTCCCGTGACGGGAGGTCTATCTCCAACGCCGCCGCTCATGCTCGGCGCGGGATTGGTTGCCCTGCTCTCGGCACTTCCGCTGCTCACGCTCTGGCAGTTCCTGCACCGCAGATCAGAGACAGAGCTCGCACATCATATGGAGCTGCGCTCTTTTTTTGCACTTTTTCTCTGTGCGGGTGCATTGCTGTCCATTCTTCCCATCCTGCACGGTGTGCAGACGATCACAGCGGCTGTTAGCTATGGTTTTTTTTATGCAATCTCCTTTCTCTCGACAAATGGGCTCATGTTACAGGAGGAAATTCCATTTCATAACGGCGCAGAGCTCCTGCTCATCCTGCTCGCCATCATCGGCGGCTGTATGGGCTCGACGGCGGGTGGTTTTCGCATCTCACGCGTCCTCATCCTCGTCTCGCTCGCGTGGACGGAGCTGCTGCGGACGCTGCATCCGCGCATGGTGTTCGCCGTACGGCAGGGCAGCGGGATTGTCCCCCTTCACTCTGCGGGACGCATTCTCGTCCTCGCGTTCATCTCTGCCGCCGTCTTTTCCATCAGCAGCCTGCTCATCGCTCTCGCAGGTTTGAGCCCCATCGAGACGATCGCACTGACCGTCTCGTGTCTCACGACGACGGGCGGTGTGGCATCACTCGTGGATCTGGATACGGTTGCGGCTCTCCCCATGTGGACAAAGGTCCTCTGTGCGCTGCTGATGATCCTCGGACGCATTGAGATCTTTGCTTTCTTTCTCTTCGTCGGCTCTCTCTTTGAGGACACGGGGCACAGGTGGTAGGACGTTATGAATATCTACACCGTCAACTACATTCTCTCGCGCCTCTCGTTTGCGATGGCGGCAGTACTTGTAATCCCGCTCCTGCTCGCGGTCGTGGGCGATGAGCCAAGCCGTGAGGCGTTCACTCTGTCCGTGCTTGTCAGTGCATTTCTCGGTGTCGGCTTTCGCCGCTACGGAAAGCCCTCCGAGGAGCTGACGGCGCGTGAAGGCATTGCCATCACTGCGTTCGGATGGTTCACGGGAACATTCCTCGGAATGCTCCCCTATCTGCTCGGCAACTACCTTGGCTTTCTCGATGCGCTCTTTGAAAGCATCTCAGGATTCACGGGCACGGGCGCGACGGTCTTCTCGTCGCTCGGTACACTCCCCTACAGCATTCTCTTCTGGCGCATGATGACCGCATGGATCGGGGGACTCGGCATCATCGTCATCTTCATTGCCCTGCTCCCGCAGTCCGGTGCGAGCACGATCTATATGTACAGCGCCGAGGGGGCGGGACCGACCATGGATCGCGTCATGCCGCGCCTGCGCGATATGACCATGGCGCTCTTCAAGATCTACCTCATATTTACTGCCGTTACGACAGGAATGTTCATGCTCTGCGGTGTGGATTTCGCCATTGCCGTCACACACGCAATGTCGACGATCGGTACCTGTGGGTTCTCGACCTATGATGACAGCACCATGCACTTTCGCAGCCTCGCGTTTGAGATGTGGACTGCGCTCTTCATGTTCCTCGCAGGCGGCAGCTTCTCTCTCTACTACCGTGCGTGGATCAAGGGGCCGGCTGTCATTCTCCGCAATACGGAGTTCCGCACCTACCTCAGCCTGATCCTCGTCGCCATGCTGCTCATTGCGCTTAACCTCATTATTGAGATGGGGCTGGACAGCGGTGCCGCTGTACGCGCTGCTATCTTTCAGGTGACATCGCTCTCGACGACAGGCTTCGTCTCGGCAGACTTTGAGACGTGGCCGACGTTCTCGAAGCTCCTGCTGCTCCTCCTCATGACCATCGGCGGCTGTGCCGGTTCGACCGCGAGCGGCATCAAGGTCGCGCGCATCATCCTCCTCGTACGCAATGCGCGTGCCGTCATCCTCCAAAAGCTGAATCCAAACCGCGTCATCGACATCTCGCTCAGCGGCGCACATGTAGACAGTGCCATGCTGCTGCGCGTGGGAACCTTTTTCTTCCTCTACTTTGCGATCATCTTCGTGACGGCATTCCTCCTCACGATGGACGGACTGCTTCCGTTCGATGCGATCGCCGTCGCCGTCACAACGCTCGGCAACATTGGCCCTGCGTTCGGCATTGTGAGTGCGACCTCCACCTACGCGCCGCTCTCGGACTTCGTGAAAACAATTCTCTGCGTGACCATGCTCCTCGGCCGCCTTGAAATATTTACCCTGCTCATCCTTCTGCGCCCCTCGTTCTGGCGCAAGACGAAGCGATGGTAATGACGCATACGAAAAAACTCTTTGAGCCGTTCTTGGTTCAAAGAGTTTTTCTTTTTTGTTCTTCTATTTCCCACGCCGCAGCTCCTCAAGACGCGCAAGCGTATCACGGTCGATGCGCTCGTGCAGTTCGCTGCGTGCAAGCGGCTGAATGTGCGGATTCATGAACTCCGCTTTCATTTGCTTCTTCGCCTTCTTCACGGAGCGGCGCAGCTCGGGCGAGGTGATGCGATAGGCGCCCGCGCCGAGGATAACGCTCTGCTCCGCGCCGTCGGAGGTGACGACGTGCACCTCGCGTCCCGCGCGCACCGCCGTATACGCAAGACGCTCGATGCAGCTGTCTGCCGTCTCGCCCGCACCCGTGTAGATGACCCGCATGCGGTCACTGATTTGCAGCTCATGTTCTTCATCCTCGGTGAAAAAGGCGTCGAACACGACCGTCATCTCGTAGTTTTCAAATGCGCCGTACTCCGTGAGGATGTGCACCAGGACATCGCGCGCCTCATCAAGATTGCCGCGCAGGCGCATGAGCTCCGGCCATGCATTGATGACATTGTAGCCGTCAACGAGATAGTATTCGCTCTCGCGCTGTCTAGCCATGCCGCACCGCAGCCTTCACCGTGCGCTGACGCAGCGCCTCGTACATGAGGATCGCCCCCGCGGCCGAGGCATTGAGCGAGTTGATCTTCCCGCGCATCGGCAAACGCACGGTGAAGTCGCAGAGATCGCGCGTGAGGCGGCTCATGCCGCGCCCCTCGCTGCCGATAACGAGGACGAGCGCCCCCGTGAGGTTCGCACGGTCATACGTCTCCTCCCCTGCCATATCCGCGCCCGCAATCCAGAATCCCTGCTCCTTGAGAGCACGCATGGTCTGCGCGATATTACCGATGCGAGCCACGGGGACATACTCGAGTGCACCTGCCGAAACGCGTGCGACGGTCTCCGTCAGGGGAACGCTGTGGCGACGCGGCAAGAGAATCCCATGCACACCCGCCGCATCTGCTGTGCGGAGGAGCGCCCCCAGATTCTGAGGATCCTCGATGCCGTCGAGCAGCAGCAGCAGCGGATCCTCGCCGCGTTCACGCGCCGCCGCAATGATCTCCTCGACGGCAACATAGGCAACCGGCGCAGCGTAGGCGAGCACTCCCTGATGACGCACCCCCTCGGGCACAACGGCATCCAGCTTCGACCGTCCCACGGTATCCACCGTAATGCCGTGCTCACGCGCAAGATCGCGCAGTTCGTGCACAGAGTTCCCATGCAGACCGTCCGCGAGCAGGATACGATTGATGCCGCGCCCCGCCTTGATTGCCTCCAAAATGGCATGGCGTCCCGCAAGAATATGAGAGGGCTGCTCCGATGTGCGCTCCTCTGCAATTTTCTCAGTACGTTTTTCCCTATGTTTCTCCGTATGCTTTTCTGTACGTTTTTCCGTGCGTTGTTCTTTCGACTTCATTGCGCTCCCCCTATATCATCCACGTGGGATAAAGCGCTCCAACCACGGCTCTGCCGCAACAATGAGGTCGCGCATACGGAGCATCATCTCCTTGATCTCCCACTGTGCGCCTGGGGTCAGGACACGCTTCTCATACACATCCATAAAGGAGCGCAGATTGAGCGTCGTGACAAAATTCGTACACGCACCGCCCGGCAGAACGAAGCGTGCATCCTGCTTTGCAACGCCCATTCCAAGCAAATCGTCATACGCCTGTTGGATCTCATGCATACACGCCATATAGCGCGTGTATGCGTTCTCGTTAACTGCAACCGTCTGCGGGACGACATGGCCAAAGAGTCCGTCCGCCTGCTTTGCGGACTGCTCAGAGACATAGCGCTGGCTCTGCACGCTCAGCGAAACACCGATGCGGTGGCGGCTGTACTGTGCGAGCAGGGTCCGCGAGACATCCTTAACGGCAAAGGTCATGGAGCAGTGCTCCACCACCGAGAGATGCTTGCTCGTCATAATGCGCTCTAAGAGACGCAGCATCTCTTCGTCCGTCTTCTCCTCGGTGAGGAGTTCAATCGGAGAGTCCGCGCTGTAGCACGTCCGCGCCGCCGTCCAGCAGGTCCTCAGATAATTCGGTGTCTTTGAAATCAGTTTAATGTCCATGTTTTTGCTCCTGCTGATTCATCATTTCTTTCGCGATGATCTGAAATGCTGCCTCCGCAATCTCCTCAAGGCGCTCGTGCTCCTCACGAATGTAAAGGCTCCCGAGCAGCGCCTCGAAGCCCGTGCTCGCATGGTAGTCCGCAACGGACGCGCTGCGCGGCGCGTGGCTCTTCGTATTGCGTGCGCGCCGATAGATCGCCTGCTCCTCCTCCGTGAGCATATCCGAAATACCGCGATAGGCACGTGCCTGCCAGAGCGCAGAGACGATCTGCGCGCTGAACGCATGGAGTGCCTGCACCTGCATCTGCTCGTAGGAGAGGAGACGCATACGCACGTAGAGGTGAAAGTAAGCATCGCCTATGTATGCGAGAACAAGCGGATGTATATTCGCTGCATCCACGTTCTCATAGCGCGTGCAGATATTGCCCGCCTCATCCGGCAGAAACATCATGCGTACGAGCTGTTGGAACCGTTCAAATTTCATGTGCGGTCAAGCCCTTTTCCAACGCACGCCCGTCGGCGTGTCCTCGAGCACGACGCCCGCCTCCTTGAGTCCGTCACGAATTTTGTCCGCGACTGCCCAGTTCTTCGCTGCACGCGCCTCCTGCCGGATGCCGATGATGAGCTCCATCAGCGCATCCGCAAGTCCGTCGTCCGCCGCCGCTTCCTCCTGCTCGAAGATGCCGATGATCGCTGCCATTGCGCGATAGGCATCCGCAGCCCTCCCGAAGTTCACCGCGTCAAACGCTGCGCCGCGCTCCACCTCCTGATGGTAGCGGTTGATCTCCTTCGCAAGACCGAACATCTGACTGATTGCAAGCGCCGTATTGAAGTCGTCGTCCATTGCCGCATCGAAGTCCCGCAGGAATGTGTCCGCCTGCGCTGCCAGCTCCGCCGCCGTATCCGAAGCCCCCTCACGCTGCGAAAGCTCTGTAATCACCTCATTCGCCTTACGCAGACGATCGAGTGCCGTCTGTGCCTCGTGCAGACGCTCGTCGCTGAAATCAAGAGGACTGCGGTAATGCGTCTGGAGGATGAAGAAGCGGATGACCTCGCCTGGGAACTCCTTGAGGATGTCCTTCACCGTGAAGAAGTTGTTCTTCGACTTCGACATCTTCTCATTGTCGATCGTGATGAATCCGTTGTGCAGCCAATAGCGTGCGAATTTCTTATCGCCGTCGATGCACGGCTCCGCCTGTGCAATCTCATTCTCGTGGTGCGGAAAGATGAGGTCGTTGCCGCCGCCGTGGAAGTCAAATACCTCGCCGAGATATTTCACGGACATCGCCGAGCACTCGATGTGCCAGCCGGGACGTCCCTGCCCCCACGGACTCTCCCATGAGGGTTCGCCGGGCTTCGCCGCCTTCCAGAGGGCAAAGTCCATGGGATGCTCCTTCGTCTCGTTGACCTCGACGCGCGCACCTGCCTCCATATCGTCGAGGCTGCGCCCGCTGAGGCAGCCGTAGCGTACAAATGCCTCCACACGATAGTAGACATCCCCCGCTTCCGTCACGTATGCGTAGCCGCGCGTGATCAGCTTCTCAATCATGCGCTGGATGTCTTCCATCGTCTCGGAGACGCGCGGAAACACATCGGCACGTCGCACGTTGAGCGCGTCCATCGCTTTGAAATACGCAGCGATGTAGCGATCAGAGATCTCCTTCCACGTCACGCCCTCGCGGTTTGCGGCATTGATGATCTTGTCATCCACATCCGTAAAGTTCTGGATGTAGCGCACAGCGTACCCCTTGCGTGCAAGATAGCGGCGAATGACATCCCATGTGACAAAGGGGCGCGCATTTCCGATGTGCGGATCATTATACGGCGTCACGCCGCAGCAATAGATGCTGACCTCCCCCGCGCGCAGTGGATGGAACTCTTCCTTTTTTCGCGTCATTGTATTGTATACGGTAAACATAATACCCCCTATTGTTTATTTTCCAGTTCAGAAAGACGGTTTTTGAGTGCATCAATCTCCTGCCTCATCGCCTCGAGCATCTCCGCCTCTGGATCTGGCAGCATATCGTGATCGAGGTCGACATCCAGCTCGCTTGCAATCTCCTCCGCACTCTCATCATACTCGATGGAGAGTTCCCGCGCTCTGTGAAAATCTGCCTCCGTACGGACACGCTGTCCATTCATCATGACAATGCGTCCAGGAATACCGACCACCGTTGCATGTGCAGGGACAGGACGCAGTACGACGGAGCCCGCACCGATCTTTGCATGATCGCCAACAGTGAATGAACCGAGTACCTTTGCCCCAGACGCAACAACGACATTGTTGCCGAGCGTCGGATGGCGCTTGCCCTTTTCCTTGCCCGTTCCGCCGAGTGTCACCCCCTGGTAGAGAGTAACGTTTCGCCCAAGTTCTGCCGTCTCTCCGATGACAATGCCTGTACCGTGGTCGATGAAAAGCCCCTCACCAATCGTCGCACCGGGATGGATCTCAATGCCCGTCAGAAAACGGCCAAAATTCGAGATCAGGCGCGGGAGGAGTACCCAGCCGCGTATGTAGAGGGCGTGCGCGATGCGATGCAGCCAGATGGCGTGAAGTCCGCCGTAACAGAGCAGTACCTCGATCGTACTCCGTGCCGCAGGGTCACGTTCAAAGACAACGCGAATATCACGCTTTATCCTCGCGAGCATAACAGCTTCCCTCACTCCCAGTCCAATACTGTCAACAAAAGAAATGCGCCCGCATCTCTTCAGAGACGCCGACGCGCAGATCGCCTTTGATTCCTTCCTTATTTTAGCAAAGAAGGCAACGATGTGCAAGAAGGCAAATTCGGAAGCACCGATGAAATAAAAAAGGAGTGACATTCATCACTCCTTGGTGTTTTATGCAATGATCTGCAGCGCAGACTCACCTCATCCGGTCGGGATAAGATTAGACCTGACCTTCCGTGTTCTCGCTTTCCTCAGCTATTTCCGACTGATGCTCGTCCACGTACTTCTTGACCTCTGCCGCATCTGCATCACGCTTCGCCTTGGTGATCGACAGCGAGATACGCTTGCGCTTCGTATCGATGCGAAGCACCTTGACCGTCACGACATCGCCCGTGTGGACAGCCTCATCTGCACGCTCGATGCGCTTCTCGGCAAGCTCGCCCATCGGAATAAGGCCGTCAAAGCCCGGCTCGATCTCCATGAACGCACCGAAGTCCGTCAGTTTGATGATCTTGCCCTCGATGAAGTCGCCCTCGGCATACTGCTCCGCCTTCTCGACCCACGGATCCGGAAGTGTATCCTTCACCGAAAGGGAGATGCGCTTTGCATCGCGGTCGACGCTCTTGACGAAGACATCGAGTTCCTGCCCGACCTCGAGCACCTCGGACGGATGCTTTACGCGATGCCATGCAAGATCCGAGATGTGAGCAAGGCCGTCCACGCCGCCGATGTCGATGAACGCACCGTAGTCGACAAGGCGCTTGACCGTACCGCGCACAACCTGCTCCGGCTCAATCGCCGAGAACACAGCCTCTTCCTTCTCCGCGCGATCACGCTCGAGAAGCTTGCGGCGGGAGAGTACGAGACGACGCTTCTGAACATCAATCTCGATGATCTCTGCCTCAACCGTCTGATCTACATAGACTGCGAGATCCTTGACGAAGTGGAGTTCCATCTGGGATGCCGGAATGAAGCCTCGCAGACCCATGACATAGGCAACAAGACCGCCCTTGACTTCTTTCGCGATCTTCGCCTCAACGGTCTCACCCTTGGCTTTGATCTCCTCGATATCCTTCCAAGCCGCCATCTTATCCGCTTCGACTTTGGACAGGCTGCCGCCATTGTCGCCGCCGAGCGACTTGATGTAAACATCGATTTCATCGCCGACCTTCACGACATCGCGTGCATCGTCCGGCGCAGGAACGGCAAGATCCCTCTTAGAGACAGGAATCTCCTGCTTGTAGCCGATATCGACATACGCCTCATCGCGGGATACCTGAACGACTACCCC
>ERZ772827.743-NODE-743-length-17469-cov-5.499655_pt1 | contig 17469 bp, 15 predicted proteins | sample MGYA00580850_ERZ772827 | MGnify/ENA primary metagenome ERZ772827 (study PRJEB29015, sample SAMEA2737950) | human oral metagenome | biome: human oral; feature: human-associated habitat; material: dental | place: China | collected 2145 ...
CCCCGGATTGTGATTCCGGTTGTCGTGGGTTCGAGCCCCATCAGCCACCCCAAATTGAAACCCGTATGCCTCGGCATACGGGTTTTTTGTGTCCCAAGCCCAGCGCCAAACCATTGAATCTTCTTTTTGCAGGTAGCCTGTGTCCACTGTGTGAAATATTGCACACATACCAAGCCACTGCCGCCACACTCTGCCCAGCAAATGCTTGCTTACGCTGTATTTTGCCGATATAATGCCGCGTTTTCCACCCCTTGCCCGCTGTTTCCGCATGACGGCGGGCTGTATTTAGCCATAAGGAGATAACATGCGTCATTACGAGATTGTATTCATCGTTCATCCCGACCAGAGCGAGCAAGTGCCCGCCATGGTTGAACGCTACAAAACCTTGATTACCGAGTCTGGCGGCCATATTCACCGCTTGGAAGACTGGGGTCGCCGCCAGTTGGCCTACCCCATCAACAAGCTGCACAAAGCACACTACGTGCTGATGAATATCGAGTGCACCCCGGCTGCCATCGAAGAGCTGGAAACCGGTTTCCGCTTCAACGACGCCGTATTGCGCCACCTGACCATCAAAATGGACGAAGCCGTTACTGAAGCTTCTCCCATGATGAAGGAAGAAAAATCCAAAAACCTGCTGAACGGCCAGCCTCAGGAAGAAGCTGCCGCCGAAGCCTAAGCGTGAGATTTTGAACAATACTGTAAGCCTTACCGCCCGCATCAAAGATGCCGACACCTTGCGCTACACCCCGGCCGGCACAGCCGTATTGGGATTGATGCTAGAGCATGAATCGTGGCAGGCCGAAGCAGGCGAACCCTATCTGGCCCGGTTTGAACTCCAGGCGAAATTAATCGGCGAACAGGCAAAACTCTGGCAACACAAAGCAGGCAGTATGGTGGATATATCCGGATTTCTTGCGGCTTACAGCCAAAAATACCGTCGCCCCATATTGCATATACAGACAATTATTGAAAATAAAGGTTGAATGAGATGGCTCGTCAAACATTTAAACGTAGAAAATTCTGCCGCTTTACCGCAGAAGGCATCAAACAAGTAGATTACAAAGCAGTTGATTTGCTGAAAGACTTCATTTCTGAAAACGGCAAAATCATCCCCGCCCGTATTACTGGCACCAAAGCTCACTATCAGCGCCAGCTGTCTGTGGCCGTAAAACGTGCCCGTTTCCTGGCTCTGCTGCCCTACACCGACCAACACAAATAATTAACGGAGAATTTATATTATGCAAATCATTCTGTTAGAAAAAATTGGTGGCTTGGGCAATCTGGGCGATGTAGTAACCGTAAAAAATGGCTATGCCCGCAACTTTCTGATCCCGCAAGGTAAAGCCAAGCGTGCTACCGAAGCTGCCCTGGCCGATTTCGAAGCCCGCCGTGCCGAACTTGAAGCTCGTCAGGCTGCAATCTTGGCCGATGCACAGGCTCGCCAGGCCAAACTGGAAGGCCAAACCATCACCATCGCACAAAAAGCTGGCGTGGATGGCCGTTTGTTCGGTTCTGTAACCAACGCCGACATCGCTGAAGCTATCCGTGCATTTGGTGTAGAAGCTGCTAAAGCTAACGTACGCCTGCCCAATGGCCCGTTCAAAGCAGTTGGCGAATACGCAATCGAAATTGCCCTGCATACCGATGCCGTGGCCAATATTACTGTGGTTGTTGTACCGGCCGCGGAATAAACCTATAAACCTACGTTGTTGTCTGCAGCAACAAAAAGGCTACCTGAATATTTCAGGTAGCCTTTATTTTATGGCTGAGGGATGAAGAAAATTTAATTTGCTAAAGCGGTTATGCTCATAAGAAACTGCCCGGAGAGACGGCGATGGAATATGGTGGGGAGTTTGGCGAGACGTTGATTTCTTCATCCGATACTGGTGTCCTCTGCCGTATTTTTATACTGATTCAGATTGCAGTTGCCTCCCGGTCTATTGGCTACGACTAGAGTTGATGCAACAAACAGGTTACCTGAAAACGAAGCGTGGCGCAGTTTCTGCAACGCTAAAATTTTCAGGTAGCCTTTTCTCTACCCTACGGTTTAGGCCGCATTCAAATCGAAGCCGCTGTGGCGGAGTAGGGCATCGATGCTGGGGGCGCGGCCGCGGAAGGCTTGGAAGGATTCGGCGGCGCTGCGCGATCCGCCCACGGCGAGGATTTCCTGCCAGAAGCGGCGGCCGCATTCCGCCACATCGCCGCTTTCTTCAAATGCGGCGTAGGCATCGGCGCTGAGCACTTCGGCCCAGGCATAGCTGTAGTAGCCGGCTGAGTAGCCGCCGGCGAAGATGTGGCCGAAGCTGTTGGCAAAACGGTTGTAGGCGGGCGGCTGCACCACGGCCACTTCGCGGCGTACGCTGTCCAACACTTGAGCCCAGCCGGAAAGACGGGCGGGATCGGTTTCGCTGTAAATCAGCATATCGAACAAGGCGAATTCCATCTGGCGCACGAGGAACATGCCGCGTTGGAAGTTTTTGGCGGCGAGCATTTTGTCGAATAATTCCTGCGGCAGCGGTGCGCCGTTGTCTTCGTGTTCGGACATGCCGCGCAACACGTCGTATTCCCACACGAAGTTTTCCATAAACTGGCTGGGCAGCTCCACGGCATCCCATTCCACGCCGTTGATGCCGCTCACGCCCAGCTCGTCCACTTGGGTGAGCAGATGGTGCAGGCCGTGGCCGGTTTCGTGGAAGAGGGTGAGGATTTCGTCGTGGGAGAGGCGGGCTTCTTTGCCTGCTGCGGGCGGGGTGAAGTTGCACACCAGATAGGCGGTGGGGCTTTGCAGCCGGCCGTCGGGTAGGCGGCGGCGGCCTTTATAGTCGTTCATCCATGCGCCGCCGCGTTTGCCTTCGCGGGCGTACAAATCCATATACACGCTGCCGATGTGCGCACCGTTTTGCGAGAGCTCGAAATAGCGCACATCGGGGTGCCATATGGGCACGGTTTTTTCGGTGAAATCCACGCCGTAGAGCCGTTTGATTTGGGCGAACAGGCCGAGGAGCACTTTGCCCACGGGGAAGTATTTTTTCACTTCGGTTTCGCTGAACGAATATTTGGCCTGGCGCAGTTTTTCGGAGGCGTAGGCCAAATCCCAGGGCTGCGGGTTTTCAATGGCGAGGGTGTCGCGGGCGAAGGCCTGCACAGCGGCAAAATCCTGTTCGGCGAAGGGCTTGGCGCGTTTGGCCAAATCGCGCAGGAAGTCCAGCACTTGCGCGGGCGAATCGGCCATTTTGGTGGCCAGCGAAAGCTCGGCGAAGTTGGCATAGCCCAGCAGCTTGGCTTCTTGCAGGGTGATTTCCAGGCGGCGGGTGATGTTGGGGCTGTTGTCGAAACGGCCTTCGTTGGAAAGTTCGCTGGCGCGGGTAACGTAGGCGCGGTATACCTCTTCGCGCAGTTCGCGGTTGTCGGCGTATTGCATCACGGCGAGGTAGTGCGGCATTTGCAGGCCGATTTTGTAGCCGCTTTTGCCTTCGGCCTGCGCGGCGGCGGCAAACATGGCCATGGCGTCTTCAGGTAGCCCGGAGAGCGGTTCGGCATTATCGAAATAAAGGGCGAAGGCATCGGTGGCATCGAGCACGTTTTGCGAGAACTTGGCGGCCAGCTGGGCGCCTTCGGTTTGCAGGGCGGCGAATTCGGCCTGTTTTTCGGGCGGCAGCTCGGCACCGCTGAGCACGAAATCGCGCAGGTCGTGGTTGAGCTTGGTTTGCTGCGCCGGGCTTAGGGCGGCGAATTCGGGGGAGCTTTTGATGGTTTTGAAGCGTTGGTAAAGCTCGATGTCTTGGCCGATTTCGGTGAAGAATACGGTGATTTCCGGCATCAGCTCGTTATACACGGCGCGCAGTTCAGGTGTATCGGCCACGGAGTTGAGGTGCGATACCACGCCCCAGATACGGCCGACGCGCTCGGTGATGTCAGTGAGTTTTTCCACGGTGTTGGCCCAGGTGGCTTCGCTTTGAGCCTTAACGGCGGCAATGCCGGCACGGGCTTCGGCGAGGGCGGATTCGAGGGCAGGGCGGATGTGGGCGGTTTGGATTTGGTCGAAACGCGGCTCTTCGCCGAGTTGGAGAAGGGGATTCACGGGTTGTCCTTTTGATGATGGGGGATGATACGGGCAAATAGGGGCGGGGCGGGTTTTCACAAGGGCAGGGGCGGGGTTAATTGGTGTTTTCAGGTAGCCTGGTTTTGAATCGGCCTGAGGCTACCTGAAAATGAACATCCGGCTGTTGCGGAATAGGGCGGTTTGAGTTTGTTGCGCTTAGTCATGCGGTTTCAGGTAGCCTGCGGAAGGGCTGTGTGGCAGATGACTCAATGGGATGCTTGGTGGGCTTTTAGCAGCCGGTAAAACAGTTCTACTGCTTGGGCGTGCTGCTGTGCGGAAATCGGCTGGGATAGAAAATTCGGCCAATCGATATCGGCAGGGCTGAAGCCGTAGACGTAGGCCAGGATCATGTTGGCAAAGCCGGCGGTGGATTCGGCATAGCCCAGTTGTTGGGCAACGAAATTGTGGAAGGATCGAAGGGTGTCGGGTTCGTCGATATGGTGGCAGCGGGTGGCCATGGTGTAGCCGCTGATGAAGTTCATCAGACTGGGAAGCGTGGGCGGGTTGATATACATACCGAGCCGGTTTTGCATTTGGAAGAGCAGGGCGGAAAGGGTGTGGGGAAAAGGCATGGTGTGGATTGGGGCTACCTGAAAAGTGGGCAGGATTATAGCCAAAGCACATTTCACTTCCTACCGCGTGAACCTGCTTGCGGTGCTGCCTTCAGATCGGTGGGAAAAATCATGGCTTTGGCCATGGCCAAAGTACCGGTTTCAGGTAGCCTCAAGTTTCCAGGTAGCCTTGGTTGCGGTGAATCCGGATAAAAAACTGCCGACCTTTCCATGATAAGTGCGGAAGGGTCGGCAGGTCAGGCTACCTGAAAACGTAATTGGGCAGCCGAATTATTTGCCGTTGGCTGCGGCCGGGGAAGAAGCGGCTTCTGTTGCGGCTTGGGCCGGTGTTGCTGTGGAGACTGGGGCGGCTTCGGTGTGTTGCTTGAGGCCGCCGCCGAGGGCTTTATAAAGGTCGGCCAGGTTTTCCAGCATGGAAAGCTGGGTGGCGAGCACGGCGGCATCGGCGGAGTAGCTGCTGCGTTCGGCATCGAGCACTTCCAGCGAGCTGGACACGCCGTGGCGGTAGCGTAGGTTAATCAGGCGCAGGCGGTCGTTGTAGGCTTTTTGGGTTTGCACGCGGGCATCGTATTGCTGTTGCAGGGTTTCGCGCGCCACCAAGGCGTTGGATACGTCTTGGAAGGCGGACTGCACGGCTTTTTCATACGCGGCCACGGCCGATTGCTGGCGCAGTTTGGCCACATCCAGGCTGGCGCGCAGGCTGCCCCAGTTGAAGATGGGCACTTTGATGGTGGGGGAGAATACCCAGGTGCGGTTTATGCCGTCGAACAGGCGGTTCATCTCGGTGCTGCCGGTGCCGATGCTGCTGGTGATGCTGATGCTGGGGAAGAAGGCGGCACGGGCGGCGCCGATATTGGCATTGGCCTGGCGCAGGTTATGCTCGGCAGCGCGGATATCGGGGCGGTTTTGCAGCAGGTCGGAGGAGAGGCCGGCGGGCAGGCGGGTGATGCGGAACTGCTTGTTCAGCGGCAGGCCGGCGGGCAGGTTGTTGGGCACGGGCTGGTTGATCAGAACGGCCAGGGCGTTGTGTGCCTGCTCGCGGGCGCGCAGGGCGGCGGCGTAGTCGGCTTTGGCCGATTCAATCAGGGCTTCCATTTCGCGCAGGTTGACGGCGGAAATTACGCCGGCGTTGTGCTGAATTTGGTTGAGCCGGTAGGTTTGCTCACGGGTTTGCAGCACCCGCTGGGCGAGCTTCATGGATTCTTCGGCGTAGCGTTCGTTGAAATAGGCTTTGGCCACGGCGGAAACCAACGCGAGGTGGGCGGAATCACGCGCGGCGGCGCTGCTGAAGTAGCCTTGCAGTGCGGCTTGGTTGTTGCTGCGGGCTTTGCCGAACAAGTCGAGTTCGTAGGAGGCGATGCCGAGGCCGACGCTGTAGGATTCGGCAATGTAGGAGCGGCCGGTGGCACTCAAATCTTGTGCCACGCGGGCACGTTGACCGGTGCCGCTGGCGTTGATGCCGGGCAGGGAGGCGGCGCGGGTGATGGCGTATTGGGCGCGTACTGCTTCAGCATTCAGGGCGGCCATGCGCAGGTCGGGGTTGTTTTGTAGCGCCAGGGTAATCAGGGATTTGAGGCGCGGGTCGGCAAAGTAGTCTTCCCAGCCGGTGTCGGCGGCACGGCTGCTTTGGCTGGCGGCGGTGTCGTAGCGGAAATTGGCGGGCACGTTTACTTCGGGCTGCTGATAGCGCGGCGCAAGGGTGCAGGCGGAAAGCAGCAGGCTGAAGGCGAGGCTGCCGGCAATCGGTTTTAAAACGGTTGTTCTCATGTACTTGGTCCTTATGGTTTTCAGGTAGCCTCCAATGCGGCAGAGACTACCTGAAAACGTTTTACTGGTCGTTATGCAGGTCGCGTTTCTCTTCTTCGCTCAGCCCTCGTTCAGCGGCGGAAACATAGAGTTCGGCCTGCTCGGGGCTGATGTTGGTGTGGGCGGCGGCCATTTCGGTTTCATGTTGGGACGGTTTAAACAGCTTGCGTACCAACACGTAGAACAGCGGCACCAGGAACACCGACAGCAGCGTACCGACAGACATACCCCAGAATACGGCGGTACCGATGGCGCGTTGGCTGGCGGAGCTGGCGCCGGAGGCGATATATAGCGGTACTACGCCCAAGATGAAGGCGAAGGAGGTCATCAGAATCGGGCGGAAGCGCAGGTGGGCGGCAGCCAAGGCCGATTCCATCGCGCTCTTGCCTTGTGCTTGCAGGTCTTTGGCAAATTCGATAATCAGAATCGCGTTTTTCGCGCTCAAGCCGACCACGGTAATCATACCGACCATGAAGTAGATGTCGTTAAAGAACACCTCTCGGATGCCGAATACACCGTTGAACAGGTTGCGGCCGAACACGCCCAGCACCACGCCGAGGAAACCCAAGGGGGCAACCAGCAGCACGGCGGCGGGAATCGACCAGCTTTCATACAGGGCGGCCAGCACGAGGAAGGTAGCCAGCAAAACGAAGCCGTAGAGCATGGTGCGCTGGGAAGAGCCGCTGGCCTGTTGGCGCGATTCGCCCGCCCATTCCACGCTGTAGCCGTCCATCTGCGACACGATGCGTTCTACCTCGGCCATGGCGTCACCGCTGGCGAAGCCGGGTTTGACCGCTCCGCTGATCGACATGGCGGGATAGCCGTTGAAACGGGTACTCTGCTCCATGCCGGTTTCCCACGAGGCGCTGACCACGGTGGAAAGCGGCACGGCTACGCCTTGGCCGTTGGGCACGGTCATGGCCAGAATCTGCTCGGCCTGCATACGGGATTGGGGCACAGCCTGCACATACACTTTCTGCAAACGGCCGTTGTTGGGGAAGTCGTTCACATATGCCCCGCCCAATGCGGAACCCAAGGTGCTGCGGATGGAAGACATGCTGATGCCTTGTGCGGCGGCGGCGGCACGGTCGATGGTGAGCTTGAGCTGCGGCGCGTCTTCCAAACCGGCGGCGCGGGTATCGCCGAACATCGGGTTTTTACGCATTTCGGCAATCAGCTTGTTACGTGCTTCCACCAAGGCTTGGTGGCCGCGGCTGTTGCGGTCTTGCAGGTAGAACTCCAAACCGCCGTTACCCAGCTCGCGGATGGGCGGCGGATTCACGGCGATGGCGAAACCGTCGCGGATCAGGCCGCTGGCCATAAATGCGCCGGTGAGTTTTTGGGTGATGCTGGCGGCGTCTTCGCCCGGACCTTTGCGCTCGTCCCAGTTTTTCAAAATCACAAAGCCCATGGCCATGTTCTGGCCGCTACCTGAAAAGCTGAAGCCGGATACGGTAAATATATCTTTCACGCCGGGTGTATTTTGAGCAATCTGCTCCACGGCCAGCAGGGTTTGGTCGGTACGCTCTTTGGTGGCACCGGCCGGCAGCTGGATGCTGACCATCAGGTTGCCTTGGTCTTCCGACGGCAGGAAGGAAGACGGGATACGGGTGTAGAGCAGGCCGGCGGCAGCCACCAGCGCCAAGTACACAATCAGCATACGCCCGGCACGGTGTAGCAGGGCGGCCACCCAGCCTTCGTAGCGCTTGTTGCCGGCGGTGAATTTGCGGTTGAACCAGCCGAAGAAGCCGGTTTTTTCCTCGTGATGCCCTTTCTCAATCGGTTTGAGCAGCGAGGCGCACAAGGCCGGTGTGAGCGACAGGGCGAGGAAGGCGGAGAAGGCGATGGAGAGCACCATGGTGATGGCGAACTGCTGGTAGATTTTGCCGGTGGCACCGCTGAACATGGCCAGCGGTACGAACACGGAAATCAACACGGCGGTAATGCCGACCACGGCGCCGGAAATCTGCCCCATGGCTTTATGCGTGGCTTCGCGCGGCGGCAGGCCTTCTTCCGACATGATGCGTTCCACGTTTTCCACCACCACAATAGCGTCGTCCACCACAATACCGATTACCAGCACCATGGCAAACATGGTCAGCACGTTGATTGACATGCCGAAATAGTAAATACCGGCAAAGCCGCCCAAGAGCGAAATCGGCACCACGATGGTGGGAATCAGGGTATAGCGGATGTTTTGCAGGAACACAAACATCACAATGAACACCAACACCATGGCTTCCACCAAGGTGTGTACCACTTGTTCGATGGAGATTTCCACGAAGGTGGAGGTGTCGTATGGGGCATCCCAAGTAACATCGCCGGGGAAGTACTGCTCCAATTTGGCCATGCGTTCTTTTACCAGCGCGGCAGTGGCGGTGGCGTTGCCGCTGTTGGACAGCATCACGGCCATGCCCACGGTGGGTTTGCCGTTGAGGCGAGTACTAGCGGAGTAGTCTTCCGAGCCCAGCTCGATTTTGGCCACGTCTTTCAGATAAACGTTGGCACCATTTGTGTTGCTGCGCAGGATGATGTTGCCGAACTCTTCCGGTGTGCTGAGCTGGCCGTCGGCAGTAATGGTGGCGGTAATGGTTTGCCCTTGGCTGGCCGGCAGCGAGCCGAGCGAACCGGCGGAAATTTGCACGTTTTGCGCGCTGATGGCGGCGGAAACGTCGGCAAAGGAGAGATTGAAGTTTTGCAGTTTCTGCGGGTCTACCCAAATGCGCATGGCGCGTTCTGCCGCAAACAGACGTACCGCACCCACGCCTTCAACACGCTGCAATTCGGGCACGATATTGCGTTTGGCGTAGTCGGCCATTTCTTCCAAATCTTGAGTTTGCGAAGAGAGTGCCACCACCATCAGGAAGTTGGAGCGGGATTTGGATACGTTTACGCCGTATTGCTGCACGGTGGCGGGCAGGCTGGACAACACTTCGTTCAGTTTGTTGTTCACTTCCAGCTGCGCCACGCTTTCATCGGTATCGGGAGTGAAGGTAAGGGTAACGCTACCTGAACCGCTGGAGTCGGCGGAAGTGGACATATAGTCTAAGCCTTCCACACCGTTCATATTGCGTTCGATTACTGCCAACACGCTGTCTTCCATCACCTGGGCGGAAGCGCCGGGGTAGGTGGCGGTCAGGTTGAACGTGGGCGCGGCAACAGATGGATATTGCGATACCGGCAGTTTTTGGATGGCCAGCACGCCCGCCAAAATAATGAAAAGGGAGATAACCCATGCGAACACGGGCCGGTCGATAAAGAATTTAGCCATTTACACACGCCCCTTTATTTGGCTTGGGAAGCGGCTTGGGCGGCCGGAGCGGAAGCAGCCGCGCCGGATTGGGCCGGAGCAGAAGCGTTGTTGGGCTTGGCCGGGGCGGATTGCTGCGGCTGAGAAGCCTGCCATTCTTGGGTTTTCACTTTTTGCGCACCCATCATGCCGGCAATCATGGTACCGTCCATGGCTACTTTGTCGCCATCTTTCAGCCCGCCGGTAACAATCCAGTTGTTGCCGTTCTGGCCGGCAATGGTTATTTCCTGCTGGCGCATCGAGCCGTCGGCGGCCACGACAACCACGGTATCTTTCGCACCGCGGGTAACGGCTCGCTGCGGAATGAGGTAGGCGCGGTTGGCCTGTGCCTGCGGCAGGCGCACGCGCACATACAGGCCGGGCAGCAGGATGTTGTCGTCGTTCGGCACTTCCACGCGCAGGGAAACCTGGCCGGTGGTTTCGTTCACGGTCGGGTCGGTAAACAGCAGGCGGCCTTTTTGCGGATACTCGCTGCCGTCTTCCAGAATAACAGTTACCTCTACCGCACCGTTTACCGCGCTCATCTGGCCTTCGGCAATCTGGCGGCGCATTTTCATCACATCCAGCGCAGACTGGGTAACGTTCACATACATCGGATTGGTTTGCTGAATAGTGGCCAGCACGGTTGTACCACCGGCAGTGAGCAATGCCCCTTCGGATACGTTGGAGCGGCCAATATAGCCGGAAATCGGCGCGGTGATGCGCGCGTGGTTCACATTAACCTGCGCAGATCGGATGGCGGCGCGGGCAGCGTTCACATTGGCCGCAGCAGAGCGTTGCGCGGCCACAGCGGCATCGTATTCCTGTTTGCTGATGGCATCGGCGGCCACCAAGGGCTGGTAGCGTGCCAAATCGGCATTGGCTTTAGCCTGAGCGGCTTCGGCGGCAGCCAGCTGGGCGCGTGCGCTGGCAAGGCTGGCTGAGTAGCTGGCGTCGTCCAGTTGATACAGCGCCTGGCCGGCCTGTACATAACTGCCTTCTTGGAACAGGCGGCGTTTGATGATGCCGCTCACTTGCGGGCGCACTTCGGCGGAACGGAAAGATTCCAAGCGGCCGGGAAGCTCAGTGCTGATCGTGGTGTCCTCTGCCTTTACGGTAAGCACGCTTACCACCAATTCCGGCGCCTGTTGTTGCTGTTGCTGTCCTTTGCTGCAGGCAGACAGCGCCAATACGGAAGCCACGGCGATTGCGCTCAGCCTGAAACCTGTTTTCCCTGATATGCTGAAATATGTCATTATGATGGCCTTAGATTAAGTTGATGTTTAATTAATGAATTATGGCCGCTTGGAGCCCGAGAGGCAAAAGCAGCCGCAGAGAATAAAACCGGCATTTTACATACATCAATGTATGTCGTCTATGGCTATCTGAATGAAGAAATGCTAATATACTAAAAAGCAACATTATTGTGCAGGCAGGCTGCAAGTGAGCTTGAAAGCCTGCTCTAGGCATGACAGAATTAATTAATAAATAAACCAGTTAATGATCTGGAAATAATGATGAGAAAAACAAAAGTCGAAGCACAGAAAACACGCAACTACCTACTTAAGGCAGCCTTGGATACATTTTATACAAGAGGGGTTAGCCGTTCATCTCTAAACGAAATCGCTCAAACCGCCGGTGTAACCCGTGGTGCGCTGTATTGGCATTTCAAAAATAAAGAAGATTTGTTTGAAGGTTTGTTTCAACAAGTATTTGCCGAAATATCAAGCGAGCTGGCGCACGATATAGAAAACCAGTCGCCGGATATTTGGGAAAGTTTTGAAGTGGCTACCATCAATTTGTTTCGCAAGGTGGAAACAAATGAAACGGTAAGGAAGTTTTGCAATATTATTCATTTGAAGTGCGAATATACCGAGCAAAACCATTCTGTGGTGAAAATTATGCGCAGCTATCAGGATATGTGGCAGCGCCAACTGACCGATGTGCTAACCCTGAGCCTGCAACAGAAAAAACTGCCGGAAGATTTGAATATTAATTTGGCCGTGATATTCATGATGTCGGTGATCAGCGGGCTGATGAGTATTTGGATGAATATGCCCGAGCAATTCAGCATCGGCAAAATTGCGCCGCAGGTTATCCGCACTGCCATGAGTGCATTGCAGAATGCGCCAAGTTTGTGTACCCAGTCTTCCAAACCCCTGCCGTTGAGCATGCGGCAGCATAAAGCTTAATATTCCCATACCCATACAGGCTACCTGAAAACCGTCTGCCGAAAGATGCAGGGATTTTCAGGTAGCCTGAAGCCTTTTTATAGCAGGATTTTTGCAGGCAAGGCAGCCGCATATGCTAATGCTGCAAAGCAGTCTGGTTTGCTGTAATCCGCTATACAGGCTACCTGAAAACCATCTGCATAAACGGCCCGGCAGGTTTCAGGTAGCCTAAAGCCGTTTATAGTGAATTAACAAAAACCAGTACAGCGTTGCCTCGCCTTGCCGTACTACCTGTACTGTCTGCAGCTCGCCGCCTTGTCCTGATTTTTGTTAATTCGCTATATTACCGTTCTAGTTTCTCAACATCCGCCATATGAAAACCTTGTCTCCCAAATTAATCCTCTCCCTGCTGCTCATCGGCGCGGCGGCGGGCCTGACCGGCATTGTGCTGACGCTGCTGCTGCACATGGTGCAGCATTTGGCGTTTGGTTATCCGCTGAATGCAGAGTTGTCGTACCGCGTGATGGTGGAGGAGAGCTCGCCGCTGTGGCGCTTGATGGTGCTGCTGTTGTGCGGCGGTTTGGTGGGGGTGGGCTGGGTGATGCTGCACCGGCTGGCCTCGCCTTTGGTATCGATTAAAACGGCGGTGGCGAACGGGCAGAGAATGCCTTTGGCGGCCACGCTGATTCATGCGCTGCTGCAGATTGTTACCGTGGGCTTGGGCTCACCGCTGGGGCGTGAAGTGGCGCCGCGTGAAATCAGTGCGGCGCTGGCGGAGCGTTGGGCGGCATCGCGGGGTTTGGATGAGGAAGAGCGCAAAATCCTGCTGGCCTGTGCTTCGGGCGCGGGTTTGGCGGCGGTGTACAACGTGCCGTTGGCGGCGGCGGTGTTTGCTTTGGAAACCTTGTTGTTATCGTGGTCGCGCGAGCGGCTGCTGGCGGCGCTGTTGGCTTGCGGCACGGCGGTGTTGGTGGTGCGCGCGGCGTTGGGCGATGTGATTCAGTATCCGTTGCCGGATTTTCCTTTGCCGGATGAGTGGTTTAATGCGTGGGCGTTGGCAGCTGGGCCTTTGCTGGCGCTGGGTGTGTGGGCATTTGAACGGAGTATGGACAGGCTACCTGAAATTCCGCGGCGCAAACCGGCGATGGTGTGGGTGGCTGTGTTGTCATTTGCGTTTATCGGGTTGTTGGCGTGGTATTTTCCGGAGATTATGGGCAACGGTAAGGCGGGCAACCAGTTGAGTTTTCAAGCGGCTTTGGGCTGGCGGCAGGCTTTGGGGCTGCTGGCGGCGAAGTGGGCGGCATTACTGCTGGCCACCCTGGCCGGGGCTTACGGCGGGCGGATTACGCCGTCGATGATGCTGGGCGGGTTGATTGCGTTTTTGGCAGCCTGCGCGTGGAATGCCCTGCTGCCTGGGGTAGACATGGGTACGGCAGCATTTGTGGGCGCAACGGTGTTTTTGGGGGTAGGGCAGAAAATGCCGATTACTGCATTGGTGTTTATGTTGGAGTTGTCGCGCCAGTCGCCCGCGCTGTGGCTGCCGCTGTGTTTGTGCCTGGGCGCAACCCTGCTGGTGTATCGGGCGTTGCCGGTGAAGCGGGCGGCTTGAGGGCAGGGCGGCTTCAAACCTGCCGCGGCAATTGCTTGTTGCACGCCGGCCGAAAAGCGGCCTGTCCCTACGGCGGGCATGGCAAAAAGGCTACCTGAAATTTTCAGGTAGCCTTTTGTGGTTTGCTGGCATTGCCGTTATTTAATCGCCATCAGCCTTTGATAGAGCTGGGTCATCAGGCGGCTGGTGTGTGGGTCTTTGGGCAGGATGACGAAGCTGTTGGCCATGGCTTCTTCGCTGGGGAAGATGGATTCGTTGTTGCGGTATGCCTCGGGCATCAGCGCGCGGGCCGGCTGGCTGGCGGGTGCATAGGTCACGAAGCTGCCGTTGGCGGCGGCCACTTTGGGGTCGAGGGTGTAGTTGATGTATTTGAGGGCGTTGGCGGGGTGGTGCGCATCTTTGGGAATCATCAGGGAATCGATCCACACCGCCAGGCCGTTTTTGGGCACGAGCACTTGGATGTCGATGCCGTTGCCGGCTTCGATGGCCCGGTTGCGGGCGATGTTCAAATCGCCGCCGTAGCCCACGGCCACGCACAGGTTGCCGGCGGCGAGGTCGTTGATGTATGTGGAGGCGGTGAAGATGCGGATGTCTTTGCGCACGGCGCGCATCATATCGGTGGCCGCTTGCAGGTCTTCGGGCTTGGTGCTGTTGGGGTCTTTGCCCAAATAGTTGAGCGCCAGGGGGTATTGCTCGAGCGGGCTGTCGAAATAGGAAATGCCGCAGGATTTGAGCTTGGCGGTGTATTCGGGATTGAACACCAAATCCCACACGTTTTCGGGCATGGGCTTGCCGCCTAGGGCTTTTTGCACCATTTGGGTATTGATGGCCAGCGTGTTGATGCCCCAGAAATAGGGCACGGCGTATTTGTTGCCGGGGTCTATCTGCTCCATCAGTTTGAGCAGCTGCGGGTCGAGGTTGCCGTAGTTGGGGATTTGGCTTTTGTCGATGGGCTGGTAGGCGCCGGCCTGGATTTGGCGGCCTACGTTGGAAATGGAGGGCACCACCAAATCGTAGCCGCTGCTGCCGCTGAGCATTTTGGCTTCGAGGGTTTCGTTGTTGTCGTAGTAGGCGGAGCGGACGGTGATGCCGGTTTTCTCGGTGAAGGCGGTGAGGGTGGCGGGGTCGACATAATCCGCCCAGTTGTAGAGGTTGAGCAGGTTGGCGTTGTTGCCTTCGGGGGCGGAGGCTTCGCTTGGGGCTTGGCCGCCGCAGGCAGCGAGCAGGCCGGCGCAAATAGCGAGCAGGAGCAGTTTCTTCATTGTTATTCCTTGGTGGGCGGGGAGGGAAGGGTAAGTGGGCGCAAGCAATCTGGTCATTATAGCCAAACGCTTGGCTCCTTCATACCTTGGGCTGGGGAAACGGCGCGGCGGCGTGGTTGGGGCAACTGTGTTGTGCGGCAAGTATTTTTCAATATTGCCAACAAATTGGCACTTTGTCGGCGCTAAATTAATGCAGCGGCATTTTCTGCCTGCTTTTCAGGTAGCCTTCCGGCTATGGAAAAAGCACATGTTATAGAGTATCATGCCGCCCGTTACAACATAACACTCAGCACACGCTATGCACTCTTGGTTACTTCGCGGCGCCGGCAGCCGCCTGCTTTTGGCCGTATTGCTCATCGCCCTGATGCTGGGCGTGTTTGCCTGGACGGGCGCCGCACTATGAGCATCGTGTTCGACAACCTCACCGTGAGCTACCGCCGCCATCCCGCCGTGCACCACATTTGCGGCGAATTCGTGCCGGGCAGCATGTGGGCGGTGTTCGGCCCCAACGGCGCGGGCAAATCCACCCTGCTCAAAGCCATCATGGGGCTGTTGAAAACCAGCACCGGCAGCGTGCAATGGCAAGGCCTCGCCCGCCGCGATATCGCCTATCTGCCCCAGCAATCCGATATCGACCGCAGCCAGCCCATTTCCGTATATGAGCTGGCCGCCATGGGCTTGTGGTATGAAATCGGCTTTTTCGGCGGCACCAAACCCGCACAGCGCGAACGGGTGCACGCCGCGCTCGAGCGCGTGGGCATGGCCGATTTCGCCCGCCGGAGCATCGGCCAGCTTTCCAACGGCCAATTCCAGCGCGTGCTGTTTGCCCGCATGCTGGTGCAAGATGCCAAATTCCTGCTGCTGGACGAGCCCTTCAACGCCGTGGACGCGCGCACCACTTATGAATTGCTGGAAGTATTGCGCCAATGCCATCAAAACGAAGGCCGCGCCGTGATTGCAGTGCTGCACGATTATGAGCAGGTGCGCGCCTACTTCCCCCACACCTTCCTGATTGCCCGCGAAAAAATCGCCAGCGGCGCCACTGCCGAGGTGCTCACCGAAGGCTACCTGAAACAGGCCGCCGAAGCCATGCACCGCACCGAACCGCGCGAATGGTGCGCCGCTTGAGTTTTCAGGTAGCCTGAACGCCATGTTTGCCGCCACCGTTGTTTTCTTCCGAAACCGCAGCGAAGATTTCCCGGCCGGAGCGTTCCCGCAGTGCATCCGCAGCCGCACGCACTTCCCCGCCGAAGGCTATCGCCCGCACTTCGCGCCCAAAGGCAGCCGCGAAATGCTCGGCATCGTGTTTGCCGCGTTCGAACACACCCGATTCGGCGAGCCGCTGCAAGCCGGGCTGGATTATCTCTATCCCGGCCGCGTGGATTATTCCGCCCTGCGCCCCGGCACGGAATTTTGGATTATGGAAGGCGGCACCGCCGTGGGCGAAGGCGTAATCATTGCCAACGACCAGCCGCCTGCCAAGCAGGCTACCTGAAAGCATGAGTTTCCCAGAAACCAAACAATAAAACCTAATCTACTAACCGAGTAAGCACACGCCATGACCCTTTCCCAACTCCTGATCGAACCCTTTGCCGACGATTTTATGCGCTATGCCCTTGCCTCCGTGCTGTTTCTGGCCGTGGGCGCGGCGCCGGTGGGCGTGTTTTTGGTGATGCGGCGCATGAGCCTGGTGGGCGATGCGCTCGGCCACGCAGTGCTGCCCGGCGCGGCGGCGGGCTATATTGCCGCCGGTTCGCTCAGCCTGCCCGCCATGAGCCTGGGCGGTTTTGCCGCCGGGCTGGCGATGGCGCTGCTCGCCGGCTTGGTGAGCCGCCACACCAATTTGAAGGAAGACGCAAATTTTGCCGCGTTTTATCTGGCCAGCCTGGCCTTGGGCGTGGTGCTGGTGAGCAGCTACGGCAGCAATGTGGATTTGCTGCATTTGCTGTTCGGCTCGGTGCTGGCGGTGGATACGCCTTCGCTGATTTTGGTGTTGTGCGTGAGTTCGGTGTCGGTGTTGACGCTGGCGCTGATCTACCGCCCGCTGATGCTGGAGAGCATCGATCCGCTGTTTCTGCGCGCGGTAAACGGGCGCGGCGGGCTGTGGCATGTGCTGTTTCTGATGCTGGTGGTGCTGAATTTGGTGGCCGGTTTCCAGGCCATCGGCACGCTGATGTCGGTGGGCGTGATGATGCTGCCGGCGATTACCGCGCGGCTGTGGTCGCGCAGCATGGGCGGGCTGATTGCGCTCGCGGTGCTGATTGCGCTCGCCTGCAGCTTCTGCGGCCTGCTGTTTTCCTACCATGTGGATATCCCCTCCGGCCCGGCGATTATTTTGTGCCTGGGCGGCGTGTATGCCGTGTCGCTGTTTATCGGGCGCGAGGGCGGGATGCTGCCGAAATGGTGGCGCGGCAGGCATTTGCGGACGTAGCGGCCGGTAGCTTGAAGGCTGCCTGAAAATGCTCTGCGAAACTAAATCTTCATTTCAGCTAGTTTTTAGCGATATTTTGAATTTCGAGACAAATCATTTTTCAGGTAGCCCCACCCTCTCCCACCTTGTTCGCTTTTGCGCCTCATGCCGGCGCGGGGCACTTTCTTTTCTTTGCTTCGCCAAAGAAAAGAAAGCAAAAGAAAGGCGACTGCGGTTGCAGGTTT
>ERZ772827.746-NODE-746-length-17422-cov-5.061381_pt1 | contig 17422 bp, 10 predicted proteins | sample MGYA00580850_ERZ772827 | MGnify/ENA primary metagenome ERZ772827 (study PRJEB29015, sample SAMEA2737950) | human oral metagenome | biome: human oral; feature: human-associated habitat; material: dental | place: China | collected 2145 ...
ACAACGAGAACAACAACCCCAAAATTATACTCAGCCGCACCAGTCCCATGTTCCTTGAAAGGTTGTTGGAGGCCGAAGTGCCTGAGATTAACGATGGGTTGATTTCGATTAAGCGCATAGCCCGCATGCCGGGAGAACGCGCTAAGATTGCCGTAGAAAGCTACGACGAGCGTATCGACCCCGTTGGTGCCTGCGTGGGCGTTAGGGGAAGTCGTGTACACGGAATCGTTCGCGAACTTTGCAACGAGAATATCGACGTGATAAACTACACGGCCAACACCAAACTCTTCATACAACGCGCACTTAGTCCTGCACAAGTGAGCAGCATCAACATCGACGAAGAGACCCGCAAGGCCGAAGTGTTCCTGCGCCCCGAAGAAGTATCGCTGGCCATTGGACGTGGCGGACTGAACATTAAGCTGGCATCCATGCTTACCGAATACACCATCGACGTGTTCCGCGAAGTGGCAGAAGGCGAGGCCGACGAGGATATCTACTTGGATGAGTTCTCAGACGAGGTAGACCAATGGGTTATCGATGCCATTAAGAGCATCGGTCTTGATACGGCTAAGGCAGTGCTTAACGCACCCCGTGAGATGCTAGTAGAGAAGGCCGACTTGGAAGAAGAAACCGTAGACAACCTGCTACGCGTGCTGAGGGCAGAGTTCGAACAAGGATAAAAACCCCGTATGGGTAGATAAAAACGAGGCCAGAACCTAAAAACAATAACAAAACAACAGAATGAGCATCAGATTAGGCAAAGCAATAAGTGAATTGAACATCGGACTCCAAACGGCAGTGGAGTTCTTAGAAAAGAAAAGCGAGCTGGGAGAGGTGAAAGCCGAACCCACGTTCAAACTGAACGATGCGCAATATCAGGCCCTTGTGAAAGCGTTTCATAAGGACAAGGAGGTGCGCAACCAAGCCGACAAACTTTTCCCAAAGAAGACGAAGGATAAGAAGCGTGCGGCCGAAGATAAGGACCATCGTGCAGAAACGGTGCTGAACGCTGGAAAACAACAATATAAGCCCTTGGGTAAGATAGACCTTTCTGACCTCAACGGCAAAGGTTCGGCGAAGAAATCTGATGTTAAAGCCGTTCATGACGATAAAGAAGAGACTAAGCCTGCTGCCGTGGGCGAGGTTTCGAACAAGGCAGAGAGCGTTTCTGCTGAAAAACAAGAGAAGGTTGAAAAGGTGGAAACGCCTAAACAGAAGGTTGAAACGGTTGAACAAAAGCCCAAAATGAAGGCCGAAACACCGCAAACAACCCACGTGGAGAAGGCAGAAGCCAAGACCGAACAAAGGGAACAGCCTGCCAAGGATGCCCAAACCAACGCTGCACAACCTGCTGCATCGGCCAAAGAAACGGGCGAAAGGAAACAGGAACATGCTGATAAGGCGCCCAAAGCCGAGAACGAAAAGGCGGAAACGCCTGCCGAGAAGGCCGAAACGGCCGAAACGGAGAGCGGCAAGCCTGCTATCTTTACGTTGAAGAGCGAGCAAAACAATGCGCCCGGCATCAAGGTGATGGGTAAGATAGACCTTTCTACCATCAACCAAAACACGCGACCCAAGAAGAAATCGAAGGAAGAGAAGCGCAAAGAACGCGAGAATAAAGGGCAACAGGGCGGCGAACGTCGCAAACGCAACCGCATAAACACCGAAAGGGTAGACATTAATGCGGCTGCTAACCAACCTAACGCCAATAAGAATAAGGGCGGAAACAACGGCGGCGGCAACAATAACAATGCCGCTGGCGGACGAAACGCCAATAAGAAAAATAAGAAACCCAACCGAAACCAGAAACCCTTAGAGGTGAACGAGGAAGACGTGGCACGCCAGGTAAAAGAAACCTTGGCACGTCTTACCAGTCGTGGCCAAAACAAGAAGGGTGCAAAGTATCGTAAGGAGAAACGCGAGGCCGCACAAGAACGTCTGAACGAAGAGCGTGCAGAAGAACGCAAGGAGAGCAAGACGTTGAAGTTAACGGAGTTTGTTACCGTTAGCGAGTTGGCCTCGATGATGAACGTTTCGGTTAATCAGGTTATCGGTACGCTAATGAGCGTGGGCATCATGGTTTCTATCAACCAACGCCTCGATGCCGAAACCATTAACCTCGTTGCAGAAGAGTTCGGGTTCAAGACCGAGTACGTAAGTGCAGAAGTTTCGGAGGCCGTTACTGAAGAGGCCGATGATGAGGCCGACCTCGTTTCGCGTTCGCCCATCGTTACTGTGATGGGACACGTAGACCACGGTAAGACATCGCTGCTCGACTACATTCGCAACACCAACGTTATTGCAGGCGAGGCCGGCGGTATTACCCAGCATATCGGTGCTTACAACGTGAAACTAGACGATGGGCGCAACATTACGTTCTTGGATACGCCCGGTCATGAGGCCTTTACGGCCATGCGTGCCCGCGGTGCACAAGTAACCGACATCGCCATTATCATCATCGCGGCCGACGACAGCGTGATGCCTACCACCAAAGAGGCCATCGCGCATGCCCAAGCGGCCAACGTACCGATGGTGTTTGCCATCAACAAGATTGACAAACCGGGCGCAAACCCCGACAAGATACGCGAAGACCTCTCGCAAATGAACCTGCTTGTGGAAGAGTGGGGCGGCAAATACCAATGCCAAGAGATTAGTGCAAAGAAGGGCATTGGCGTTAAAGAGCTGCTGGAGAAGGTGCTTTTGGAGGCCGAGATGCTCGACCTTAAAGCTAACCCCAACCGTAAGGGTACGGGTAGCATCATCGAAAGCTCCTTAGACAAGGGTCGCGGATATGTTTCTACGCTGCTTGTTAGCAACGGAACGCTACATGTTGGCGATAACGTGATTGCCGGAACAAGCTGGGGACGTATCAAGGCCATGTTCAACGAGCGTAACCAACGCATTGAAAGTGCTGGTCCCGCAGAACCCGCCATCATACTGGGTTTGAATGGTGCGCCGACTGCCGGCGATGCCTTCCACGTGTTGGAAACCGAACAAGAGGCGCGCGACATCGCCAACAAACGTCTGCAACTACAACGCGAACAGGGCTTGCGTACGCAAAAACGCCTAACGCTGAGCGACATCTCGCACCGCATAGCATTGGGTTCGTTCAAAGAACTCAACATTATCGTCAAGGGCGATACCGACGGTTCGATCGAGGCACTTAGCGATTCGTTCATCAAGCTCTCTACCGAAAAGGTGAAGGTGAACGTTATTCACAAGGCTGTGGGTCAGATTTCGGAGAACGATGTTACGCTGGCCGATGCCTCCGATGCGCTTATCGTGGGTTTCCAAGTGCGCCCATCTGCTGCCGCACGCAAGTTGGCCGACCAAGAAGGGGTGGAGATAAACACCTATTCGGTTATCTACGACGCCATCGACGACGTGCACTCGGCTATGGAAGGCATGCTCGATAAGGTGAAGAAAGAAGTAGTAACGGGCCAAGTAGAAGTACGCGAAGTTTACAAAATATCGAAAGTGGGCACCGTTGCAGGAGCAATTGTTACCGAAGGAAAGGTGCACCGCGTAGACAAAGCCCGCCTTGTTCGCGACGGCATCGTGGTTCATACCGGCGACATCAACGCCTTGAAACGCTATAAAGACGACGTGAAAGAAGTGCCTACGGGTTTCGAATGCGGTATAAGTATCGTCAACTTCAACGATATTCAGGTGGGCGACATCATCGAAACGTTCACCGTTATCGAAGTGGAACAGAAGTTGTAGGGTGAGGTTTTGAGTTCACGAACTCACCATCTCAAAAACCAACAGTAACATTTGTTACCGCCTTGTTTTGCGGTACGGTGTTTGCTAAACCAAACGATAGGGGCGCTCCATTGGGGCTGCCCCTATTCATCGCTAATACAAATTTGTATATATGGAAGAAGTAAAGAACGAGAAAAACGCGTTTGTACGAAGTGTAGCCGAACAGAAATACGAGTTCGGTTTCACCACAGACGTGGAAACAGATATTATAGAGAAGGGCCTTAACGAAGACGTTGTGCGACTTATTTCGAGCAAAAAGAACGAGCCCGAATGGTTGCTGGCGTTTCGGTTGAAGGCCTTTAATCATTGGAAGACGTTGAAACAACCCGACTGGGCGCATGTAGACCTGCCCGAAATAGACTATCAGGGCATTTCGTATTATGCCGATCCGATGGCCAAAAAGCCCGCCAACAAGGAGCTAGACCCCGAATTGGAAAAGACTTTCGATAAGCTGGGCATCCCGCTTGAAGAGCGATTGGTGCTTGGGGGCGTGGCCGTAGACGCCATTATGGACTCTGTTTCGGTGAAAACAACCTTTAAAGAGAAACTGGCAGAGAAGGGCGTGATATTCTGTTCCATCGGCGAGGCCGTGCAAGAACACCCCGATTTGGTGCGCCAATACCTCGGTTCGGTGGTCCCTTACAGCGACAACTTCTTCGCTGCACTCAACAGCGCCGTGTTCTCAGATGGCTCTTTCGTCTACATTCCCAAAGGCGTGCGCTGTCCGATGGAGTTAAGTTCGTACTTCCGAATTAACGCCCGCAACACCGGGCAGTTCGAACGCACGCTCATTGTAGCCGAAGACGATGCCTATGTAAGTTATCTTGAAGGCTGCACGGCTCCCATGCGCGATGAAAACCAATTGCATGCTGCCATCGTAGAGATTATTGTTAAGGACAATGCCGAGGTGAAATACTCCACCGTTCAGAACTGGTATCCTGGCGATGAAAACGGAAAAGGCGGCGTGTTTAACCTCGTTACCAAGCGCGGTGACCTGCGCGGAGTGAACTCCAAGCTATCGTGGACACAGGTAGAAACGGGTTCGGCCATCACTTGGAAGTACCCATCGTGCATCTTGCGCGGCGACAATTCGCAGGCCGAGTTCTATTCTGTGGCCGTAACCAACAACTATCAGCAAGCCGACACGGGCACCAAGATGATACACATGGGCAAAAACACCAAGAGCACCATCATCTCTAAGGGCATCAGTGCAGGCCGCAGTCAGAACTCTTACCGCGGATTGGTACGCGCAACGGCCAATGCCGACAACGCTCGCAATTACAGTTCGTGCGACAGTTTGTTGCTGGGCGACAAGTGCGGCGCGCATACTTTCCCCTATATGGACATACACAACGACACGGCCATTATCGAACACGAGGCCACAACCAGCAAGATAAGCGAGGCCCAACTGTTTTATTGCAACCAGCGAGGCATCCCAACCGAGCAGGCCGTGGGGCTAATCGTCAACGGATACGCCAAGGAAGTGCTCAACAAGTTGCCTATGGAGTTTGCCGTTGAGGCGCAAAAGCTACTCAGTGTGTCGCTCGAAGGCACAGTAGGATAGGCTAGAAACAGAACATTAGGTAAATCTTTGTCAGACGTGAAAGCCCTTCTAGCCATCGCATTGCTCCTTGTAGGCTTAGCCGTTAAGGCACAAGACGAACCCGTTCGCACTTTCGCCATCGACGGGCAAATAGGCGGAGCCAGCTCTCCACACGTTAAAACCCTTTCCAAGGGGCAATATTTCATCCCCGAGAAGGTTGGTTCGGGCTATGGCATGATATCCAAACTGCGTTTGGAATATTATCTGCCTTACACGCCGCTCTCGTTAAAGGCGGGTTACGAACACGAGGAATGGAACTTCCTCGACACCAATTTAGGCGATGATATGGCGATTTTTTCGCTCGGAGGGCGATGTTATCCTGGTCGTAAGTCATGGTTTGTGCAACCATATATAGGCCTTGATGCGCTGTATAACTTTAATGGTGGTAGTAGGGTGTTCAGTAGTGAGCTGAACAATGAACGCTACGGCAGAGTGCGTTACGATGGAATGGCGCATATTCCGCATTTCAGTCTTGCGCCCATAGCCGGTGCCGACCTCTATCTTTTCAGTTGTATAGCCATTCAATTGGAGTATAGCTGTAGGATGGGATTTAGTAAGGCATCCGTCATTCAGGCCAAGTACAACCACCTGTCAGAACCCTTTGAGATACGTTTGCGCCCAATTAGGCACGGCTTTAATATAGGACTGAAAGTAACATTTCCGTTCCATTTCACCGAGAAAGATGGGCAGAAAGTGGTAGATGGCTTGTTAGACGATTTGCTGTATAACATTCTGTTTGGCCCCAAAACTAATAGTAAATAATAAAACAATAGATATATATATATGTTAGAAGTAAGAAACTTACACGCCAAGATTGGCGATAAAGAGATATTAAAAGGTATCAACCTCACAATTAAAGATGGCGAAACGCACGCCATCATGGGACCCAACGGTTCGGGCAAAAGCACGCTTTCGGCTGTGCTGGTAGGTAACCCCATGTTTGAAGTTACCGATGGAACGGCCGTTTTTAACGGCAAAGACCTGCTCGAAATGAAACCCGAAGACAGGGCCAACGAAGGCATCTTCCTTTCGTTTCAGTATCCCGTTGAAATTCCTGGCGTATCAATGACCAACTTCATGCGTACCGCCATCAACGAGAAACGCAAGTATCAAGGTCTCGAACCCATGTCGGCCGCCGACTTCATTAAGCTGATGAAGGAAAAGCGACAGATAGTAGAACTAGATGCAAAGCTGTCTCAACGTTCGGTAAACGAAGGATTTAGCGGTGGCGAAAAAAAGCGTAACGAAATTTTTCAGATGGCCATGCTCGAACCAAAACTCTCTATTCTCGACGAAACGGACTCTGGTTTGGACGTTGATGCCCTGCGCATCGTGGCCGAAGGCGTTAACAAATTGAAGTCGCCCAGCACCAGTACCATCGTCATTACCCACTACGACCGCCTGCTAGACATCATCCGTCCCGATGTGATACACGTGCTTTACAAGGGCAAAATCGTTAAGACGGCTGGGCCAGAGTTGGCCAAAGAGATTGAGGCACGCGGCTACGACTGGATTAAAGAAGAAGTAGGAGAGAAGTAAAGGCTAGCAAACATGAATAGTGAGAAACAATATATAGACCTCTTCGAGGCCAACCGCAACCTTATTTCCGCCCATTCCACCGCGGTAATGAACGCTCCGCGCGAGGCTGCTTTCGAAGATTTCAAGCGTTTGGGATTTCCTACGCGCAAGACCGAGGAGTACAAATACACCGACATAAGCAAGCTTTTCGAACCCGACTTCGGGCTAAACCTACAACGCTTGCCCATGCCCATCAATCCTTACGAGGTGTTCAGTTGTGACGTACCGCACCTTAGCACAGCCAATCACTTTGTGGTTAACGATGCTTTCTTGCAGCCCACCGCGCCCCATAAGCAACTTCCCGACGGTGTTGTCATTACTTCGCTGTGCGAATACGCAGAGAAAAACCCCGATTTCATCGCCAGATACTACGGTAAGTTGGCTGCAACGTCTGGCGATGCCGTAACAGCACTCAACACGATGTTGGCACAAGACGGGCTTTTGGTGTATGTTCCGTGTGGTGTAAAGCTCGAACAAACCATACAGGTTATCAATATCCTGCATGCGCAAGTAGACCTGATGGTTAATCGCCGCGTGCTTATCATCGTTGAACCGCAAGCCGAGGCCAAGTTCTTGTTTTGCGACCACACCTTCGACGACCAACGTTTCTTGGCCACGCAGGTTATCGAGGCCTTTGTTGGCGATAACGCCCGACTAGACCTTTACTGCATGGAAGAAACCCACGAGAAGAATGTACGCTTGAGCAGTGTTTACATCGAGCAGCAGTCTAGCAGTCGCGTGAACCACAATGTGATAACGCTGCACAATGGCGTAACGCGCAACAATGTTTCGTTAACGTTCCGTGGCGAGGGTGCCGAATGCAACTTGTCGGGCTGTGTTATTGCGGATAAGAAACAGCATGTGGACAACAACACCGTGATAGACCACGCCGTGCCCAACTGTCAAAGTCATGAGTTATATAAATACGTGTTGGACGATGAGGCAGTTGGCGCGTTCGCTGGCTTGGTGTTGGTGCGACAGGATGCCCAGCACACCGATTCGGAAATGCGCAACCAAAACATTTGCGCCACGAAAAAGGCACACATGTACACCCAACCCATGCTCGAAATCTACGCCGACGATGTGAAATGTTCGCATGGCTCTACCGTAGGGCAGCTTAACGATGCGGCCCTGTTCTACATGCGCCAGCGTGGCATAAGCGAAAAGGAGGCGAAATTGTTGCTCGAATTTGCTTTTATCAACGAAGTAATCGACCAAATGGACCTCGAACCGCTACGCGAACGCTTGCATCATCTCGTAGAAAAACGTTTCCGCGGCGAGTTCGATCGATGCGAGGGTTGTAGAAAAATGTAGTAAAAAAAGCCTCACCCCCTCCCCCCCCTCTCCAAGGGGAGAGGGGCGTGATATGTGTTGTTAGTTAACAAGTAGACGAGGTTTTAGTCGACGAGTTAACAAATTGATGAGTTTACAAGATTGTTTGCCACTCTGCTCAAAAGCATTTGGCTTAACTCCTTAACTTCATGGACATTTGATAATCAGGCAAATTGATGAGTTTACAAGATTGTTTGCCTCTCTGCAACAAAGCATTTGGCTTAACTCCTTAACTTCATGGACATTTGATAATCAGACAAGTTGATGAGTTTACAAGATTGTTTGCCCCTCTGCTCAAAAGCATTTGGCTTAACTCCTTAACTTCATGGACATTTGATAATCAGACAAGTTAACGAGTTTACAAGATTGTTTACCACTCTGCTCAAAAGCATTTGGCTTAACTCCTTAACTTCTTGGACATTTGATAATCGGACAAGTTGATGAGTTACAAGATTGTTTGCCCCTCTGCTCAAAAGCATTTGGCTTAACTCCTTAACTCCATAACTCCTTAACTCCTCAAAAGATATGTACAACATCACCTCCATTCGTTCAGATTTCCCCATTTTATCGCGCGAAGTGTACGGCAAACCCCTGGTTTACCTCGACAATGGGGCGACAACGCAAAAGCCCCTTTGCGTGCTCGATGCCATGCAGCACGAGTATCTCAACGCCAATGCCAACGTGCATCGTGGTGTTCACTATCTTTCGCAGCAGGCAACCGACCTCCACGAGGCTGCCCGAACCACCGTTCGTAAGTTCATTAATGCCCATAGCGACAACGAAATAATATTTACTCGCGGAACAACCGAGGGCATCAACCTTATCGCCTCTTCGTTTTGCGAGGGCTTTATGCAGCCTGGCGACGAGGTGATAATCACCGCCATGGAACACCATAGCAACATTGTGCCGTGGCAATTGCAGGCTGCCCGTAGCGGTATTGCCATCAGGGTGATACCCATTGACGACCGAGGGGAGCTTATTCTCAATGAAATGGACAAATTGTTTACCTCGCGTACCCGACTGGTTAGCGTTATGCAGGTAAGCAATGTGTTGGGAACGGTGAACCCCATTAAGGAGATTGTTCGCCGCGCACACCTTCATGGCGTGCCAGTTTTGGTGGACGGGGCGCAGAGTGTGCCGCATTTTAAGGTGGATGTGCAAGACTTGGATTGCGACTTTTTCACCTTTTCGGGACATAAGGCCTATGGTCCAACGGGTGTTGGCGTTGTGTATGGTAAGGAAGAATGGCTCGAAAAGCTGCCGCCATATCAAGGGGGAGGCGAGATGATTGCCACTGTGAGTTTTGAAAAGACCACCTTTGCCGAACTGCCGTTTAAGTTCGAGGCTGGTACACCCGACTATGTAGCCACTCACGGACTTGCAACTGCCCTCGATTACCTTTCGGCTTTGGGCATGGACAACATTCAACGGCACGAACAAGACCTTACCCGTTATGCCACTCAGCAGCTAGAAACCATCGACGGCATGCGCATTTTCGGCTATTCCACCGATAAAGATGCCGTCATTAGCTTTCTTGTTGGCGACATCCACCATCTAGACCTCGGCACATTGCTCGATCGTTTGGGCATTGCCGTTCGCACGGGTCACCACTGCGCCCAACCGCTTATGGCTCGTTTGGGCATCTCTGGTACCGTTCGCGCCTCGTTCGGCTTGTACAACACGCGCGAAGAGGTTGATGCCCTTGTAGCTGGCGTGCGTAGAGTGGCGGCAATGTTTTAGGGTAGAACAAGTGTTTTGGTTGCCTTGTTTTTTGGAAATTTGTGGCTAAATAGCATTAGTTTAGCCTGAAAATGCTTGATAATGGGTGTGTGTTGTTATTCTAAATGAAATGTATTTGTTTGCGTTGCACCAACAAATGGGATGCAACGCAAACACGTGTTTGATAGGCCTTGCCTATCGATGAAACCGCTGTTTCTTGCTTTTATTATGTTTTGGGCCGGCGTTTTACCTGCGCTTGCTGCTCTTTAAGCTTCGTTTGCATCCGCTAATGGCTGTGGCGAACCATGCTGTGCATACCACCCGAAGGATGAAAGGGGCGTTGGCAGGGAATACGGCGAGGGCAAATGCCACTTGCGCATTGAGCAGTTGAAGTGTGGTTTTGACACTTATCTCCTTGTTCAATACGGCCGAATAGTATTGGCTTAGCCATACTATGGGAAACATAACGCCTTTCTTTACGCTAGCAAAGAGGTTGTTTATACGCATCTCGCTTGCAGAATTAACTGATAATGTCATCTCCTTTTTCATTGTTCTCTATGTTGAATGTTATTATTTGCTTATCTTTGTAGGTGCAAAATTGCAGCAAAATATGGAAGTGATATTTCACAAACAAATGAATTTGGTTAATAATTAACAAAAGGAGGAGGTAGGAAGGAGGAAGGTAGTAAGGAGTAAGTAGGAAGGAGTAAGGGGCAGTAAAGGATTAAGCTAGATGCTTTGGCTTGGTTGGCTTGGTTGGCTAGAAAGCCTAGGAATCCTAGAAGAACTAGGAATCCTAGAAGAACTAGGAATCCTAGGGATGTTAGAATAACTAGGGAACCTAGATGCCCTAGATTAACTAGAAAGCACTAGAACAACAAGATAGTTAATAAGCACTGCCAGTTTTTCTCCTTAGCTAACAAGCTAGAAGGCGCAGCCATCTTTTCACCCTTTCACTTTTTCACCTTTTCACCTTTAAGGTGCGCAGCCATTTTTTCACCCTTTCACCCTTTCCCCTTTCCCCGTCTTTTCGCCCCTATAAAATATAAACTTTATGCTAAAATCTCATTATTTCACCGATTTAATCGAGGCCGGTTGCGACGAGGCTGGCCGTGGATGTTTGGCTGGCAGCGTGTTTGCTGCAGCCGTAATATTACCTGTTGATTACGAGAACGCTTTGCTAAACGACTCGAAAAAGCTGACCGAGAAACAGCGTTATGCCTTGCGTACGCAGATAGAAACCGATGCTTTGGCATGGGCTGTGGGCGAGGTTACGGCCGATGAAATCGACAAAATAAACATTCTTAATGCCAGTATTCTTGCCATGCACCGCGCACTTGATGGCTTGAAACTTCGTCCGCAGGCCGTTATCGTAGACGGGAACCGCTTTAAACCCTACGGCACGCTGCCCCACGAAACGATTGTTAAGGGCGATGCCAAGTTCTTATCTATTGCTGCCGCCAGCATTTTGGCCAAGACTTACCGCGACGATTATATGAATAACCTTGCCTTACAACACCCCGTATACCAGTGGGATGTGAACAAAGGCTATCCTACAAAGGCGCACCGCACTGCCATTGAAGAGCATGGAATTTCCCCATTTCATCGTAAAACATTCAAAGGTGTTAAGGAAATGTTGGAGAATGAGGAGCAGAAGGTTTAAGCGTTTTATGCTTTTGAGTTCATGAGGGTTTGAAATGCCTATGAACATTGATACGCCACCCAACACTTATCGCCCCGACAGTGCTTTTGTTTGTAGGCAGCGTTATAATCAAAAAGAATTAGTTTTGAAATGATTGTCTTACGCACGAGTTTGCATATATCGGGCGCAAACATCAGTACACAGCACCTTGTACTGACACTACAAGCGGCTTGTACTGGTGCTACAAGAGCCTTGTACCGATACTACAAGCACCTTGTACTGACACTACAAAGTATCTTGTACTGACGCTACAAGCGGCTTGTACTGCTACTACAAAGTGCTTGTAGTGTTGTGTATTGAGATTAGTTGACAGTTGTCGTTGTAAAAATAGTCCTTTTGTTGACAACAAAAATCCTTATGTTGGATGTAGGTTGTCATGGCCTTTTCCTTGGTTCAAATTGGGTTTACATCAAACCATCTTTGGCCGAATGATGTCGGCGTGCCAGAATTTGACGATAACGAATAATAAAAACACAGCTGGGTTAGCGCACTTTTTCAGCCATTGCTTTCACCTTATTATATATGTAGTCTGCGAAATCGGGGCTGCCTAGTACTTCGATGTCGTGATAAAGACCCAGTACGAAACGGCCGATGCCGAGGTAACTGGCAACGTCTGAAGAGAAAATCCAATGCTCGGAGTCGTCGGCCGGGGTGATGTAAGCCGCTGCTGCGGGGTATTCTTCTAGTAGGATGCTGTGCGATAGCCGCCCCAACTTCAACTCTACGGGCAGCCTTTCTTCACCGCTGAACATGAAAATATCGGTAAAAATGGATTTGTGGCTTTTCTCGTTGAGCCATTCCACGTCGGTCATCTCTACCGATTCGGCACGCGAGGTCTTGAAAGTCTTGTTGGTGTGACTGTTTATCTCGAAACAACGGATGTCCATTTCGGCATTGAGAAAGAGGAAAGGTTCAACCATTCTGTCGCTCACGGTTCGACTATGGGGCGACGAATAGTTTTTGAGTATCACCACTCGGCGTAGCGCAATGGCCTCGCGCAGCACGGCAGCGTTGCTCTCCGTCTGTCGACGTTGCCCCACATCGGTAAGCAATTCGAGGTTGAAGAAACGTTCAAGTTTCGATTGTATGTTCTTCGAAAGGTAGTCGGTGTGCGGCAAGCGGTCGAGCAAGCGGTAGACAAACATGGCCTCTTCTTCGGTAAGGGCGATGTTCTCGTGCAGTCGTTTGAAGAAAGACGAATGGCGGTCGAGCCGATAACGGGTGTTTGTCTTAATGAGTTTAAAGCCACATGCGCGCAGGTTTTCGAGGTCGTAGTATAGCTGGCGGCGGGTTATGTCAAGTCGGTCGGCCAGCAATTGTACGGTGTAATCGCGGTTTTCGGTTAATAAGAGCAATAGCTCTAGTTCACGGCTAAGGTTGTTCATTGGGGATAAAAGCTCTAAGAGGTGGTCTGGACTGGTCGGACTAGTCAGGCTAGTCCGACCAGCTCAGACTACCAAGTGCATGGATTCTGATTTATTTCTTCACCACCTTCATCATCTCTTCAACGGCCCTAACCAGTTGTCGGTCGTATCCGTTGAGATAGTCTTCGGGTGTGTTATACACTTCGATGTCGGGGTCGAGCTGAGTGTTTTCGCCATAATTGCCACGCATGTCGCGACATCCCACCTGCGGAATGCCGAACACGATGGAGGGGTCGAGCAGACTTTCCCACCAAACGGCGGTCATGGTTCCTGCAACGGGCGTGCCTATCAGCTTGCCAATGCCCAACTCTTTATATACCCAGGGGAAACCGTGGCCGTTGCTGTAATCGTCTTCGCACACCATTACGCACGAGGGCTTGGTCCATTTGTTAAAGGGGTCGCTACCCACATATCGTCCGTTAGGTACGAATTGCTGGTATTCTTTGCCGCTAAGCAGTGTGCAAAGGTCGTCGTGTAGCCATCCTCCGCCGTTGTGGCGCTCGTCTACGATAACGGCATCTCTGCGGCGGTTGGTGTCGCTGAGCAAGTCGAGATATACTTGACGGAAGCTTGAGCTGTTCATCGCCTTAACATGCACGTAGGCTAAACGGCCTCCCGAAAGGCTATCTACAAGGTGGCGGTTGCGGTCTACCCAGCGTTTGTATAGCAATTCTTGTTGTTCGCCGGCCGAAATGGGACGTATCACCACATCAAAGTGTTTCTTGCCTTTGGGGTTGAACACCGAAATGCGCACAGGTTTGCCCACTTTACCGTCGAGCAAGTGGTAATAGTCTTTGCCTTGCAGAATGCTGTCGCCGTCTATCTTCTCGATGATGCAGCCCGGAGTAACCTTTGTGTTGCGCACGGCAAATGGTCCGCGCTTGATTACTTCTTGCACGCGAAGGCCATCGCCTTGATATTCGGTATCGAAGAAAAGGCCCAATTCTGCCGTTTGCAGTTTCGGAGCGGTGCCCCAAAAGCGTGCGCCAGTGTGCGAGGCGTTCAGTTCACCCAACATTTCGCTGAGCATTTCGCTGAAATCGAAGTTGTTGTTGATGTGGGGAAGGAACTTTTCGTACACCTTACGATAGTTAGCCCAGTCTACTCCGTGCAGCGTAGGCACGTAGAACTTATCCTTAACTTGCTGCCATACATGGTTAAACATGTATTGTCTTTCGGCGTAGGGCTTGAAGTTGAAACGCGCCTCGAACTCAATGTTCTTGCTTGTGTTGCTGCCCAAGTCGATCTTCTTGATGGCGTTGTAGGTGCAGAGGTACAAGTTGCGGAAGTCTTTGTCGGGGATGAATTCGCCGCCGCCCACGTTCTTCATTACGAGGGCCGTTTTGTTTTCGCTAATCTCGCGTTTCCAAAGGTCGTACCCACTTTCGAACGCCGATTGGTAGTACAATGTGTCGCCGCCATTGCTCAGCACATAGTCGCCTAAGTGCGAAGAGTGGTCGGTAAGGCGAATAACGCGGTCGCGGCAGTTCTCCAAATCGAACTCCAAAGCCTTCACATCGTCTTTCTTATCTTTCTTAGCCGAGCCAAGTTTCAGCTTGTCTTCTTCTTTTTCTTTCTTGTTTTCATCCTTTTCTTGCACTTCGTTCTTGGCTAGTTCGCGTTCTTCCTTGTTTCGTCTGAACTTTTCGTAAGCGTCGAGGTCGAAGAACATGATGTAAACGTCGCGTTCGGCACCCCACGAACCATGACTGCGATAGCCGGCGCGGTCGCTACTGAAAAGCATTGCCTTGCCGCCGAGCACCCATCGGGGGCCTACGTCGCTGTATCCGCTTTGCGTAAGGTTGTGAATTTCGCCCTTTCCATCGGCCTTTACCAAGGCAACGTCGGGACTGTTCCAGCCGCCAACGCCGATATAGGATGAGAGCAACCAACGGCTGTCGGGGCTCCATGCAAAGCTAATGTCGCCATCGGAGTAGGAGTAAACGTACTTCCCGTCCATCACCGTGCGCACAGCCTTGCTCTTAATGTCGAGAACGCGCAGGGTGGAGCGGTCTTCGAAGAAGGCGATGCTCTTGCCGTCGGGGCTGAAACGAGGCTGTTGCGAGGTGCGGTCGCTCTTTACCAGCTGTTCTTCTTCAAGTTGAGTGGCGTATGCAAAGCTTTTTTCCTTGTCTAGTTTCAGCTTTGTGCGATAGATTTGCCATAGTCCGCCGCGTTCTGATGCGTAAACGATGCTTCGCCCGTCGGGAGCGAATTGTATTTCGCGCTCTTGTTCGGGCGTGTCGGTTATCTGTTTGGTGGTGCGATAGTTGTTAGACGTAACATACACGTCGCCATGCAGCACAAAGGCCAGCTCCTTGCCGTCGGGCGAAAGTGCAATCTCCGTTGCGCCCGTAAAAAGCGTCTGCCTGTCAAGGTCTGTGTCTATCTTGTCGGTTACGATGTTCACTTTCAGTTTCTGCGGTTGCTCGCCTTGTTTCAAAGTATATATCTCGCCGTCGTAGCCATAACACAGCGTTCCGTTGTTGGCGGCGGTTAGAAAGCGCACGGGATTGGTGGTGTGGCGAGTTAGTTGTTGCTTGCCAGTGCCGTCGATGTTGCGCATGTACACGTTAAAGGTGCCGTCTTCTTCGCTGAGATAGTAAAAGGTGTCGCCCTGCGCCGCCCAAACGGGTGTGCGGTCTTCGCCGTTAAAGTTGGTAAGCTTAGTGTATTTGCCGCCGCGACGCAGCCAAATGTCTCGCGTGATGGGCGAGCGATGGTGCTTGCGCCAGGGGTCTTCGTAGCCCTTTTGGTCGTGATACAGCAAGTCGCCGTTGGGCCTAATGCTGATGTCCATCATCGGAAGGGCCGAGAAAAGGTGGGGTCGGCTGCCGTTGGTGCCCACTTCATACACCTGGGGGAGCATTCTGTTGGCAAAGATAATGCTCTTGGCCGAGGGTATGATGCTACTGGTGTAAAGCACGGTATTGTTGTCTTTAAATGCGATGGGTGTCTCGCTGTTGCTATTGGTGGTTAGTCTGCGTGGCGTACCGCCTTCGCGTTGCATCACATATACATCCATGCTGCCTTCTCGGTTAGAGCAAAACGCCAGCTGCTTGCTGTCGGGACTCCACACGGGATGCGTGTCGTAGGCGGCGTTGGTAGTAAGTTGTCGTGCTGTTCCACCCGTTGTAGGAACGGTGTAGATGTCGCCTTTGTAGGTGAAAGCCACGGCAGAGCCATCGGGCGAGATGGCGCAATAGCGCATCCACAAAGGACTTCCTTGGGCCGATACCGATGTAGCTAGGGCAAGGGCCACGATAGTGAGGGTCGTTTTCATCATCAAATATTGGAATGTCTTTATATTATATGCGATTGTTCGGATAGCTGATGGTGGGGCAGGGTGGCGTTTGCGCCACTTCGTTATGCTGCTCGCGCAAGATGGTTTCCTTGTATATATGGCTGCAAATATATTGATTATTCACGAGACAACAAAGCGGTTGGGAGAGAAAATGTAACAAAGTAGATGGGTTTTAAGTTGATGAGTTGGCTGGTTAACAACTTGGTAGGAATGTTTTCGGTTAAAAGGTGCACCCTTATAGGGCGTTGGTAGCATTTCATAAAGAAATGTTTTGTTAGCGATTTGAACGTGTTGGGAAGATGCAAAATAACTTTTTCAAAAGCGAATTATACGCGAAAAATAACTTTTTAAAAAGCGATTTTCGGCCAATAAATAGCTTTTTAAAAAGTTATTGGTTGCATTGCTTTTTGCAGCATGGTGTTTACATACGGCTAGCAAAAGGCATTTTGCAGTGTCAGGGAGAATGTTTTTAGTGTGATAAGGTTGACTTCTTGCCGCCGTTGTCGGCTTTTGTCTATCGTTTGACCATATTTCTGCGGTATATGGTGTAAGTATTGATAGTGCAAAGAAGTATAATAAAGCGTCAAAAATACTTTGAATAATCACCAAAATATAGTATTTTTGCAACGTGTTATGCAAGTAGCATACCTAAATCAAGGTATTGCCAACGGGCAAAAAGTTTGTTTTTTGTACAGGTTTTAGCCGAAAGCATCGGCCAAACTTGGCGTTTTTATCGTGCAGGGTGTGCGTTGTTCTTGGGGAGGAGGCGCGTTCCGTGTGTCGAAAGGTAAGGCGCAAACATGCCAAACTAGCCCCCAGAACCATGATGCGCAACGCAAAAGACGGCCCTTTGGCACATGGGGATTGCCCAGGCTCGCCTAAAACAAACGCGATAGATAACAGGAAATAATACAAACATAATTAAATAATTAAATTTCAATCAATTTATGTGGTTAATCAATTCTTCTATCGGTAGAAAGGTTGTCATGTCTGTAACC
>ERZ772827.750-NODE-750-length-17385-cov-3.568379_pt1 | contig 17385 bp, 25 predicted proteins | sample MGYA00580850_ERZ772827 | MGnify/ENA primary metagenome ERZ772827 (study PRJEB29015, sample SAMEA2737950) | human oral metagenome | biome: human oral; feature: human-associated habitat; material: dental | place: China | collected 2145 ...
TATGGTACTTAAAAAAAGTGATTTTAGAAATATTAAAATAATATGAAGAATATTTTAGGTTTACTATTCCAATTTTCTATACATCAAAATTAAGGGTTGCAAAATTTATTCTCATTGGTCTAAGAATTTTTCGATCTTATGTTTGGTAAATATTTTTTAGAGATACTTAACTACATACATTAATTTTAATAGTATCATAGTAAAACTAGACATGAATTCTGTTATTCTTTATAATACGTCTATACGGGTCTGTGGTTGAAAGTCGAGGCCAGTCGCAGGCAAAACGATCCACATAAGCAGCCCAAAGGGTTGTGAGCATGGTGCGGCTTAGGTGTAAGTCCTGCCGGTTAAACCGAGAGAGGTAGTAGTGGGGAGTCTCAGACTTATGAGCGAACCCTCCAGCAGGCGAGTGTGGGGGCAAAGACCAGGTCAGCCGTATAAGGGCACATGAGGATTTTCTCATGTGCTTTTTCTTTTTATACATTTGTATATTATAAAATCTATAAAAAACCACTAATCATGGGAAATTTTTTATACATAGGAGTAATATTTATGCATGCTATGTATAAAATTAAAATATGAATACAGGGATTTTGCGATAATATTGAAATTTATATACAAAATTATTGACATAATTATACTAAGTCTATATACTATTATAAAGTAGTAGTAAGTTAGAATAATGAGGTTGATAATATGTTAAATAGCAAATTAAAAAAATTGATTGTTGGTGGTTGTATGTTAGTGATGGCGGCTTCTTTAGTTGGTGGTTGTGGTTCCTCTAATCAACCTACATCTAATAAACTTGTCGTTGGTACTAATGCTACATTTGTTCCATTTGAGTTTAAAGATGAAAAATCTCAAGATTATACAGGTTTTGATATTGAATTGATTCGTGCGATCGGTAAACGTATTAATAAAGATGTAGAGCTAAAAAATGTAGCTTTTGATGCTTTGATTCCAGCTTTGAATACACATGATATTGATGTTGCTGCATCTGGTATGACCATTACAAAAGCGAGAAGTGAAAAAGTATTATTTTCTTCTCCTTATTATGAAAATGCTTTAGCAGTAGTATATAGAGATGGAACGGCTGTGAACTCTCTTGATGATTTAAAAGGTAAAAAAATTGCAGCCCAATTAGGTACTACTGGTGCAGATTTAGCTCATAAAATTGAAGGTACTACTGTAAAAGAATTTGACCATAGCAATGAAGCTTTGTTAGAATTACAGAATGGTGGTGTTGATGCAACTGTAATCGATTTACCTGTAGCTCAATATTACAGTACTAAGCATCCTGACCAACATATTAAATTTATGGCATATCCAAATACTAAAGAATATTTGGGCTTAGCAATTAATAAAGAAAATAAAGAATTGCAAGAACAAATTAATAAGGCAATTGCTGATATGAAGGCAGATGGTGAATTTAATACATTATATAAAAAATGGTTTAATGTAGATGCACCTACTGATATGCCAGTGGTTTTAGAATTTAAATAATAGGAGAGATCATGAGTTTTAATTGGGGGTTAATTGCGGATAACTTACCGCTTTTACTACAAGGTGCTCTGGTGACTGTTGAAATTACGGCTATGTCTGTAGGTTGTGGTTTCTTTATCGGTCTTTTAGTATCTTTAGCAAATTTATCTAAATTTAGTTTAGTTAGATTGTTAGCAAAATGTTATGTAGATATCATTCGTGGTACGCCACTATTGGTACAAATTTTCTTGATCTATTTTGCCTTGCCTATGATTACAGGTCAACGGATTGATCCATATATTGCGGCTGTTACCGCGTGTAGTATTAACTCTGGTGCTTATGTATCTGAAATTTTCCGTGCTGGTATTCAATCTATTGATAAAGGTCAAATGGAGGCTGGTCGTTCTCTTGGGTTAACTTGGGGACAAACTATGCGTTACATCATTATGCCTCAAGCTTTTAAAGCAATTATTCCTCCGTTAGGGAATGAATTTATTGCCATGTTGAAAGATTCCTCTTTAGTTTCTGTTATCGGCTTCGAGGAGTTGACACGTCGTGGTCAATTAATCATTGCTAAAACCTATGCATCCTTTGAAATCTGGGGTACGGTTGCTGTGATTTACCTTATTATGACAGTGACTATCTCACAATTAGTTGGATATCTTGAAAGGAAATATAGCATTAAATGATTAAATTAGAAAATGTACATAAATCTTTTGGTAAAAATGAAGTACTAAAAGGTATTAATTTACATATTGAACAAGGTCAAGTTGTTGTAATCATCGGTCCTTCTGGTTCTGGTAAAAGTACGGTACTGCGCACTATGAACTACTTAGAAGAACCTACATCTGGTAAGGTTATCGTAGATGGTATGGATCTTTCTGATAAGAAAAAGTTAAATGACGTTCGTGCTGAAGTAGGAATGGTATTCCAAAATTTTAATCTATTCCCACATATGACGGTTATGGAAAATCTTACCTTAGCACAAACTAAGGTTCGTAAAACATCTATGGAAGAGGCTAAGAAGATAGGTCAAGCTTTACTTGATCGAGTAGGTTTGGCGGATAAAGCCAATGCATATCCTGATTCTTTGTCAGGTGGTCAAAAACAGCGTGTTGCTATTGCTCGTGCTTTAGCTATGAGACCTAAAGTAATGCTTTTTGATGAACCTACTTCAGCTCTTGATCCTGAAATGGTTAGTGAAGTACTAGATGTAATGAAGTCTTTAGCTGAGGAAGGTATGACGATGGTCATTGTTACTCATGAAATGGGCTTTGCGAAAAAGGTAGCGGATAGAGTTTTATTTGTTGATGGTGGCTTGATTTTAGAAGATGATACACCTGAACGAGTATTCGATGCTCCTACAAATGAAAGAACAAAATCATTTTTAGACAAAATTTTAATAGATTAATTAATGATATTATAGGAAGCAAATTCTAGAATTAGAAATTGCTTCCTGTTTTTTTACATTAAATTTAACCTATTTATTTATATTAATTTTTATTATATATGTATAGCTTAATATCTATTATCTTATCAATTATATATCATATTGTCAATTTTAACAATTTTTTAGAATAGTTTACTAATTATTTTTTCTTGTATTTTATTAAAAAAAAGTGTAATATACTCTCATAAAGAAAAATATATTTATTAAAAAAGGAGGCTACTATGATTAAAATTAAAGTTTCTGATTTTATGGGTAAACATAAATTAACAATAAAGAAACTAGCTGAAGAAACATCTTTAAGTAAACCAACTATTGCATCCTTATATCATGAAAAAACTCAAAGAGTTGATTTCGATACTATCGAAAAATTATGTAAATACTTCGACTGTAAAATTGAAGACTTATTTGAGTATATTCCTGATGAAATTCAAACCCAAGAATAGTTTAATCTTTCAGTAGTACAGTCCATAAGTCATAAAGAACTTTGGGGAAAGTTGCTTATGAACCATACTACTTAAAGATTAATTATTTTTTTGTTTTTGGGGGGCTAGGTTTATGTTTGAAACCTTAGATATTTCTTTTATAAAATTAGTTATTTTATTTTTACCTGGATTAATTGGTATGACATTATTTCTTCTTTTATTTGTTCCAAAAGTAAAATTAGATTTTAAAGAAAAATTGTTGTATTCAGTAATATTATCAGTCGTTTCTTATCTGTCTAATTTTGAACTTCTAAAAGAATTATTAAATTCAAAAGAAATTTTAAATAAAAGTGTAACTGCAAGTTTCATTTTTTGTGCTATTTTTAAATCAGTTCGTATAATTATTTTAATTTTAGTTTTAAATAAATTAAGATTTATTGACAAAATTTTTAATCTTTTTGATTCAGATATTGTTGAAGAAGAAAAAAATCTTCTTGATATAATTTACACAAAAAATCAATTTTCAAAATATCTAACTAAATATGTAACAATACGATGTAAAGATGGTAATCGTTATGTTGGAGTATTAGAAATTTACACATATAAAGATGATATAATTCACTTATTTTTATATGATGTAGATTGGTATAAACCAAACAAAACAGAAGTTTATAGTTCATACAAAAGTATTGTTTTACATTTCAAAATAGTAGATATTTCTTTAGAATATATGGAGGGATAAAATGAGTAATGATAAAAAAAATACTACTGGAAATGCAAAAGTTAAATCTAATGATATACAATTAAACTATACTATTGGCATTGAAAGTGGTAATGTTCTAACAACACAAAACGAAAAATTTGAAAAAACTAATAATGGAAAATCAAAACCAAAACCAAAACCTTAATTTAAAAGATAGAGCTACTCCAAATGAGGGAGTGATAAATTTATATGGAGCTAAATACAAGTCTAATAACATATTCTGATTTTATTTTAGAAAAACCAACTTATTTAAAAAGCATTGTTAATATGGGAAATCCTGATGAAACACCAATAAATATTTCATTAGGAGATGCTAATTTAAAAGCAAATATCATTAATGAATATTTTGTAAATAAAGATAAAACTTTAATATCTTGTAATGCAAATTTTTCAGAAAATCCTTTTATTGAAGCATTTCTTTCAGAAATGGCTATTTATTTTTATAGACCAACTCATTTAAATTTAGAAAATGGATTTGCAGATAAAATAACAATTACTTCGATTTATTTTAGAAATATTTCAAATAACAAACAATCTTTTGAAACTAAGGAATTTGATATAATTCCTTTAAAAGATAGAGTTATCGTTAATTTTTTAATTGATAACTCTATCTTATCTAAATCATCAGTAATAAAATATTAAGTTTTAAGAATTAGGGGTAGCTTTATTTAACATTTTAGGATCTAGTCTATTTTTTAGATATTGATAAATCATTCTATTTACTGCTTCTATATCTTCCACTTCTCTTCTAATTAATAATTCCTCAACTAAAGTTTCAGTTGCAATTCCTGTTAAATCAATAGTAATTGTAGCAATACCAGTTCTTTTTTCTTCCATTCAAATCACTCCTTTTAAATTAATTAATAGTTATAAATTTTTACTTTTTTTCTTTACCATAGAGGAAACCAATTTGCAGAAATTCATTTTTTGAATTTTTTGATCTGTTCTTCTTCAACTGCTTCATTAAAAAGAGTTTCTAATTCCTGTTTTTCTTCAATAGAAATATCTAGACTATCTACAAATTTTTTAAATTTTTCATCGATTTCCCCTACTTTTGATTTGAATAGTCCTTTGGTTTCCAACTCTTCCAAAAAATTAATAAGATTAATATCCATAGTATTTCCTCCCTTATAATAAAAATATAATTAGTAATTTTAATTAATTTTATTAATTTTTTTAAATAAATAAACTAAAATATTAAAACTAATAAACTATTTACTTAATACTATAATACAAAATTAAAAGTTGTCAAGTATTTTTTTTAGTGCTATACTAAGTTATCAAAATAAAGATATTAGTTAATTATTTAATCTAAGTAATTAAGAAAGGAGTTAGGATGAGAACAACTAGTGAAATTTTAAAAGAATTTAGAAAAAATAGAGAAATGACTGCTGCAATGATGGCTGAAAAATTAGGGATATCTGCTGTAACTATGTCTGCCATAGATGTTGGTAGAAAAAAGCTCTCTGAACAAATGCTTGAAAAACTGGAAACTATGTTACCTAAAGATGATTTTATAGATTTATTAAAATCCGAAAGAGAAATGAACCTACCTTCTTTTTTACAAAAAAAATTTGAAAAATATAATATTCAGTCGGAATCTGTAACTGATACTACAAATATATCAGAAGTATCAGAAGAGGGTAAAAGAAAGATATATGATTTTATAGAACTTGTAAAAACTGCTGAAAGGGCAAGAAATAATAGAGAAACTGTTAATATCACAAATTTATCTACTGAAAACAAAGAAAAAGCAAGAGAATATATAGAATTATTAGAAATAAAACAAGAAAAAAATATATAATTTTGTAATATATTATTTAAAAATAAAAAAATAATTCTAATTAATTTTAAAAATCTTTCTACTTACATAAAATAGGACTTTTAAGAGAGGTCCTATTTTTTATTAAAAAATTTTTCTTGACTTTTCTTTAAAATAAGTTATTATTATAAATAAATTAGTTTAATAAATTTAAGTTATAAGTTTAATTTTAAAAGGAGTTTTTTATGAGTGTTTATGAAGCATATAAATATTACATAAAAATAAGAGATGGAACTATAATTTTGGATGGGAAAGAATGTCCAAATATTATTGAGAAGCATTGTTTTTATAATAAAGCTGCTTTTAAAAAAAGTTTCAAAAAACTTTCTGAAAAATATAGAGGAGATCAAATACTTACATACCAAAATATTAGAGGCAGGTGGTATGAATGTCCAAAACCAAATATTTAAATAATAAAGAGATTGCTCGTAGTTATTGTAGTTGTGGGAATTATTTATATTCAGATACTGAAAAAAGAATAAAAGTAGCTAGTAGAAATCAAGTTACTTATTATTTTGAAGAAAAATGTTTAGAAATAAACTGCTCACATTGCAATAAAAGTACCAAAGTGAAGTTATAAAATGTATGGATTAGATAGAGCTTGTATCTCTGTTGATGTTGAAACTGATATTTTGTATGTAAGGGAAAAGATTAAGATACTTTTTCCACATTCTTTTTCAGAGAGTCTTTCTAATAGTATGAATAGTTATAAAATTGATAAAAAAAATATTAATTTTATAAAATTGGAAGAAAAAAAGCTAAAAAAAATAACAACTATTAAAATTGACTTTTCATATCCTAGATTTTTTGAAGAAGATAATATTTATCCATTAGATGATGAATTTCAAAAAATCATGGTAGAAACGGACTTATTATCACTAATTAATAAACTAACAGATTATGAAATTAAAATAAGTGAATTAAAATATGATTATTTTGAATTCACTACACAAGAAGTAGTTGGGAATTTTTATAAATTTCATAATATTGTGAGTTATTTTTTTAAAGCACTCACAAGAAAATATGATGATTTAGATAAAGTTCAATATTATAACTTTAATCAAAATGAAAATAAATTTTATACAACAGGATTTAGTTTTCAGCCAATGTCAGGCTGGAAGATAAAACTTTATTCTAAAGGACATGAAAACAATAAGAAAAATACAAGGAAAGTTAAGGGAGCAATCCTGAGACTTGAACACAGATTAACTAAGAAAATTATAAAAAATTATTTTGAATTTAACTCAATAAAATACATAACAATAGAAAATATTAAAGATTGTATACAAAACACAATATCTCAAACTTTGGGACAAATACTGATAGATGAAGTAGAAAAATCAGTAGAAGTTTTAAAAGAAAAGTTTTTTAATTTCAGATGTCAAGATCTAGATTCTCTTGTTAGAGATAATTTAGAATGGATATTTGATTATAAGATACTTGATGATATTGTTACTAGTAGTAGCACAAAATGCTACAGGCAGATTGTTTTTTATAGAAGTAAAATAAAAGACATTCTAAATCATTCACAGCAAAGAGCATCTCCACAAAGAGATTTTTTTTCTAATATAGAGAGGCTCGAACTATTCTTCGCAAATCTAATACTTTTCAATGTAAAAGTCAAATGTAGCACCAAAAATCATTTGGCATTTTTTTGCAAAAAGTAGGAAGAAAAAACTTCCTATTTTCACACTTTCAAAAAAATTTTTCCCTTTATTATCAATACTTTTTTATAGTTTTCTCGCGTGATAATTATGTGATGCACCTTAATCCCAAAACTGAAAATATCTTAATTTGATTTTATTATGCAATAAGAAAAAACAAAATAGAACCAGGAGAGAGCTATGAATGAAATAATTGAATTAAGTTTACTTAAAGAAGTAGCAAATAATCCAAGACTCATAACTACTGAACAAGTAGAAATATATAAAAATATTCTTCAAAGATTTGGAAATATTATTCCAGTTATTATTGATGACAATAATTATGTTATAAGCGATTATGCAAAGATAAAAGCTGCAATAGAACTTGGAATAAAAGAGATTAATTGTATAAGAATTAATAATCTTTCAGAAAATGAAGTTCAAACAATAAGAATAGCTGAAATAAGAGCAGTAGAACTTGGTAAATGGGATTATCAAAAACTATTTGATGAACTTTCAAAAATTGGAGAAGATTTTAAACTGACAGGCTTTGATTTAGATGAAATATTAGAGCAATTACCAACAGAAGCACTTGATATTAATGGAATTGATGAGATAGATGTTCCTGAACTTCAAGATGAAGCTTTTACAAAACAACAAGATATTTGGCTACTTGGAAATCATCGTTTAATGTGTGGAGATTCTACAAAATTGGAAGATGTTAAAAAATTAGTAAATAATGAAGTCATTGATTTATTAGTAACAGATCCACCATACAATGTTGATTATCAAGCAGCAAATGGACAAAAAATAAAAAATGACAATATGAATAGTGAGAATTTTTATAGATTTTTATTAGCTTTTTATAAAAATGCTTATGAGGTGATGAGAGCAGGAGCAGGATTTTATATATTTCATGCAGACTCTGAAACAAAAGCATTTCGTGGAGCATTAATAGAAGCAGGTTTTAAAATATCTCAGTGTTTAATTTGGGTTAAAAATCAGTTTATCCTTTCTAGGCAAGATTATAACTGGAAACATGAGCCTTGCCTTTATGGCTGGAAAGAAGGAGTAAAACACTTTTTTATAAGAAATTTTACTCAGGATACAATCCAAGAAATTTACTCAAAAACCGAAAATATGTCAAAGAAAGAATTACAGGAAACTTTAAAAAATATTTTAGAAGAGTATACAACAATTATCAGAGAAAACAAGCCTTTGAAAAATGATATTCATCCAACGATGAAACCAATAAGGCTTATATCAAAACTGATACACAATTCAAGTAAAGAAAATTGGAATGTTTTAGACTTGTTTGGTGGCTCTGGAAGTACTTTAATAGCTGCTGAACAACTAAAAAGAAAAGCATTTTTAATGGAATTTGATGAAAAGTATGCTGATGTAATTGTTAAGAGATATGCTGAAATGGGTAAAGAAGATATAAAACTTTTAAGAAATGGAAAAACTTATAACTGGAATCAAATTAAAAGCGAACTCTATGCTGGTGATGTAACATGAAAAAAGAAACATTTTCAAATGAACAACTGGTTGTAATGGAGATTTATATTGAACTTGAGTTAACTAAGTTTAGTAATAAAAAGAAAGATTTATATTCTGAAATCCAAAAAAGAACCAAACATAATCTAAATACAATTACAAGTTGGATTAGAAGATATTTGGAAAAATATAAGAAAATTAGAGAAGAACTTCAAGAAGAAAAAAATGCAAGAATATGCAACTTTGAGGGCTTGACAGAAAAGCAATCAAAATACATTATGTTTAGAATGTGTGGATTTGGGAAAAAAGAAGCAAAAACAAAAGCAGGATATAGTGAAAAGACAAAAGTTGCTAATATTGAAAAAAATCCAAAGGTTGCTAACAAATTAATAGAATTAAGAGAAGATTTATTTAGTGATGTAAGATACGGAGTAATGGCTAATCTTAATGCTTTAGCAACAATTAGAGAAAGAGGAATTAATGGAGTTGATGTTGTAGAGTACACAGATGCCTCAACACCTGATGGACACGAGATAACTAAGACTGTTACTAAGCAGTATCAGTATGTAGCAGCAGTAGCTGCAGCTAAGACTATCAATGACATACTTGGCTATAAGATCAGTGATGAGTTGAAGATAGAGGAAGCAAAGAAAAAAGAAAAAGAAGGTCAGCTTGTTCTTATCGAATAAGGTACTGTCAGCCGTTTTTATGAGTTGAGGGTCCAAGAGGCTCGAAACTTATCAAATTTAGATTTTTTTTCAAGCTTGCCAAAAATATTTTTATATACGTGAAAGGAGAAAAATGCAGGAGATATTAGCAACTGAAAATAGAATTGCAAAGTTATTTCAATTTTCAGAAAGAAAAGTTAGAGATTATTTTAAGGCAGCTAGAGTTGCTCCTGGGAAATATGATTTGCTCCAAGTTATAGAAATATTTGTTGAAAAGAACTCAGGAAAAGATGAAGCATCAGAATTAAAAAGAGCTGATAAAGATTTAAAAGAATATAAATTACAGATTTTGAAAAAAGAGTACCATCATGAAAGTGATGTTGTTCACATAGTTTCAAATATGAACTATAATTTTAAATCAAAATTAATGGCTATTCCTAGTAAAATTTCAGTTCAATTGTTGAATAAAAATAATCAGCTTGAAATTGAAGATATTTTAAAAAAAGCTGTTATTAATGTTTTAGAAGAATTGGTTGATTACAAATACGAAGAAAGTGAGTTTGGAGAAGATGAAGATACAGGGAAAACATACAATAAAATTGATTGAAAATATTGTAAAAGATACCTTAGCTCCACCAGAAGATTTGACAATTGCTGAATGGGCAGATAAATACAGAGTGCTTTCAAGAGAGAGTGCAGCAGAAGCTGGAAAATGGGAAACAGAAAGAACACCATATATGAAGGCAATCTTTGATTGTGTTACTGATACAGTAACAAAGTCAATTAGTATCATGAGTTCAGCACAAGTTGGAAAAACAGAATTACTTTTAAATATTTTAGGAAGATATATGCACTTAGATCCATGTCCTATCCTCTTTGTGCAGCCAACAGTTGATGATGCAAAAGCTTTCTCAAAAGAGAGAGTTGAGCCAATGTTAAGAGATACAAAAGTTTTAAGTAAACTGATAAAAAAAGCTAATAAAAGAGAATCAGGAACAGTACAAGGAAAAATGTTTCCTGGGGGATATGTAAGATTTGTTGGTGCAAACTCTCCTTCAGGATTAGCAAGTAGACCTATAAGAATTACCCTTTTAGATGAAGTTGATAGATTTCCTTTATCGGCTAAAAAAGAGGGAGATCCTGTAAAACTTGCTGAAAGAAGAACAAATAATTATTTTAATAGCAAAAAAATAAGAGTTTCTACTCCCACAGATGATGCAACTTCTAAAATACAATTATTGTATTTAGCTGGTTCACAAGAAGAATGGAGTTTACCTTGTCCATATTGTGGAAAATATCAAGCCTTAGAATTTGAACAACTTAAATATCAAAATTTGATAGAGCCTGAATTTGAGTGTAAATTTTGTGGAGAAAGTGCAGTTGAAAGTGAATGGAAAAAATATGGGCAAACTAATGGAAAATGGATAGCTAAATTTTCAAACGAAAAAGAAAATAGGAGTTTTCATCTTAATGCTTTAGCTTCACCTTGGGTAAGTTGGAAAGAAATTATAGCTGAATATCTAAATGTTAAAGATGATGATTTTCAATATAAAACTTTCATAAATACTGTATTAGGTAAAACATTTACTGTAAATCTTGATAGTGCTATGGACTATGAAGCAATTTATGAAACAAGAGAAGACTATGGAGCAGAATTACATGACAATGTTGTTATACTGACAGCAGGAGTGGATGTCCAAGATAACAGACTAGAAGTTGAAGTTGTCGGATGGGCTTATGGATATGAAAGTTATGGAATTATTTATAGAGATTTTCCAGGAGATCCTGGTAAAGAAGAAGTATGGCAACAATTGGATACTTTTTTAAGAAAAAAATTTAAATATAAAAATGGGAAATTTTTAACAATAGCAGCAACTCTTATAGACTCGGGTGGACACCATACTGGAAGTGTTTACAAATATGTTTACAAAAAAGAAAAAAGAGGAATTTATGCAATTAAAGGGCAGGGAGCCTGGGGAGTTAATATTTTAAATGGTTTTAGAAAAACAACAAAAAAAGGGACTCCTTCAGTAAATTTACTAAGTTTAGGAGTAAATGCTTTAAAAGACTTAACATATTCAAGACTTTCTATTTTGCAAGGAACAGGAAAATGTCATTTTCCAAAAGCAAGTACACAAGGATATGGGATAGATTATTTTAAAGGCTTAACCTCAGAAGTAAAAGTAAAGAAATCTACACCTAGAGGTATGAAAATAGCTTGGGAGATACTTGATGGAAGAAGAAATGAACCATTAGATCTAAGAAACTATGCAACAGCTGCAATTGAATTAATTCCAATAGATTTACATGATAAAAAATACAATAGAAAAGGAGATAGAAAATGAGTTTTACAGTAGAACAATGCCAAGAACATTTAGATGCTTGGTTAGAAGCAGATTTAGCTGTCACGAAAGGACAAAGTTATACGATTGGGAAAAGGGTTCTAACAAGAGTTAATGCAATGGAAATCGCAAGAAATATAAAGATTTGGCAAGACAGATTACAACAAGCAAAGAGAAGAAGTTCAGGACCTAGAACAATTCAGATAGTTCCAAGATAGGAGGAAACATGAATTTAATTGATAAGGCAATAGGTTATTTCAATCCTGAAGCTGGTACAAAAAGAATTAAAGACAGACTGAAATATAATAACCTTGTAAAAATTGAGAAAGGTTATTCAAATAAAGATGATCCTGTTCTTAAAAATTGGAATGTTGGAGCTAATAGTCCTGATGAAGATTTGTTATTAAGTCTTGAAGATTTAAGAGCAAAGTCAAGAAACTTATATATGAATAATGATCTTGCTGGAGCTGCACTAAAAAAAATGAGAACTAAAACTGTTGGAAGTGGCTTATTGCCAAAACCGACAATTAATTATGTCTATTTAGGAATAGAAAGAGAAAAAGCAAAAGAGCTAGAAAGAATTATAAAAAATAAGTTTAATGCATGGGCTTTATCTCCTAATTCTGATGCAAGTAGAATGTTTAGTTTTTATGATTTACAATCACTGTTACAACTTAGTTGGATAATGAATGGAGATGCTTTTGCAATTCCAATGAGAAAACACAGAAAAGGAGTTAGTATAGAGCTTTGTATTCAACTTCTTGAAGCAGATAGAATTGTGAATCCGATAGGAACTATTAATAAATATATAAAATCAGGAGTTGAGTATGATGAACAAGGAGAGCTTAAAAAATACTATATAGCTTCGTCACATCCAGGAGATAACTTTAATTACAAAGTAAAAGGGTATCCAGCTTTTAACAGTTTAGGTAGAAAAAATATCTTACATATTTTTGAACCTGAACGAATAGGACAAAGAAGAGGAGTTCCAATTTTAGGTCCGATTATTTTTTCACTTAAACAACTAGGAAAATATAAAAGCTCTGAATTAACAGCAGCAGTTATCAATGCAATGATAGGACTTATTATTGAAAGTGAAAGTGCTGATGAAGATGGATTTGCAGGAGGTTTTGGAACAACTGATGAAGAAAATACACCAGAAAATCCAAAACAAAAAGAACAACAAATAACCTTAGATCATGGAACTTTAGTAGTAGGTAAACCAGGGGAAAAAATAAAAGAATTTTCTACAAGTAGACCCAATAAAAATTTTAAAGAATTTGTTGAAGCAATATATGAAGAAATAGGAGCAAACTTAGAGATTAGTAAAGAAGTTTTGATGTCTAGCTTTAAAAATTCATATAGTGCTGCAAAAGCTTCACTTGAAGAAGCACATCAAAGGTTTCAAGTTTCAAGAAAAATATTAGAAAGAACATTCTGTCAACCAATTTATGAAGAATTTATACTTGAACTTATAAAAAATGGGGATATAGATTGTCCAAGATTTTTTGAAGATGAGTCAGTTCGTTATGCTTTTACTCGTTGTATATGGGTAGGTGCTGGGAAATCATCTCTTGATCCATTAAAAGATGCTAATGCAAATGGTAAAGAACTAGAAAACTTTACTACAAGTAGAAGTATCATAGCTGCTACATTAGGTTATGATTATGAAGAAATCTTTAGAGAAAGGGCAGAAGAAGAAAAGGAAATTGCTCTTCTTGAAAAAGACCTAAAAGCTATTCGTAAAGGGGGTGAAAAATAATGCCTAAAATACAAAAAAATAAGTTTTTTGAAATAAAGAACCTAACAGAAAATACTGCTGAAATTAGAATATATGGAACTATAACAAAATGGGCTTGGGAAGATTATGGAGAAGTTAGTTCAGCTAATTTTGCAAAGGAATTACAAAATTATAAGAATGTTTCTCAAATAAATCTGAGAGTAAATTCTCCTGGTGGAGATGTGTTTGAAGCAAGTGCTATTTACAATCTTTTAAAAGATTTTGCAAAAGTAAATAATATACAAATAACTGGCTATATAGATGGATTAGCTGCAAGTGCTGCAAGTTTTTTAATTTTATGTGCATCTAAGATAGTTATGGGAATAGGAGCATTGTTTATGATACATAATCCTTTAACCTATGCCTATGGGAATTCAATAGAATTACAAAAACAAATTGAACTTTTAGATACAGTTAAGGAATCTATTTTAGACATTTACTGTACAAAATCTAAATTAAGTAGAGAAGAAATTGCTGAAAAAATGAACAATGAAAAATGGTTTCGTGCTAATGAAGCTCTTGAAGCTGGTTTTATTGATGAAATAGTAGAAAATGATAATTCATTAGAAAATATTAAAAATATTTCAAATGAGCTACATATTGAAAATTTTATTCATCAAGATTTGTTAAAAGAAAAGTTAAAAGAAATTGAAAATATGAAAAATATAGGAGGAATAAAGATGCCAAAAAGTGTACAAGAATTATTGAATGAGTATCCACAATTAATGAATGATTTTAAAAATCAAATTATTAGCGAACAAGAAGAAAGTCAAAAAGAAACAATTAAAAATGCTGTTCTTGAAGAAAGAAAAAGAATAGAAGCATTAGAAAAAATTCCAGTTATAAATGAAAAGCAAAAAGAAATTATAAACAAAGCAAAATATGAAGAACCTAAAGACCCAAAAGATATCATGGCAGATTTCTTTATGTCAAATGCTAATAAAGCACATGAAGAAATTGAAAAAATTAAAAATGAACAAAAAGAGAGTGGAATTAATGATATAACACCTTCAACTGAAGAAGAACAAGATGATGTCTTTAATGAAATATGTGCTGCTGCAATACAAGCTTTCAATAAAAAATAGGAGGATAAAATATGTCAAAAAATAAAATTTATACAAGTACAGACCAAAGAATATTTCAAGGAGATTTCCCAATTGAAACAAATGCTCTGACACTTCAAACAAAGGTTGAAGCAGGAGATATTGTTGCATTAAGTACAGGCAAAAAATTTGGGAAATATGATGGAACAACTTATTCTGATGTTTATGGAGTTGCTTATGAAACAACAGAAAATGCTGGACAAACAGTGGTTATCTTAACAGGTGGACTTGTAAAAAACTTTGTTAAGTTTAATGGAAAAGAAGAAGAATTAACTATTGCATTAAGAAAAATAGGAATATTTATAAAATAAGGGAGGAATAAAATGCCAGGATTATATACACCAGTAACAATAAAAAAAGTTAGACAAAATTTAGATGTGAAAAGAGATTTTTTAACAGGTCTTTTCTTTGAAAAATCTTCTAAATCATTGACACCAACAATTATATTAGAGTATACAAAAGCAGGAGAAGCAGTAGCTCCATTTTTAACACCAATGGAAGCAGGAAGACCAGTTTATTCAAGAACTAAAAAATCTAATGTAATTAATGCTCCTTCAATTGGTCCAGAATATTCATTGACTGAAAAGGATTTATTTGAAAGACCAGCAGGAGCAAGTATTGAAGAATTTAATCCAGCAATAGAAACTGGAAAAAGAATAGGAGAAATATTAGGAGATCAAGAAAATTATATAAAAAATAGAATTGAATTAATGGTATCTCAATTTTTAACAACAGGTATCGTTAAGTCTGGAGATAAAGAAATTGAGTATGAAGTTAATTATGAATTAGGTAATAAAGTTACATTAGCTTCAGGGAAAAAATGGACTGATACAGGGGTTAATCAGTTATCTAGCTTAGATAGCATAATTCAAAAAGCAGAAGAAAATGGCTATAAAACAGAAAATATTGTTTTAGGATTAAAAGCAGCAGATTTACTAGTAAATTCAGAAGCATTTAAAAAAGCTGTTTCTCAAGATTTACAAAGTGAATTTGTAAAAAAAGCAGTTAGAACTTATCCAGGAATAATTTGGATAGGAACTTATAAAAAATTTGGAGTTGAACTTTTCTCTTATAGTAGAAAAGTAACTGATACTGATGGGAAATCAATTCAATTAATGCCAACAAATATGGTAATTGGAGGTCCTGCTGCTGGGGAAATAATCTATGCTCCTATTGTATTTATGGGAAATGGATTTGTACACATGACTGAAAGATATTCTAACTTAGATACAACAAATCCTAAAGCAGCAAAGATAACAACAGAATCTCGTCCTGTTTTACAACCTTGCGATGTAGATGCATATTTTTCTTATGTGGTATGTGATGAATAAAGATAAGGGAGTTTTTACTCTCTTATCAAATTTATAAAAATGGAGGATGTATGAAAGTAAAGTTTGAAAGACATTATGGAGAATATAAAATAGGTGATTTTGGTAATTTTGAAAAAGGAGAAGAATTAAATTATGTTCTAGCAACAAAGACAGCATCAATTATAGAAGATAATGATTTCGAAGATAACGAAATTATTGAGACTGAAAAAGAAGAAAAAGAAAATTCTGTTAAAGAAGCTTCAGAAGATAATAGCGAAATAACTAAAAGTGGAAAAACTAAGAAAAAATAAAAGGATCTAAAATGAACTTTAAAGAGCAATTAAAAGAAGATATAAAAATTTTTCTAAATTTAGATGAATTTGGAGAAGAAATAACTATTCAAAACAAAAAATATATTGGAGTTATGGAAAGACCTGATAATGAAAGTAATAAAGCAGAATACGAAGGACTTTCAAAAGAAGTTGATTATATACTTTATTTAGAGTATGAAGCAGAATTAGAAAAATACACAGCGGGAAAGCAAATAGACGTAAATAATGGAACATTTGAAGTCTATAGGTCTTATAAAGAAGAAAGTTTATTTATTTTAGAACTTCAAGAAAGGATAGGAATTTAATGCAACATTTTTTGGAAGTAAAGAATATAGACCTAGCTCAAAATATGTTAAAAACTATTCCTAATGGAATTGAAAGAGCTATCACTGGAACTATTAATAGAACTCTTAATAAAGTTAAAACTGAAATAAAAAATAAAACAACTTCTGAATATAACATAAAAAAGAGCGATATTGAAAGTAAATTAAATTTAACAAAAGCTACATTTTCTGTTTTAAGAGGAACAATAGCTGCTAAAACTCCGAGATTAGCTTTATCAAAATTTTTAACTTCCCAATCAAAAAGTCAAATAAAAGTTAAAATAAAAAAAACTGAAAGTTCTAAAACAGTTAAAGGGAAAAATGAATATACTGGAAAGCCTTTTATAGCCACTATGAAAAGTGGACACAAAGGGATATTTCAAAGAAAAAATAATAGTAGGTTTCCAATTAAAGAATTGTACACAATAGGAATTTCTGAAATGTTAGG
>ERZ772827.751-NODE-751-length-17368-cov-4.353492_pt1 | contig 17368 bp, 17 predicted proteins | sample MGYA00580850_ERZ772827 | MGnify/ENA primary metagenome ERZ772827 (study PRJEB29015, sample SAMEA2737950) | human oral metagenome | biome: human oral; feature: human-associated habitat; material: dental | place: China | collected 2145 ...
GAAACGAACATCTGAGAAGAAACGAACATCTGAGAAGAAACGAACATCTGAGAAGGAACGAATATCTGAGAAGGAGTGAATATCTGAGAAGGAGTGAACATTTGAGAATGAGTGAATATTTGAGAATGGGTGTGTATTTTAAAATGAGCGAACATCAGAAACGGATCGAAAATTAGTCCTTATTCTGTTATTGATGAAGAAGGGAATTTGATAGGCTATCTTCAGCAAGAGGAAATAGTAGATGAGAAGCAAGATGAAGTAGTAAGTAGGAAGGAGAAAAAGGGTCTTTGGAAAAGACTTTTTGGAAAAATTTATTAAAAAAAAGAAGAAGACGATCGTCTTCTTTTTTTGATTTCCCTCTTTTAGAAGGAGAATCCGCTAGAATAAGCTGAAAGATAAGGATTGGATCAGATTTTTTTCTAATGCCTGTTGTTTGTTGGAATTTTCCCTTTAATATTGGATATATTTGTCGTCAAAGTTTTCGTAATAGCTTTTAACTCTGAGCACATCGCCCTTCATTACCCCTTCAGATGAGAGGATTTCTAGGAAGCCTTTGCTTTGCATTTGTTGTCGAAAATATTGCTCGGCTTGATCGTTGCCTCGAGGGATCATAAAGACGAGTTTGCAGATTTCGCGGTTTTGGAGATACCAAACTTTTAGGAATCTACTCTCTAGGGCTTCAAGATACCCGTCCTTGATCAAGGTTGGTTTCTCTTGCTCGGTGATCTCTGTGACCATTGTCAAATCTTCAGTTTCAGGCTCTTCGAAATAGGTCGTTTCATCAAAGATGCTTTCTGGATGATAGCCATTGTCTGGGGTTTTTTGGAGGAGTTCAGCGAGTTTTCTTAGCATTTCTCCGACTCCGTAATAGGTCCCTGCTGAAGTTGTGAAGGTGTTTTTTTCTAGGATTTCCTCATCGAGCCTCTGGAAATTATTTTCTCTCAGGAAGTCATTGAGCTCTGCATAGAGGGTTGTTTTGTATTCTCTGAGGATGGCTTCATCGTTTAGGAGGTCTCGTTTGTTGAGGATCAGGATTATTTTTTTGCTAAGGAGGAGTTCTTCTCTTTTTTTTACTTCGAGTGTGATAAAGTTTCCGTCTTCTCTGAGGATGAAGGTAAGCTCTTCTCCTTCGCTAAATTTTTGCTTGATGTAGGTTATAATTTCGCTGAAAAGCCCTATCGTCTCTTTGATTCAGGATTCAAATCTGGAAAGGTCGGCTACAAAGGCAAAGATTCTTGCTTTCAAAATGTGTCTGAGAAAAGCATTTCCTAGCCCTTTTCCCTCAGATGCTCCTTCAATGAGTCCTGGGATGTCAATTACATTAAACCTGAAATCACCAACGGATACGGAGCCTAGATTTGGAACAAGGGTAGTAAAAGGATAATCGGCGACTTTTGCCTTAACATTTGCCATACAGTTAATAAGGGAGGATTTTCCCACGCTTGGAGAGCCGATCAAGCCTACGTCAGCGAGCAATTGGAGCTCCAGAATGATCTCTTTTTTTTGTCCTGGTTCTCAGAGGAGGTAGAAGTTTGGATATTGATTAACGGCGTCTTTGAAGTGGATGTTTCCGTAGCCTCCTTCTCCACCTTTGAGGATTTCTACGCTTTGTTGGTCGTGTTCCAGTTGAGTGATGAGTTTTCAGGTTTCGGCGTCTTTTATTACTGTTCCTACAGGGACTATTAGTTGGAGGTCCTCACCGTGTGCTCCATATTGGTCTTTGGTCCTGCCTGGAAATCAAGGTTCTGCTTTAAAACTTTTTTTGTATTTATACTCAATAAGGGTGTTTTCGTCCTTTGATGCGGTAATGTATACTGAACCTCAGTCTCCGCCATCTCCTCATGAAGGGCCTCCAAACGGGATTCCTGGAGCTCTTCTTCCACTTGCTACTCCGTCTCCTCCTTTTCCAGATTCGATGGTTATTTTGACTTCATCATAAAATTGCATTTTCATTCTCAAAAGTAAAAGAGATTCTGAATTAAGGTAAAGATTGCTCCTTTAATTGCAAGGAGATTTAAGCGTTTGTCCTATTTTTTCTTGCAAAAGAAGAGGGAAGGTTTATAAAGATTTGCTGTAGGTAAACTTTAAGAAAAGCTTTTATTTTCTCTCAGAAAAACTGATGAAGTTGATCGTTGGACTCTGAAATCCTTGACCAAAATATGAAAAAACGAGGCATAATATCTGATTTTATTTTTTAGATTTGTGGAATCAGCATTCCGCTTTGTGAGCCTGGAATTATGAAAATAAATATAAGGCGGAGCTGATTTCTGCTGAATGGAAGGGAGAAAAGATATTGCTCTGCAAGCCGCAAACGTATATGAATCTTTCGGGAGAAAGTGTTGCTCCTTTGGCGAGGTTTTTTAAAATTTCAGCAGCGTCTATTTTGGTGCTTCATGATGAGATTGATTTCGTTACAGGAAGGATTGCTCTCAAATTCTGATGAAGTCCCGCAGGGCATAATGGACTCAAGAGCATCATAGAAAAGCTCGGAACAAAAGAGTTTTGGAGGCTGAGGATTGGCGTTGATAGACCTGCTGTTCAAAGTCAGGTGAGTGATTGGGTTTTAAGCAGCTTTAAGCCAGAGGAAAAGCAAGCACTAGAAAATAAAACTGAAGAAATCTTTTCGTTGATTGAACAATTTCTAGCGATGGAGAAGTAAAATCATTCTTTCAATTTGTTTTATTTTTGGAAATTTTGAAATGGAACGAGCAGAGTTTTGGTTTTATACTTTTCCTCTCTGGTATGCTATTCATGAACTGGAAGAGTTGTTGGGTTTTACATCATGGAAAAAGAACACGCTTCCACATCTCCCTGAAAATGTGCAAAATCTTTTTCAACCTGTTTCTTTTGCAAAGTTTTCTAAAGCGATTATTTTTGAAACTCTACTTATTTTAGGAGTCTGGATAGAGTGATGGTCCCCTGAAAATCATTTTTGGTTCGTAATAACTATCGTATTTACTAGTCATTTTCTTTCCCATATTATTCAGTCAATCCTATTTAGAAAGGCTAGTTTGTGATTAAATTCTAGTATTGTTTTACTTCCGGTGTGTGTATTTTTTATCATAGAATCCTTTCCTTATGTTGTTTGAGATTCTTTTATTCAAGAGCTTCTTCTTGCTATAGGTTTAATGTTGCTTTTTTTCTGAGGATTATTCTCGTTTTTTAAATCCACATAGGAAACATTGCTTTCTTGATGTAGAATCATAGAATGAGTGTTGTTTATTTTTTATGTTTAATTTGATGTACATCCCTCTGCATGGGCGTAGCACCTATTCTTTTTTAGAATCGGTTTGAACTCCTAAAGTTATCATCAAGAGAGCAAAGGAACTTGGATTTTCTACTCTTGCTCTCACGGATTTAGATGTTATGTATGGAGCGATTCAGTTTTATCAAGCGGCGAATGCTGAAGGGATTAAACCGATTGTCGGTTTAGAAGTCGGGTTTGTCTTGAATGTTGATAATGCTCCAGCCGTTAATGCTATCGGAAGTATCTGTCTTTTGGCTAAAAATACTCAATGATATCTCAATCTTATGAAGATTACGTCTTTTGCGGGTCAGCAGGGGGTTGCAGGTAGACCAAAGATTGATATTACTCTTTTGGAGAAATATAAGGAAGGAATTCTGGTTTTTTCTGGTGGAGTGGACTCTTGGATTGCGAAACTTTTGAGTAACGGCGAATCGCTTTCCAAGGCGGAAGAGATCTTTACTATGCTCAAGGATAAGCTCTGAGCCGAGAATTGTTATCTTGAAATTATTGCTCAAAATGAGGCAAAAGAACCAGAGATTGAGAAGATTAATAAGGCGGTGCTTCTCTTGGCGGAAAAGGTTCAGGCTTCTTGTCTAGTAAGTAATATTTATATTTACCCAAAACCAGAGGATAAGCCTACGCAGGAATTGGCTATGGCGATAAAGGATAATCTAAAACTTTATGATCCTCAACATAGAGTCTTGACTACGGAAAATCATCTTATGACGGAAGAAGAAATTAGAAAAATCTGTCTGGAAAACGGCTATTCTGAAGCTCAGATTGATTCGTGGATTCATGTGACGGAGGAGATTGCGGATCTTTGCTCTCTAAAAATTGATATGGGGCAGCTTCTTTTCCCTAAATATGAAGCGGAGCCTGAGATTCTCGAACTTTATGAAAAAAATAAGGATCAGCTGATTTGTGAATAAGTCTGGCTTTTTGTGTATGAATGCTAAAAAGTGCGGTTTTTTACAAGAATATATTGATTAAGAAAAAACTGATCCTGCTTCTTGAGGACCAGCTTTTTTGAAATGCATGGTAATGATTTTTTTATTCTTCGATGGATTGACTTTCGTCTTCTATGATCGCTTCCATCTTGCTTAAAGCTTCATCATCGAGGACTTTTTTTCCAAGTCTCATGTCTTTGATTTTTGACTGGATTTCTTTTTCTAAGTTGTTGCGGATTTTTTCTTCTCCTTCAAGGTATTTAGCGAGTTTTTCTTTCCCTTGAAGTTTTTCATTTCCTACAGTATAGAAAGCTCCTGCTTTGGAGATAAGCTTTAGAATTAATGCTGCTTCAATAATATCTATTGTTTTGTCGTATCCCATACTCCATTTTATAGGTAGTTCAGCAGTTTTGAACGGAGCAAAGATTTTATTTTTAGCGACTTTAATCTTGGCGAAATAACCGATTTGCTCTTTGTCCTCCATGATTTTGTCCCCTTTTCTGATTTCTATTCTCTGAGAAGCAAAGAACTTGAGTGCGTTTCCTCCTGTGGTCGTCTCTGGATTCCCAAACATAATTCAGATTTTCATTCTGATTTGGTTGATGAAGATACACATTGTGCCAGTTTTTGCGAGGACGGAAGTCAGCTTTCTAAGTCCCTGTGACATCATTCTCGCCTGAAGTCCCATATAAGAATCTCCCATATCACCTTCTACTTCGGCTCTTGGGACAAGGGCAGCTACTGAATCAATTACGATCATCTTTACTGCTCAAGTTTTTGCGAGTTCTTCTGCGATCTGAAGGGCTTGTTCTCCGTAGTCTGGTTGAGAAAGAATGAGTTCTTCAGTATTGACTCCTAATTTCTTAGCATAGTGTGGGTCTAATGCGTGTTCGGCATCAATGAAAGCTGCTGTTTCTCCTCTTTTTTGCATCTCTGCAATTGCATGGAGCGCGATTGTCGTCTTACCTGAAGATTCAGGACCGTAGATTTCAATCACTCTTCCTTCAGGATAGCCTCCTCAAAGGATCAAATCTAGTACATAAGAACCACTATGAGCAGTATTCACTAGTCCTACATTAGCATTGTCTCCCATTCTCATTACAGCTCCTTTTCAAAACTGTTTTTCAATGTTCATAAATGCTTCTTTGAGTGCTTGATTGTTTGTGTTTGCCATAAATATTTACTGTAAGAGTATAAAACTTTTTTTAGTCGTCTGCTCCAGCAAGAAATTTTTCCTGCCAGAGCGACTGAGATGGTGTTTAAGGAAAAAAAACAAAAAATCAAGAGAATTTTTATAATTTTTCATTGGGATTATTTTTTTGTCAAAAAAAAGTTTGATTTCGTCAAAAAAGATTTGACATTGTCAAAGAGATTCGTAGACATATGCTTATATCTTTATGTTGTTATTTGGAGTAAATGATCAACAAACACATTATTGGACTAAAAATTACCACAACAAATGAGAATAATCAAGCACAGGAAGATATTACTCACCTTCGAAAAAGCTTTTATGATCAGGCAAATGCCGAACTTCAAACCTTCAAAAAAGAGCCTTATACCTATGTTGTATATACCAATTATCAGGGAGATTTTCAGCAAGGTAACTATGACTGTTATCTAGGAGTAGCTAGTGAAAGTACCCTTACAGGATTTGCATCTTGTGATATCAAGCTTGAAAAATATCAGATTTTTGTTTTTCCTTATGATAATCCTCAAGATACGCTTGAGGCACGAAAAAAGATTTGGGCGGATCAATCTCTCAAAAGAGCTTATCTAGCCGATCTTGAAATCTATGATTTTGAGCATAATCGCCTACAAATTATTATCAGCACCATTGAAGACTAAAGTATTTTTATTTTTTCTTCTCTCTAATGCCTCGTTCTCCTTTATGCAAACTGCCGAATATCTGACCAAAGATTGCAGATAATCTGATAAAAATCTGAATTACGACATCTGAGGAATTTTTGGCACAAGATCCTTATGAAGTCTTTCATCAGCTCAAAATCAAAGTTGACCCTAGTCTTTGTCGCTGTGCCTTGGCGAGCATTATTGGAGCATACAAGGGAATAAAACGAAATCTGATTCGTGAGGAGGCGGTTAAGACCTATGAACAGCGTTATCCTGATGATGAACGAAAAACTGACCGAAAGGGCTGCTAATCTGACTTTTATCTCTTTTTACTATAATAGTATGGCAACGAATAAACTTGATGATTTACAAAGAAGATTGATCGCATTTTTTAAGCAAAATACTGAACAAGAAGGGCTTACCCTCAGAGAAATTGCAAATCAAGTCTGAGCTTCTCATCCACAAACTGTTTTGAATAAGCTCAACCAGCTCGTTTTTAGAGGGTATTTTGTCAAAGATGATCGTTGATATAGACTTTTGAGAGAAGATGTAGAAAATAAGTTGGATGATATTGTTCAGCTTCCAATCTATGGTTTTGCACAGTGTGGAAATAAAGGAAAGCAGATCATTGATGAATATTCTCAAGAAAAAATGCCGGTAACAATCGCATTTATTGGGACAAGTGATATTAAAAATTGTTTTTTTGTCAGGGCAAAAGGGAATAGTATGGAGCCGAAAATCCAGGATGGCGACCTCGTTCTTATTCGCCAACAACCAAGTTATGATGAATCAGATTTCGTTTTTGTTTTGCATAATCAGCTTCCTAAGCTCAAAAAAATTATCAACCAAAATGGGCATTATATGCTAGAATCTATTAATCGTTTTTTTGATAAGGTGGAAATTGATCCGTATGATGAGACGAAAGTGATCGGAGTTGTGAAAAAGGTTATTAAGAGTATGTAGAGCAGGAGCGCTGATTTTTCCTAGGTATTGTTTACAGGTTTTTCCTTTCTGCGAGGAGTTCTGCTTTTAGGTTAGCTGGGATTTTTGGGTTTTTGAGGATAAATTGGAGCATTTTTTGTAGTGTAGGGAGGATGATCTGCAGGATCATTTGATATTTTTTTTCGGGAGTGGTGAGTGGTTCTAGCTGATTATCTCGTCGGAGGGTAAGTTCTTCGATTTTTTGCTTTTGCTCTGATGGGATTTCTCAGTGAAGGGCTTGGTTGAGGAGGCTTTCTGGATCTGCTTTTGTGAGGAGCTGTATGAAATAGAGGAGTCCTTGACTGGCAGCATTGTTTCATAGATAGGTATTGAGGTGTTCTTGGTAGAACAAAGCTACAAATAAAAGTTCCCTTTCTAGTTGGTAATGTTCGTGTTCTTGGGAGTTTTTTTGAGAAGATTGGGTCGCATAGAATTTTCAGTCAGTATTTTTATATCTTTTAAACTGGGCGTCAAGGATTTCAAAGGCAAATCCTAGTTCTTCTGCTAAAAGGCTTTTATAATGTTCTTGGATAGTGAGGCTATTAACTGAGAGAATCATTTCGAAGAGCGTATTGATCAGTTTTTGTTTGTCGATGGGAGAGCTCATGTCTAGCTGTGAACGAAGATCTTGGTATACGGTGATGAAGCCGTCTTGAGCGGAATTTAAGCAATGGTTAAAAACATTCTTTCCTTCAGGTGTATTAGCAAGGTCATCAACGTCTTTTTGTTCTGTTGGGAGCTTGATAATTTTTGGGAAAAGGTTTTGCTGATAAAAGAGTTTGAGTGCTCTTTTGGTAGCTTGCTGTCCCGCACTATCGTTATCGAAGAGGAGGTAGATATTTTCAGTATATCTTTTCAGGGTTTTTACGTGGTCTTCGGTGAGTGCGGTCCCAGATGTCGCAACTCCTATTGGCATATCAAGTTTTGCGAGTCCTAAAACGTCCATCTGTCCTTCCACAATGATCAGCTTTTCCTGTTCTCTAATAGCATTTTTAGCAAGGTTTAATCCATAGAGGATCTTTGATTTTTCAAAGGCTTTGTGTTCTGCACTGTTGAGGTATTTGGGTTTGTCTTCAGGATTTAGCACTCTGGCAGAAAAACCTACGATATTTCCCATGGTATCTGCGATTGGAAAGGTAATTCTGTTTCTAAAAAACGCATAAATTTCACCATTAGCGTTTCTTTTTGCCAAAGATGCCTCTAAAATATCGTTGTCGTTGAAGCCCTTTGTCCTCAGGCGTTGGACTAACTCATAATAGCTTTCTGGTGCGTATCCTATTCCAAAACGTTCAATCAATTCTGGGGAAAGTTTTCTCACTTCTTGTAAATATTGCTGGGCTTCTGGGTGGTTTTGAAGGTTTTCTCTGAAAAAATTTTGAGCAAGGGAATGGATTCTTTTGAGTTTCCCTTTTTCGTCGCTTTCTGCAGCGTTTTTCTTTAGGGAAGTGTCGTATTTTTCAAGGTCGATATGCTGCATTTTTGCGAGCTCTTTGACCGCGTCTCGGAAGTCAATTTTTTCTATTTCTTGCATAAAGGTCAGTACATTTCCTCCTTTTCCGCAGCCAAAGCATTTGAAAATCTGTTTTGTTGGTGAAACCATAAATGAAGGAGTCTTTTCGTTGTGGAATGGGCAACATCCAGAAAAATTACTTCCAGCTTTTTTTAGTGGAACATATTTCCCGACGATATCTACAATATCTGTGGAATGGAGAATATCATCTATGATTGGATTACTCACGAGAATACAAAAGCTACAAGGTAAAATTCAGAACGGGTTTTAGTATGCTTATTTTTGTGGGAAATGCAAGCCCTTCGTTGTTTTCTCTCCAATATCTCTTGCATTTAAGGTGGAAGACTGTAGAATACAAGGCGTTTTTGAGTCTGTTTTGATTTTTTGAAAGAAGGAAATGAAGTATCGAAAAATGACTAGTATTGGAGTTTTGCTGCTTGGTTTGGATCTCTTGACGAAATGGCTTTTTTATGATTTGCAACTTGGGAAGGAGTTGCCCTTTCTCCATCCGACGCTAAATACTGGGATTTCTCGAGGGATCAAAATCTATCTTCCTTTTGTTATTTTGATTTCATTCGTAGGGATTGGGCTTTTCTTTTGGTTATGGAGGCAAAAAAAGTTTGGAAATCTGGTTTTTCTTCTTTTTCTTGCTGGAACGCTCGGAAATCTTGTTGATAGAGTGTTTTTGGCTGGAGTAAGGGATTTTATTAGCATCGGAAGCTTCCCTGTTTTCAATCTCGCGGACTGTTTCCTTACGCTAGCTGTAGGAATTTTGTGTCGAAATGAGATTTTCCCCTTGCAATTAAAAAAGAAAACCGTATCTTCGGGTAAAGTTTAATACTTTTTTTATTAATTATTATTATTACATGCAGTATCAAGGATTTGTGAAGTTTATCGGTCCTAAGGAGACGATTGGTGACGGAGTTGAAAAACAGACGATCGTTTTGGAGGAGAATACAGATAGAGAGTTTAAGGGCTCTATTGCGGTAGATTTCTTTAGAGATAAGATCAATCTTTTGTCAGATGTTAATACTGGAGATTTGATTACTGTTCACTTGAATGCAAGAGCTAATGAATCTAGAAATCAACCAGGAAGATGGTTCAATAGCATTACTTGCTGGAGAGTAGAAAAGGCAGGAGCGACTCCAAGTGCCTCTTCTGATGATCTTCCTTTCTAAGTTTTGGAATTTCTTTTGAGCAGACAAACTAATGCTTTCGAGTGTTAGTTTTTTTGTAAAGGAAAAAGCCTGGGTTTTGCCAGACTTTTTGTCTAATGAGATGAGTATTCACTGCTCATGATCTCCATTTCAATCATATCATGATATTTCCCTCAGAAATACCAATGCTCTTTTCTTCTGCCAATTTCTTTGAATCCGACTTTTTCATATGCTTTTGCCGCCCTTGCATTATTCGCTATGACATTCAAATATACTTTGTGAAGTCAGAGGATTTCAAAAGCATACTTGAAGAGGAGCTGAATACTTTCTGTTCCATAGCCTTGAGACCAATAGTTTTTGTCGAAAATTGCGATTCCAAGTTCAGCATTCCTGTTTTTTCGGTTGATTTCAAAAGAAATGTTCCCGATATTCTTTTCGCCCTCAACGCAGATCGCGAAGACTCTCATATTCGGATTTTTGATTATGTGGTCGTAATAATCTTGTTCAGCTTCTTTGTAGAGCAGGCATCCACCGATGCTTAGAAACTGCTGCACCTCTAGATCGTTCATATGACGGTATCGAAGTAGACTATCTTCTTTCTCGATGAGAGCGAGTGCAACCCTTTCCCCTTGCAAAATCTTTACTCTTTCTGTCATTATTTGTAGGTTCAAGAAGTAAAAGTCTGATTGCCCCCTTATGGAGTGACTCTTTGCATATCTCTTGGGAAGAGTTCTGCTTCCTTGATATTTTCTAGTCCAATAAGTTTCTGGACAAACCTTGCAACTCCGAGTCCAAATCCTCCTTCATCAGGCATTCCGTATTTAAAGGCATCTAAGTAATGCTTCAATCCTGGATGCTCTGGATTCTGTCCTTGTGCGGTGATTTGATCTACCAATCTCTGGTAATTTACCTCACGCTGCGTCAAAGTGACGATTTCTACACCTCTGAAAAGGAGATCTGCACGATCGGCAACTTCAGGATTTTCTTGATTTTGGTGGTGGTAGAATTTTGCATCTGATCGAGGGAATCCATCCACAACAACAAAGTCTGAATTCCAATGCTTTGCTGCGTATTCACAGATAAATTTTTCTTCTCAAGGTGCAAGATCTCTTTCATGGCGATAATCCTCTCCTGTTTCTTTGAGCATCAATTCGTGTAGGGCGTCTACACTGATGCGAGGATAGTGTTCTACGAGGAGTGGCTTGGTCGCACCGAGTGCGAGGAGTAAGTCTTCAGCTTCAGCCCAGGTTTGCTCTACTACAAAGTTGGCAAATCTCTCAGTCATCTCAATCACATCATCAAAACTATCAATAAATCCCATTTCCATATCGAGCATCAAGATTTCAGACAAATGTCTGCTGGTATTACTCTTTTCTGCCCTATAGGCTCTTCAGATTTCGTAGACTCTTTCAAAAATTGGGACCATAATCTGTTTGTAAAACTGAGGTGACTGAGCAAGGTAAGCTTTACGTCCAAAATAATCTATCTCAAATACTTCTGCTCCACCTTCTGTAGGGAATCCGATAATCTTTGGCGAATTTATCTGCGTAAACCCATTCTCATCGAAGAATTTTCTCATGTTTTTTTCTACAATGGCTGCGAGCTTGAAAATTTTCATCTGTCTTGGATGTCTGAGAGCTACTACTTTGTTTTCTAGAAGAGTTTCACCGTCAGCATGGATCTCATCTTTGGAAATATCGATAGGGCTTGGATATACTACTTTTCTAATGATGTTTACAGAGGCTCTTTGGAGTTCAAAACGAAATTTTCCTTTCTGCATTTCGGCTACTGTTCCTTTGGCAGAAAGTACCGTTCCTAATAAGCAGCCTTCAAGCTTTTTAATCTCGTCTGCATCCTCAAAAACTACTTGTGCGAGTCAGCATTTATCTCTCATGATTAAAAATGCGAGGTTTGCTGATACAACACGAACGGTATGCAACCATCCACGGATTTCTACGACTTCTCCTACGTGTTTTGAGAGGTCTGCCGAAAGGATCATATTTTTATACATCTTGCTAATGAAGAAAATAAAACGTCCTAAAAATATAAAAAATAAGTCTTTTTTCAAGAGGGAAAATAAGAAATTTTACTTTTTTGCTGGAGGAATGCTGGTATGTATTTCTTTAAAGGATGAAATCCTTTTTTGGACTGTAGAATATGGAGAAGAAGTTCCTTTGCAGAATTATAGTTTTTTAGTGAAAAAAAGAAAGAAGTCTGACTTTTTTCTTTTCTACAGTAAGATCCTTTTTTGAAAAATAGCAAATTAAGCGTGCTTGGATTTTTTAGAGTCGAGATTCCTAAAAAAATCTTGCCAAACTAACTATTTCTGGTCAACCTGTAAAGGAATGCGTTGTTTCAATGTTTTTTCTAGAAAATTACTCTTCTTCCTCTTCATAAAGAGCTTTAAGATTAGCAAGAGTTTTTCTTGCATATTCGGAGGAGTTTTCGATTCCTTTGCTTCCTTTTGGACAAACTTCATAGAGAGGGATTTTTCCATACGGATGCGTATAATCATAATGTAGTTCTATTGTTTTTTTTTCGTAGTAATTCTTGTCCGTATTGAGGCGATACCGCTCTTTGAGGAATATTTCTCCATTCTTAGGATAGTTATGCATAAGTGCGATTAATTGGATAAAATCAGCCTTATTTCTCTTTTTGGAAAGGTAGCTGAGGGCATCCATAAGAAGTTTGTCATCTTTTTTTAGAAGAGAAATTATATTCTCAAGCGCGAAAAGATAGGCTGCAGTGTGATGTTGAAGACCTTCGAGCTCTAAGAGTCTCTTTGGGATCTTTTCTTCAGAATTGAGGTAAAGGTTAGTTTTTGATGCTCCGTTGATAGTTTCTCCCTCTTCCAACAATGCATCTTCTGTGAGTTGGAAAGGTCAGAAGGAAATTCGTTTATCTCAGATTGATGGAATATAGTCTAAATATTTTTCTCCTGCGGTATTGAGAAGTAAATCTAGGAAATCTTTGCTTGATTCCCCTTCAGATGGGAAAAGCTCAGTCATAGAATAGCTGATAAGCATTTTTTCATCAAGCATATCAGAAAATTTCTTGAGAAGTTTTAGTTTCTTAGAATCTCCATTAAGTCTTTCGGCTCCTAAGCGTTCTCGATCCATTGCAGCCTTTTTCTTTTTCAGAATATTTTTTATATTATTTTCGTATTGTTCGAGATTAGATGGCTTTACATCGTTAAAGTTTGTTTTTTTTACTGCCCTATTAAAGAAATCCTCTAGTCTTGCTCTATCTCCATTTGTCATCCCTGTTTCGAATTTTTTGTGCCATAGTGCATCCATGGCTTTGTTTTTATCTCGAGAAAAAGAGTCTTCGAATATAATTGTTGTACCTATTGGTTTACCGAGATACAAAGAATGGAGGTTAGTGTATTTTTTTCCTTGAAGATTTTCTGGGACTTCAAATTTTTCTGTGCCATCTATGTGGTCGTGGTATCCATTTCCATTTTCACAGCTAGAAAAAACTCAGTTAAGACATAGTCCAAGTAATGCTGCTATTAATCCTTGTTTCATCCTCTTTTTAAGGCTGTTTAATTGTGCTTTTGTTTTTCAGAGATTATCTGTTGGAAACTCTTGATTTTCTCTGTGTGTATTTGTGTTCATTATTTTGGGTAGAATTGGATAAAGTTCTTTTTGAAAGTATAGTCTAAATTTTATAAAAAGCAAAAAAATCTGATTTTTCTTTTTTCTTATTTACAGAATGTATGATCTTTTGTTAAAAACTTGACAAAAAATCAAAAGTATGTTTTGTGGGCTTGAGAGCTGGATTTTAAGAGGTGAATTGAGGTCCTGGAAGATGAAAAAAGATGAATTTTCCCTTGCAATGTTAAAAAAGTGCTAACTACCTGTTATCAATCTTCAAAAAAATAGTCTGACTTTTCCCTTGATTTTTCTTTGCAATACCATATTTTGTAGTCGAACGAAAAAATGAACACAAGATATTGTGAAAAGAGCGTTCGTCGGCGAAAGTCAGATTTTTTTTATACCTTTAATTTTAGCATCCAAATGAGCATCCAAAAAGTAATCAAGAGAAACGGTTCAGAAGTCCCTTATAATCCTGAGAAAATTCATATTGCGATCCAAAAAGCCAATAAAGAAGTGCCTGAATCAGAACAGGCGAGCGAACTCGTGATTGAAGAGGTGATTAGAGCTTTGGAGGCTTCAAAGAATGGGACGCTTCCGATAGAAGAAATTCAGGATTTTATTGAAATGCAGCTGATCAAGCTTAATAAAGCTGAACTTGCGAAGAAATATATTATCTACCGCTATCAGAGAGCTTTGATTAGAAAGGCAAATACGACTGATGATTCTATTCTTACCTTGATTAGAAATGATAATGTGGAAGTAGGGCAGGAAAACTCCAATAAGGATTCAGCGATTGCCTCTACTCAGAGGGATCTTATTGCAGGAGAGGTTTCCAAGGATCTTGCGCGTAGAGTTTTGCTTCCAGAGGAGATTAGAAATGCTCATGATGAGGGGATTCTGCATTTTCATGATATGGATTATTTTGTGCAGCCAATTTTCAACTGTTGTTTGATTGATATCAAGGATATGTTTGAGAATGGAACGGTGATGAATAATAAGCTCGTAGAGACTCCAAAGTCTTTTCAGGTAGCCTGCACGGTGATGACGCAGATTATCGCTTCCGTAGCCTCTTCTCAGTATGGAGGTCAGTCTGTGAACATTAAGCATCTTGGGAAATATCTTTTCAATACCAAGAAGAAATATGAGAGAAAATATAAAGAACAATTCTGATCCGAACTTTCAGATGAGCAGATTCAAAAGCTCGTAGAGATGAGGATTAAGGACGAACTTGCTTCTGGAGTGCAGACCATCCAATATCAGATCAATACTCTGATGACGACCAACGGGCAGTCACCTTTTGTAACGCTTTTCCTTGAGCTTGATGAAAAAGATGAATATTTAGAGGAAACCGCTCAAATTATTGAGGAAATCTTAAATCAAAGGATCCAGGGAATCAAAAATGAAGCAGGAGTCTATGTTACGCCAGCCTTTCCAAAGCTCGTGTATGTTTTGGATGAATGTAATGCGCTCAAAGGTGGAAAATATGACTACCTCACTCAGCTTGCGGTTAAATGCTCTGCTAAGAGAATGTATCCTGACTATATTTCTGCAAAGAAGATGAGAGAAATTCAGGAGGGAAATGTCTTTGCTCCGATGGGCTGCCGTGCTTTCCTTTCGCCTTGGAAAGATGAAACAGGAAACTATAAGTTTGAAGGGCGTTTCAATCAAGGAGTGGTAACGCTTAATGTGCCTCAGGTTGCGATCCTCGCGAATCATGATGAAAAGAAGTTTTTTGAGCTTTTGGAAGACAGACTTCAGCTCTGTTTTAAGGCACTCATGTGTAGACACGAAAGGCTCAAAGGAACGCCTTCAGACATCAGTCCTATTCACTGGCAGTATGGAGCACTTGCGAGGCTCAAGAAAGGAGAAACCATTGATAAATATCTGACTGGTGGGTATTCAACGATTACGTTGGGATATATCGGACTTTATGAGGCTTCAGTTTTGATTACTTGAGATTCCCATACCAAGCCTGAGGGGGAAGCTTTTGCGGTGAAGGTGCTTCAAAAACTTAAGGATACCGTTCTGAGACGAAAAGAAGAAACCTGAATCGGATTCGCCTTGTATGGAACCCCAGCGGAAAGTCTTTGCTACCGCTTTGCCAAAATTGATAAGAAAAAGTTTGGTGAGATCAAAGATGTGACTGATAAGGGCTACTATACCAACTCTTATCATGTAGATGTGAGGGAAAAGATTGATGCGATCAGTAAACTCGCTTTTGAATCACAGTTTCAGAAGATTTCTTCAGGAGGATGTATTTCCTATGTTGAGGTGCCAAATATGCAGAAAAATCTTCCAGCCTTGGAAACGCTCGTTCGCTTCATCTATGACAATATCATGTATGCAGAATTTAATACCAAATCTGACTACTGCCACGAATGTGGATTTGAGGGAGAAATCGTAGTCAATGCTGATATGGAGCGAGAATGTCCGCAGTGCCACAACAAAGATCAGAGAAAGATGAATGTGACTCGTAGGACTTGTGGATATTTAGGAGAGAACTTTTGGAATCTTGGGAAAACCAAGGAGATTTCAAAGAGGGTATTGCATGTGAGTTAGAAAAGCTCTTTCACTTGCTTTCTTCAGAAAAAAGAATATATGGGATGTTAAGTATCCTCTTATTCCTTTTATTTCTTGGTGAGAAAAGTATTAGCTATGAAATTGAGACCACTACTCCTTCTTTTGATTTGAATTCTTATTGTATTACTAAGTGCTGGATTGATTCTCGGCTTTTTTTATCAGGATGTCTCTGATAACTATGAGGATATCCTTAGTTTGTCTACAGAAAGTCATAGAGGAGATCAGATTTCTACAAAAGATTTGATGGTTAGGTTTAAAAATGGGAGAGATCAGATTTCTTTTTTGAGATTATCAAACGATCATAGACCCTATTTACTTACCATTCCAGAGGGATTGGATTATCGTTCGTGAGGAATTACGATGATTGGGCATTTTGAAAATGTAGTGGGTAAAGATTCCTATTTGACATATGACCCTTTCCCTCACACGCTACTTACCTGATGAAAAAAGTATTTTAATTTCTTGTTGGATCCTAGTTCGTTTTATTTTGATTCCCAAAATACTGCTTGTAGACGATTTAATGATGAAAAAAGATGTTTCTTTAACGGCAAACTAAAGGAACGAATACTTCGGGTAGTATCTGATCCTAGCAATGTCTATGTGGTACAAATTGATTAGATTGATGATAAATGCTCTGTAGGAGTTGTTTTTGAAACTTCGGGGTAGATTTTTTTCTTGTTTTGACGAGGCAGTAATTATCGCAAAGAGAGTCTAGAAGGGAAGAGGGCGTCTGATGATTTATACTTATTATTAATTAAAAAAAGGGATTCTTGTTTATATTAAGATCCCTTTTTCTTGGAGATAGTCATAGCATTCTTTCCTTAATGGTTGCAATGAGGATAGACTATGAGCATCACTATTTACGTATATTTTCTTTGCATATTTTAGCATATAATCTAGTTTCTCTGGGATTACACGTCCCTTACGAAAAGTTCCATAATTAAATTCCATAGCAATATCATAATGATTTGCAAGTTCTACGATTGGCTCCATCTCGAGATATTCTCCAAGTTCATTGGTATCATAAGGATGTCAAATTAGATTAATTTTTTCATGATGCTGTTCAATTGCTCTTAAAAGTCCTTGTGTTGCTGTTTCTGGAGCTGCAAGGTAGCCATTCCAATGCACGGAAAGGATTGTGAATTTTCCTTCTAGCTGTTGATTGGTGAGGCAGACGTCTCATTTTTCATTCAAAACATCTCCTTCTACCCCAAAGATTACCTTTACGTCGTTATGGACATTTTTTCGGCTATTGAGAGCGTATCTTGCTCATCAGGAAGGACGGATGCCATAACGAGTTTCTAAAATTTGATTTAAATGATCGCTATGATCGGTGATTGCAATTTCTTTCATTCCTAGTTTTCAAGCGTATTGGACGATTTCTTCTACAGTAGCAGAACCATCAGAAAGGACACTGTGTATGTGGTAGTCGGAGAAAGGATCGTTTATGATCATCGTAGCTTGTGAGAAAAATCTAAAGGTTGGATAGGAAGAGTAGT